>Ga0154505_1130_pt6 | contig 25936 bp, 29 predicted proteins | sample RifGroD2_FD_115984 | JGI IMG/M metagenome (GOLD analysis project Ga0154505, IMG submission 115984) | Desulfuromonadales bacterium GWD2_61_12
CAAAACGATGATCTCTTGAAGTGGGTATGGACTTTGCTCGGATTGCAAAGGATACGAGGGTTGTTGGTTTCATTTTGAAGAGGCGATGCGATGCTATTTAAAAAGAAAAAGGACCTTGTCGGAGTCGATATCGGCTCCAGTTCCGTCAAGGTTGTCCAGTTGCGCGAAAGCCGTGGCCTGTACCATCTCAAAAAGGTCGGTTTTGCTCTTTTACCCCAGGACGCCATCGTTGATAACTCCATCATGGACTCGACGGCGGTGGTTGAGGTGTTGCGCAATCTGGTGCAAGAGCTGAAAATCGGGACAAAAAATGTCGCTACGTCCATCTCCGGCCATTCGGTTATTATTCGCAAAATACAGCTGCCGATCATGACGGAGGAGGAACTGGAATGGTCGATCCAGTTCGAGGCGGAGCAATATATCCCCTTTGAGATTTCCGAGGTTAACCTGGATTTCCAAATTCTGGGGCCAGATGCCGCCGACCCGACGCAGATGAATGTGATCCTGGTTGCGGCGAAGAAGGATTTTGTGAATGATCATGTCGCCATCTTCAGGGAATGCGGTTTGTCTCCCGAAGTGATGGACATCGACTGTTTTGCCGTTCAAAATGCATTCGAACTTAATTATGGGGTCGCCAATGAAGAAATAGTAGCCTTGATCAATATGGGGGCTGGCGCAATCAACGTCAATGTCCTCAAGGGGGGTGCCTCCGTCTTCACCCGCGATATCCAGGTCGGCGGCGGAATGTTTAACGAGGAGATTCAGAAACAACTGGGGTTGGGTAGCGAAGCTGCCGAACGCGCCAAGATCGCCGGTTTTGGTGACGGCGTCGATGTCGCTACGCTCAGCGAGGTCATGGAAAGTGCGACCGAGAATCTTGCCCAAGAAGTGCAGAGGTCCCTGGATTTCTTCTCGGCAACATCCGCTGACGAAAAGGTGCAGAAAGTTTTTCTGACCGGGGGCTGCTCAAAGGTCGAATACATCAAATCAGTTCTCGCGACCCGTCTGGGTGTTGATGTTGAAGTCATGAATCCTTTTCGCCTGGTGCAGGTTAATGCGAAGGATTTCGATATTGAGTATCTTGAATCCGTCGGACCGATGTTCTCAGTTGCGGTCGGTTTGGGCATGAGGAGGATGGGAGACAAATGATTTATATCAATCTGTTGCCTGTCCGTGCAGCGCAAAAAAAGGAAAAACTGGTCGAGCAGATTTTTGTTCTCGTCGTTGCCATAGCTTTGGTTGTCGCTAGTTGTGTTGGCGTATACGGAGTTCTGCTTTCAAAGATATTTATTGAAAAAAGTGAAATATTACAAAAAGAACAGCATATTGCAAACCTGCAGAAAAAGATTCAAGAAGTGAAAAACTTTGAAAAACTACAGAAAGACTTAAGAACAAAACTCGACATTCTGGATAAGCTCAAGGCCGGCAGGTCAGGACCGACCCATCTGCTGGATGAGCTCGCCAGCGCCATCCCGGACAAACTTTGGCTGGAGTCATATAAGGAGGCAGGGGGCAAGATAGCCCTGTCCGGCTTGGCAATGAATGAAGAAGCCGTCGCCGTTTTTATGCAGAACCTCGATTCCTCGGCATACTTCAAAGACGTCGAGTTGCAGGTCCTCGACCAGGCATTGAAAAGCAAAATTAAATTGAACAAATTTAGCATACTTTGCCATGCTGAAGTTCCGACGGCAGAAAACAATAAAAAATAATTACGGAAAAAACTATGAATCCACAAGTCGAAAAATTCCTGAAGTTGCCTCTTTACCAGCGAGCCTTGTTGCTCGTTGGTTTCAATGCCGCAATTCTCGGCCTGTGCATATATTTCATTTTCTTGCCACAGTATAAAGAATACACCAGCCTCGTTACCAAGCATCAGCAAGTCAGGGATCAGTTGGCCAAGGATCAGAAAATCGCCGATAACTTGCCGAAATTCAAGGCTGAATATGAAAAGATGAACGAGCGACTCGCCCAGGCATTGACCGAGCTGCCAAATGCCAAGGAAATACCTGCCCTCTTGACCAATATCGCGACGCTGGCCAGGGACAATGGGCTTGAGGTTTTGCAGTTCAAACCCGGTGCGGATGCAGTCAAAGGCTTCTATGCCGACGTGCCGGTTGGGTTGAAGGTCGTGGGTGATTTTCATCAGGTTGCCAAGTTTTTCTATGATGTGGGTAGTCTTCCCCGCATTGTCAATATTGGCAATGTCAACATTGGCGGGGCCAAGATTGAGAACAATCGTTTGAAGCTGACTGTAGATTGTCTGGCTACGACCTTCCGTTTTGTGGACGAAAAGGCGTCTCAGCCAGCGGCAAAGGGGAAAGCAACCAAATGAGCAGCTTCGGAATATTCATCCTAGGCATCGTGGTATCGCTTGCTCTGGTTCTTTTCGGCTGTGATGAGAAAACCGCAGCACCGACCGTCGCCGCGCCCGCGAAGAAATCCGGGGCAGTGGCGGCGAAATCGGTATTAGCTGCCAAGGAAAAGGCGGAAGTCGTTGAACCGGCCAAATATGTCTATGAACCGGGCGGTAGGCGTGACCCCTTTGAGCCCCTTGTTTCTGACAAGTTGCCGCCCGCGAATGGCGGGAAGAGCTTGACGAATGTAGCGCCCGAAGAACAGCTGACCCCGCTGCAACAGTTTGAAATCAGCCAATTTCGGTTGATTGGTGTCATTATCGGCAAAGGCAAGCCAACAGCAATGGTTGTGGCCCCGGACGGCAAGGCTTATGTGTTGCAAAAAGGTGTCAAGATCGGGAAAAATAACGGTGTGGTCAAAACAATCACATCTTCGGCTGTTTCCATTGAAGAACTTTATCAGGATCTTTCCGGGGAGATGCTGAAAAATGAACTTGAAATCAAGCTTCCTAAGCGTGAAGGAGCCTAATACGATGTGTCGTTTTGTGAAGTGTCTGCGGTCATTCTCTGAAGTTTTGATTCTTGCGGGGATACTGGTCTTTCCGTCTGTTGTTCTTGCCGAGACAACGCCCGCACAGACCCAGAACCGGTTGCTTTCGATTGTACCCGAGGGAAGTGGCGACGCAATAAGTGTAAAGCTTGTCACGGAAAAACCTCTCGGTTATCGCTATACGGTGTATGACTCGTTTGACCCAGTCAGGATTGTCATCGATCTCCCGACCACGGACATCTCTGCCGTTATTCCTCAGCAAGTTCTTGGGGAGGGTTTGTTAAAAGAAATCAGGGTGTCGAAGTTTGATGTCAAATCCGGTTCTCTTGGGCGGGTTGAGTTGTTACTGGCAGCCGCTGCCGAGTACAAGGTCTCCGTTGAAGATGCCGAGCTCAGGGTATTGTTCAACGGGGTGAAAGGTGCTGGCAAAGCCCCGGCCGAGGCAGTGGCGCAGGAAGCGGCAACTGCTCCCCCTCTTGCCGAAGCTGCCATGGCGACCGATGTTGCCGTCGATTCCGTGCATGGTGCGGGGGTGACCGCACCTGCCGCTGTGACAGAGGCCGCAGCCCCTCCAGTTGATGCGGCTGCAGAAGTTGCGCCTGCAACCATTCCGACAACCCCTTCCGCGCCGGCAAAAAAACTTGTGCAGGTTGAAGTTGCCGATGGCACGGTTATGTTGAAAATGGATGGCGCTCCCGGTACCATCAAGCAATTCACGTTGAAGTCGCCAACTCGTCTTGTTGTCGATATGTTCGGCATTAAGCCGGCACTCAAGGAACGCAGTTTCAAATCGGAGAATGGTTTTGACCGTGTTCGTCTCGGGGTATATCCCGATAAGGTCAGGGTGGTCCTCGATGCGTCAAAAGGGAAAATGCCCAAATATATTGTCGAACCCGTCAGTAGCGCAGTCAGGGTTTCGTGGGGGGAGAGGGCGGTTTCGCAGTTCGCCGCGGCGATTGTGCCCGTGGTTCCCGCCGAAACTGCGGAACAGACGCCGGTCATGACTCCAGCCGCCGAAATGGCCGCCTTCAAGCCTAGCGGCGCACAAGTAGCGATCGAAGGGGTCGACTTCAAGGTCGAAGGGAGCAAGTCCATTCTTCTGGTAGCGCTGTCTGAGCCAGGCGAGGCAACCGATCCCGTCGTTGAGGGGGATATCCTGCGTTTTGAAGTCAGAAATGCCAGGATCACTCAGAACCTGAAGCGGGTCATTGATGTCTCGGCGTTCCCCAGTGTGGTGCGGCAGATTACTCCCTACGTCTTTCAGGAAAAAAAGAAGCAGAACGTCCGCTTCTCGGTTCAGGTTAAAGGTGCGGTTCCTTATGAGTTCAAGCGTGAAGGAAAATTACTTGCGCTCTCACTGGAAAACGGCGCGTACGCTGAAGAGGTGCCCGCCGGAGTCGAAACGTTGACCATGCCTGTCCCGGAGCCGGTAACCCCCTCGCCCGAACTGGCAGAGGCCTCCGCTGAGGCCCAATCGACTCATCCTGCCCCCCCTGGTATGCCCGCCGAAGCGCAGTTGACGTCTGCTGCCGTCGGTACGGCAGGTGCCGTCGTGCCGGCCGAGGTAAAGGCGGCTCAGCGTGACACGAGTGTAAAAAACTATATCGGGCAGAAGGTTACCTTGGAGTTCGATAATGCCGATATCCGCAATATCATCCAGTTGATCGCCGAGGTCAGTGAGCTCAACATCGTTGTCAGCGACGATGTCAAGGGGACCATCACCCTTCGTCTCATCAACGTCCCCTGGGACCAGGCTCTCGATCTTATTCTTGAGACCAAGGGGCTTGGTATGTTGCAGGAGGGGAATGTCGTTCGCGTCATGTCCCAGAAGGAAATTCAGATACTCAAGCTCGAAAAGCTTAAAAATTATGTGGCCATTGAAGACAACGAGCCGGCGGTGACCAAGGTTTTTGTCGTTCGCTATGCCCCTATCGCGGACATCGCGACTAAGATCCAAGCCCATTTAGGCAAGAGTGGCGATAGTGGGAACAATAGCGTGACGTCCGATCCGCGAACCCGTCAGATTATCGTGACGGCGCGTCCGTCCAGGCTTGTCCAGATCGAGGAAGAGCTGCTCAAGCGTCTTGACGTGCCGGAGCGGCAGGTCATGATCGAAGCACGCATTGTCGAGGCGAATTCGAGCTTCGGTAATGATCTGGGGGTCAAGTGGGGGCTTTCCTATAATGACCCCAATGGCGATATTCCCCAAGGTGGCTTGGAGGCGGGTGGCAGCGGGGCGTTCATGACTCTGCCCAAAACTGCCGGTGTTGTTTCTGGCGCTGCCGGTCTGGCCGGCGGGATCACCTTTGGCAATCTCCTGACGAATACGACGATTCTCGATCTGCGCATCAGCGCCCTCGAAACGTCGGGTAACGGTAAGGTTGTTTCCACCCCGCGCATCACGACCCTGAACGGTGGGCAAGCCAGTATTTCCCAGGGGACCAAGATCCCTTACCAGTCAAGCGGTACTGACGGGCCTAAAACCGAATTCGTCGACGCCAATCTTGAGCTCAAGGTGACTCCGGTCATCAACCCTGACAACACCATTATCCTCGATATTACCGCGACCAACAGTAATATTGGTGGATTTGTCCCTACCGGTTTGGGTGATGCCCCTTCCGTCAACACCAAAGAGGCCAAGACCCGCGTTCTCGTTAAAAATGGTGAGACCACGGTTATCGGTGGGATTTTTGTCGAGAACGAAACCGACGGGGAGTCAGGTGTCCCGATTCTCATGAATATTCCGATTCTTGGATATCTTTTTAAATCGAAGAATATTACCAAGAGCCGTTCGGAATTGTTGATTTTCATCACTCCTCGAATCATTGATTGATTGTTGTAGCTTGTGCTTTATCCGGAAAAGGACAGGTGGTTTGCCACCTGTCCTTTTCTGTATGAGCTAAATCAACAGGATGAACAAAATGCCGTCGATCATTCTTGTCGGGTTCATGGGCGCAGGGAAAACGACCGTCGGCGCCAAGTTGGCGGCCATGCTCCATCGCCCCTTATGTGATCTGGATGGTGAAATCGTCGCCACGGCTGGCATGACCATCCCGGAAATATTTGCATGCAAAGGTGAGTCGTATTTTCGTGATCTGGAAACAGCGGCTTTGGGTGCAATCGATCGGCTGCACGATCAGGTGGTGGCGACTGGTGGTGGGGTCGTCGAGAGGCCCGGAAATTGGGCGTTGATGCGAGCATTGGGGAAGACGGTCTATCTCCAGGCTCCGTGGGATGTGCTCAGGCAAAGGCTCTTGGGGGGTGGGGGGCGCCCGCTGGCCAGAGCCCAGGATGGATGGGAGCAGGTGGAAGCGCTGATGCTCAGGCGCGAACCGCTTTATCGTCAGGCCGATTATGTGGTCAGCACGGCAGGCTTTGATTCAGAACAGGTAGTAGCAGTCATCGCCGGATTATTTCCTCAGCACAAGGATTATGAGAATGACCGTGGATAAGGTTCATGTGGAGTTGGGCGCCGACAGTTACGAGATCCATATTGGCGATGGCATACTCGATGGTCTAGGCGTCAATCTTCAGCTCATCGGCTTTCCCCGCAAAGCTGTTGTCGTTACCAACGCGACTATTGCCGCATTGTATGCTGATCGCCTGTTGTCCGCCCTCCGCCGAGCCGATCTTCAGGTCGACATGGTGCAGGTGGCGGATGGTGAAGAATACAAGTCGATGGCCACCCTGATGTTTCTCTATGACGAACTTATTCGTCTCGGTACGGATCGTCATTGCGGGCTCATTGCCCTGGGCGGTGGCGTAATCGGCGATCTGGCCGGTTTTGCCGCGGCGTCCTTTCTCCGGGGGATTCCCTTTATCCAGATTCCGACGACACTGTTGGCGCAGGTCGACAGTTCGGTCGGGGGGAAGACCGGCATCAATCACCCCCTGGGCAAGAACCTGATCGGAGCTTTTCATCAACCGCGCCATGTGCAGATCGATGTGGCGGTTCTTGACACCTTGCCGGAGCGCGAATATTGTGCCGGACTGGCCGAGGTTATCAAGTACGGCATCATTCGTGATCGCGATTTTTTTTATTGGCTGCAGCAGAACCGTCAACTCCTTGCCGCCAGGGATCATAACGCCCTGATTTATGCGGTAATGAAGTCTTGCCAAATAAAAGCGAATGTTGTAGAACTTGACGAAAAAGAAGAGTCTCTTCGCGCAATTCTCAACTATGGACATACCTATGGGCATGCTGTCGAGAACCTTGCCGGGTATGGTAAATACCGGCATGGAGAGGCTGTCGCCATCGGTATGGTTGTCGCTGCAGCCATGTCTGTCGAACTCGGGTTCTCCAGCCAGGATGAGCTGCTGGAGATCAGGTCCCTATTGCAGTCTTTCGGCCTCCCGGTCACCCCGCCGGAGTTATCCATTGAAGAGTGTTTGGTCGCCATGGGCCGCGATAAGAAAGCCAAGCAGGGTGAACTCCGCTTTGTGCTGAATCGCGGTCTCGGCGACTGTTTCATTGTCGGTCTTGCCGATCCGCTTAAATTGCTGACCGCTGTCATGCTCCGTCTGACAGCCACGGAAAGCTGACTCATGGCCGAACAGGGAACAGAAGTTTCTCTTCTCGGGAAAATTGCCGGCTATACCGAAATCCTTACCAAGGATCCCAGGTCGACGGTCTTCGTCCCGTTAAGTGAAGCTTATCGCAAGATGAAGATGCTGGATGACGCCATCGAGGTCGCCAGCAAGGGAGTGGCGGCACTCCCGCACTACGCCCCGGGTTTCATTGCTCTGGCGCGGGCGCAGGCTGAACGCGGTCTGGTTTCCGAGGCCGCCCAGGCCTTTGAGATTGTGTTGAAGTTGGAGGATGAGAATCTCCAGGGGCTGAAGGGCCTGGCACGGGTGCGCATGATGCAGGGGCGCATCGACGACGCCCAGGGGATACTCATTAAGGCCAAGCGTCTCGCCCCGGACGATCCCCAGATCAACAGCATGCTCGGTTCCTTCAATCAAGGGGTGGCGGGAGCCAAAACCACACCTGCCGTGGACGCAGCGAACCCGGCCCCGGAACCCGAGGCCCCGATCGCGACGGCGACCTTGGCCGAAATTTACGTGCGCCAGGGTCTGCTGCGCAAGGCCTATAATATCTACCGGGAGTTGCATCTGGGAGATCCGCAGAACGGGGCACTCCAATCCCGCATGAACGAAATCAAGCAACTTCTCGACTATGAGCAGGGGCAAACGACTCCACACCCCCAGGGAGGCGCAACCAAGGAAGCTTTGTCAGCTCCGGGGGCAGCTGTCGCGACGACGGCGATTTTGTCCCCGACTGCTGCAATCCTGCCACCGCCTGCGGCCGGCGCAGCGGCCGAGATGACCGGGGATGTGCAGGCACGACTAAGTCACTGGCTGGTATCGATTCGGAGGAGGCGGCAAAATGTTCGATGAGACACTGAAAACCGTTGTCGAAGAGACCTCCGGCGGGGTTGGTGCGGTGATCATGGGTTACGACGGCATCGCCATTGCCCAGTATTTCAAGCCCTGTGACGATATCGACCTGCACCTGATTGCCGTTGAGTATGCCAATATCCTCAAGGAAATTCGCAAGGCGGTGGAGATCCTCAATACCGGAGTGATGGAAGAAGTCGCCATCAAGACCGAACGTTTTTATGTCGTTATCCGCACCCTGACCAGCGAATATTTCATCGCCCTGACCCTGGAACGCGATGGGAATTTCGGGAAGGCGCGCTACCTGCTGCTGCGCGAGGCCGGTTCCCTGCGTGAGGCCCTGCTCTGAGATGATCCCCGTGAAAATACTAGTCATGCACGGGCCCAATCTCAATCTGCTGGGGACCCGCGAGCCCGAGGTCTACGGCCGGGAGACCCTGGCCGATATCGACGCTGCCCTGATTGCCCTCGGGGCCAATGCGGGCGCGCAAATCCTCTCCTTTCAGTCCAACCACGAGGGGGGGTTGATTGATCGCATCCATCAGGCCAAGAGTGAGGGGGTGGTGGCGATCATCATCAACCCGGGAGCCTACACTCATACCAGTATCGCCTTGCGCGACGCCATTGCGGCGGTTGCCATTCCCACCTTCGAAGTTCATCTTTCCAATGTCCATGCACGGGAATCATTTCGCCACCAATCGCTCATCGCGCCGGTCACTGTCGGCCAGATAGTCGGATGCGGTCCCTTGGGCTACCAGTTGGCGCTTCGCGCTGTTTTAGCCAGGCTAAAATAGATATTTATTGAATATAAAAAGGGTCTATGATAAAAGACAGGTCCCCGCGGGTACGGCAATTGCTGAATGACCTCGAGTTGGATGCTTTCTGCTTTTTTCACCGTCCAAACATGCGTTACCTCTGTGGTTTCACCGGTACCGACGGCGTTCTGGCGGTCACCGCGGACACCGATTGTTTTCTGACCGACTCGCGCTATGCGACCCAGGCTTCCGCCGAGGTCGTGGCCGGGGCGATCAGGGAATACAAGAGCAAGGAAGAGGGGCTGGTCGCCTGGCTCGACGAACGGCAAATAAAGCGGGTCGGTTTTGAAGCCGAACACCTCTCCTGTGCCGCATTGCGCCGGCTCCGGGAAAAGAGTCCGGCCACTCTCGAGTGGGTCGCGGTTGAACGGCCGGTGGCTTCGTTGCGGGGGATCAAGGGGGCAGACGAGGTGGCCGGGCTGGAGCGGGCCACCGCACTCGCCGCCGCCGCCTTCGCCGATGTCCTGCCGTTGCTTACTCCCGGGAGCAGCGAGCGCGACGTGGCCTTGGCCCTGGAGATGGCCATGCGCCGACGCGGCGGGGACGAGAAGGCTTTTGCCACCATTGTTGCCTCTGGTCCACGTGGCGCTCTCCCCCACGGAGTGGCTTCGGACAAGCTCCTCGAAGCCGGCGAACTGGTCACCATAGATTTTGGCGTCTGCTGCGACGGATACCACTCCGACGAGACGGTGACGGTCGCCCTGGGCAATGTCTCGGCCGAACTCGCAGCAATTCATGCCATCGTCCTTGCCGCCCATGACCTGGCCATTGCCGCGATCAAGCCGGGGCTGCCGTTGTGCCAGATCGACGCGGTGGCCCGTGACTATATCGTGGCCCAAGGCTACGGCGAGCGTTTCGGCCATGGGCTCGGGCATGGCGTCGGGCTGGAAGTGCATGAGTTCCCGACGGTCTCGCCCCGCAGTGAAGAAGTGGCTAGTGCCGGGATGGTCTTTACGGTCGAGCCCGGCATTTACCTCCCCGGGTTCGGCGGGGTGCGCATCGAGGATATGGTTCTGGTCACCGTCGACGGTTGCCGGCGGTTGACCCGTTTGGAAAAAAATCTTCTCATCCTGCCTGCCTGAACCAATGCGGTGGGATAACATCACGGCAGTACGGCACTCAACGTGCCGGCCACTTTCGCCAGGAGGCTTAATCGCAATGGATATCAAAGACATTAAAACCCTGATCAAAATGGTAACGGAAACCGACATCACCGAATTCGAAATGGAAAGTGCCGAAGAGAAGATTCTGATCAAGCGCGGCAAGGCCCAGGAAATCGTACATATGAGCGCCCCGGTCGCCTACACCGCCGCTGCCCCGGTAGCCGCTCCGGTGGCCGTTGCCGCTCCGGCCGCCGTCGCCGTCCCGGCCGTCCCCACCGCCAACAGCAAATACGAAGCCATTACCTCTCCTATCGTCGGCACCTTCTACCAGGCCCCGTCGCCGGAATCGGAGCCTTACGTAAAGGTCGGCTCCATTGTCGAAAAGGGGCAGACCTTCTGTATCGTCGAGGCGATGAAGCTGATGAACGAGATCGAGGCCGAGTTCAAATGCAAGGTCATCGAAATCGTCAAGGAGAATGCCAAGCCGGTGGAATTCGGCGAACCCTTGTTTCTGGTCGAGCGCCTGTAGTCGCTGACGGCGGGGGGGATGTTATCCCCCGAACATTATCAACAAGGGAGCATGAATGCCTATGTTTCACAAAATATTAATTGCCAACCGCGGCGAGATCGCCCTGCGCATCATCCGGGCCTGCAAGGAGCTCGGCATCAAGACGGTGGCGATTCACTCCGATGTCGACAGCGAAGCGCTGCATGTCAAGGTCGCCGACGAGAGTATCTGCATCGGCCCGGCGCCGAGCATCAAGAGCTATCTCAACATGAAGGCGATCATCAGTGCCGCCGAGATCACCGATGCCGACGCCATCCACCCGGGATACGGCTTCCTCTCGGAGAATGCCGAATTTGCCGAGATCTGTGCCAGCAGCGGTTTGGTCTTCATCGGTCCGACCCCGGAAAACATGCGGCTGATGGGGGACAAGATCACCGCACGCCAGACCGTGACCAAGTACGGGGTGCCCATCCTCCCCGGAACCAAGGAAGCGGTGAAGTCCGCCGAGGAAGCCCGGAAAATCGCCGCCCAGATCGGCTATCCCGTCATCATCAAGGCGACCGCCGGCGGCGGCGGGCGGGGGATGAAGATCGTCCACTCCCCGGCTTCCCTCCCCAATGCCTTTGCTGCCGCCCGTTCGGAAGCCCAGGCCGGCTTCGGCAATCCCGAGGTCTATATCGAGAAATACTGCGAGCGGCCGCGTCATGTCGAGATCCAGATCATGGCCGATCAGCACGGCAATGTTATCTATCTCGGCGAGCGCGACTGCTCCATCCAGCGGCGCCACCAGAAACTCATCGAAGAAGCGCCCTGCCCGGTCCTTTCCCCGGCCCTGCGCAAGAAGATGGGGGAGTGTGCCGTCGCCGCGGCCAAGGCCGTCGGTTACACCAGCGTCGGCACCATGGAGTTTCTCCTCGACAAGGATCATAATTTCTACTTCATGGAGATGAACACCCGTGTCCAGGTCGAACATCCGGTCACCGAGATGATCACCGGCATCGACATCATCCGGGAGCAGATCCGCAGCGCCGCCGGTATTCCCCTGCGCTACAAGCAGTCCGACGTCAAGATTCACGGCCATGCCATCGAGTGCCGCATCAATGCCGAGCATCCCTTCAAGTTCACCCCTTCCCCCGGCAAGATTGACGGTTACCATCCGCCGGGTGGGCTCGGCGTGCGCGTCGACAGCGCCGTTTACGACAAGTACACGGTCCTCCCCCATTACGATTCGATGATTGCCAAGCTCATCGTTCATGCCGATACCCGGGACGAGGCGATCAAGCGGATGGCGCGTGCCCTCGACGAGTACATCATCGAGGGGATCAAGACGACGATCCCCTTCCATCAACGCATCATGAACAATAAAGAATTCATCGAGAACGATATCGATACCGGCTTTCTCGAGCGGATCAACTTCTAAACGGCGTCTTAAGGGCCGGGCATGTGCCCGGCCCTTTTTCCTCGCAGGAGGGTGCAAGAATGATAGCGAGCTGGCGTCTGCTGCAGACCGGACCGGCCACGGCGGCCTGGAACATGGCCCTCGACGAGGCCCTCCTCGAAACCGTGGCCCACGGGACTTCCCCCCCGGTCCTGCGCCTCTACCGCTGGCGACCGGCGGCGGTCTCCCTCGGCTATTTCCAGCGCGGGGACGAGGTCGTCAATCTTGCCGCCTGCCGCCGCCTCGGCCTCGATGTTGTCCGGCGCTGCACCGGCGGGCGAGCTGTACTGCACGATTGCGAGGTAACCTATGCCGTCATCGCCCGCGAAGAGCCGCCGCATTTCCCCGGCACCATCACCGGCAACTACACGGCCATTGCCGCCGTCCTCCAGCGTTTCCTCCGTTCCTATGGCCTTGAGGTGGACGCCGGGGGGGCTTCTCGCCAACCGGTGCGCCGCAGTGGGGCCGAGCAGAGTGCCTGCTTTACCGCTCCGGCCCAGTTCGAACAAGTCTACCGCGGCTGCAAGCTTACCGGCAGCGCCCAGAAACGTCAGCAGGGAGCCTTTCTGCAGCACGGTTCGATTCCTCTTGAACTCGATCCCGAACAGCTCTTTGCAGCGCTCGATACTCGTGGTAAGGTAAACGCCGTACACGGGGGGAAGCGCCTGGCGCGCCAGGTCGGCTGGCTCAATCGCTGGCTGCCGGAGGCAGTGACCCTAGCCGAAGTCGAAGGCCGCTTGGCCGCCTGCTTTGCCGCCACCCTGGCGGTCAGTCTCGAACCGGATGAGCCGCACGCCGGGGAAATGCGGCGCTGCGCCGAACTCGTCAGGGAAAAATACGGGAACCCGGCCTGGAATCTGGCGGGGATTGCCCATTGTCAGCGGATTTGAGGAAAGACAGGAGGCTGTTGTGAAACAAGGAATACTGTTACTGGCCGCTTTGGCCTTTGTCCTGCTGCTGACCGGTATGGGGAGCATGGGTGGCGCCCCCGAAGGCGGGGTGCCCCAGACCGAAGAGAATATCAAGGTGCGCCTCACCGATCACAAGGGGGTCGCCCTCGAGCTGACCAAGTTTTCCCTCGAAGGGAAGACGGCCATCGAAGGGAAGCTCGGCAGTGGTCTGATGACCGTCTTCTTCCGCAATATCGAGCGGGCCGATTTCCTCGCCAGCGAGGGGGACGATGTCACGGTCAAGCTGCGGCTCAAGGGAGGGGAATCCCTCGAGGTCAAGATGCGCAATCGCCGCATCTTCTATGGCGCGACCAGTTACGGCGCTTTTCAGGTGCGGGCTCGCGACGTCGCCAGCATCGAACTTCTCTAAACCAGACCGTCGTGTTTGCTCTCCCGCGCAGCAGCGGGGGGGTGCGTTGCGCGGCGCTGCCCCGAGGTGAATCGTAGATGATCCGCTCCCACTCCTTTGCTCTCCTCCTCGTCCTGGGTCTCGCCGTCGACGCCGCGGCCGAACCGATGACCTTGAGGGGCGCCGAACGCCTCGCCCTGCAGCGCAACTTCGCCCTGCAGTCGGGGAGCGAGACCTTGCGTGCCGCCAACGCCGCTGCCCGGGGCGCCTACGGCCTCTACGACCCGCAAACCCTCTTCACCCTCGCCCACGGCGAGGGGCGCGACTTGCTCAACCAAACGCCAACGGTGCAACGCCTCGCCACCCGCTACAGCATCGCCGATCTCAGTCTGCTACAGGCCCTGCCGAGCGGCGCCAGCCTCAACCTGACTTTCGATACCCAGCGCCAGGAGTCGCTCCGCGGCGGCAGCGGTTTCTACGACCCGAGCTGGACTAGCAGCCTCCGCCTTGGCGTCGTCCAGCCGCTGCTCAACGGCTTCGGCCCCTCCATCACCGAAGAACCGATCATCCTCGCCGCCCGCAGCCGTGACGCCACCACCGCCGGGTTGCAGCAACAGGCGGTGGAGCTGCTGGTGACGGTGCACAACCGCTACGTCGAGATCCTGCGCTCGCGTCAGCTCATCATCTTTCGTGAAACCTCGGTGATTCTTGCTTGGAATTTACTCGAAGAGACCCGCGCCCGCGTCGCCGTCGGCGTCCTTCCCCCCCTCGACCTGCTTGATGCCGAGTTCGGCCTGAAAAGACGCGAGCGCGACCTCCTCGACGAGCGCCAGCGCTACCGGGAACTGGTCGACCAGATGGCGGTCCTGCTTGCCGTGCGCGATGAACTCGAGATCGCCGCCGAGGAGATCCCGCAGCCGCAGGTGACGGTTGACGCCGAACTTGATCTGCGCGACGCCCTCGCCTTGCGCCCCGACCTGCAGCAGGCGCGCCAGCTCCTCGCGGGGCAGCAACTCCTCGCCGACAACGCTGGCAACCGTGCCCTCCCCGGCCTCGATCTCAGCGCCAGCTACGGACGCAACGGTCTCGGCGGCAGCTATAGTGACGATCTCGAATCGGTGGCCAACGACGACCTCGACAACTGGGAGGTCGGCCTGACCTTCAGCTACCCCCTGGGCAACCGCGTGGCCGAGGGCGAAAAGCTGCGCCGCCGCCACGAGTTGGAGAGTGCCCGGCGTGCCCTGCAACAGCAGGAGGAAGAGGTGCGCCGCGAGGTGCGCAGCGCCAGCCAGCGACTCGAAGTCGGACTGCTGCGCCTCGACGTCACCCGCAAAGGGCTGGAGGTCGCCGACGAGCGCTTGAAAAACCTGCTCAAGCGCCGCGAAGTCGGGCTCGCCACCACCTTCGACGTCCTCGAAGGGGAAGCCTTCAAGGCCCAAGCCCAGGCCGACCTGGTCGGCGACCAGAGCGCCTATGCCCAGAACGTGGTTGACTACCTCCGTGCCACCGGCCGCCTCCTTGCCGCCGCAGGGGTGCAACTGGCCGATGCCGCCACGGCCACCGCCCCCTCCCTCCTGCGTCTGGATACCACTCCATGACCCTGCGCGTCGGCCAGATCGCCTACGCCAACTGCGCCCCCTTCTTCCAGCATCTGCGCGCCTGCGGCTTTCGCGAGAAGATCGTCAGCGGCGTCCCGGCCGAGCTCAACCGCCTCCTTGCCTGTGGCGACATCGACCTCTCCCCCTCGTCCTCCTTCGAATATGCGCGCAGCTGGCGCGATTATCTCCTCCTCCCCGGCCTCTCCATCAGCTCCCGCGGCCCGGTGCGCAGCGTCCTTCTCTTCGCGGCACAGCCACCCAGGCAACTGCGGGGGGAGATCGTCGTCACCGCCGAGTCGGCAACCTCGGTCAACCTGCTGCAAGTCCTGCTTCAGGAATACCTCGGTGCCCCGGCCGTCACCCTCGTCGCCGAAAGTGGCCCGGTCGAAGCGGTCATCGCCCGCGGCGGCGCTGCCCTCCTCATCGGCGATCGCGCCCTGCGCGCTGCGCAACAGCCGCCGGCCGGCTGCGGCGTCTACGATCTGGGGGAGCTGTGGTGGCAGGCGACCGGGCTCCCCTTCGTCTTTGCCCTGTGGATCGTCCGTCGCAGCTCTGCTGCGCGCGAGCCGGACGCGCTGCGCCAGGTCCAGCGGCAACTCGGCTGTTCCCTCGACCGCGCCCTCGCCAACCTCCCCGCTCTCGCCGCCGAGGCGCCTGAGCGCGCGTGGATGGGGGAGGCCGCCCTCCTCGCCTACTGGCGCTGCATGGCCTACAGTCTCGACGCCGAACAGCGCGCCGGGCTCGAGCTCTTCTTCCGCCTCTGCCTGCGCCATGGCCTCCTCGCCGCAGAACCAGAACTGCACTTTCTTGCCTGAAGTCCTTTGCCGTTGACACTCGGTTGGCAATTGACAATAATGCCCCAGATTTTCGCCCGGGTGGTGGAATTGGTAGACACAAGGGACTTAAAATCCCTCGATCGCAAGGTCATACGGGTTCGATCCCCGTCCCGGGCACCACTCATAAAAACGAGGACTTCGCGATTATTGTCTGGTCCTCGTTTTTTGTTGTTGCCTCACGAAAATGCCTTTCGGCGCACTATTGATGCTGTATGTGCGTTTACCCAGGCAGCGTTGCGACATCGCGGCCTCCAGCAGTGGCATTTGGACTGGGGATTTGCAGGACAGCTTTCCTCCAAGGAGGATTGACGCCGTAAGGATGCCGGAGGGAACTTATTTCGCGTAGACGGGATACCGATCTGGCTTGGAACGCATGGGGTGTCCCACATAAAAAAACAACGATGACGAATTTGCCGCGAGTTTTGCCGGAAGAAATTTCTCTTCCGTATCTTCGAGCGTTTTGACGGCAGGGGCTTTAATCCTGTCATCGACGATCTTTCACATCGTCCGCTCTACTCATCCCCGTCGGCGCTTCGTCACCGTAAGGTCATTATAGCAGGTCAAGCGACAAATTACTACGGCGGATCGAATAGTTACAAAGACCTCAAAACGCAAGGGCTGCCCCCATGCCCCTCCTCGCTCCGCCGGACATTTCCCTTGCCTCCTCCCACACATCAATATTTAAATTTGTCGTCCGACGGTGCTTCTGTTACTCTGCCGCTATGGCCAGAACTGCTGCTGGCGAAAGGAGGTTTGCTATGCTTCATCGATTTTTTGGACTGTTGACGGTAACCCTGGCGACTGCGCTGCTGCTGGCGACGGCGAACGACACCCGTGCGGAGAACGTGCCGCGCATCTCCAGCGACCAGCTCAAGGCGCGCCTCGGCGAAAGCGGCCTGGTGATCCTCGATGCCCGCCAACTGCAGGACTGGGTCGACGCCGTGCAGAAGATCGCCGGAGCGCAGCGGATCGATCCGGCGGCGGCGGTCGAATCCTGGGCCGGCAACTACGCCAAGGATCAGGTGATCGTCATCTACTGTTCCTGAACGAACGAAGGAACCAGTGCCAGTGTGGCACTGAAATTGATGGAAAGCGGTTATCAAAAGGTTTTCGCCCTCAAGGGCGGTTGGCGGGAGTGGCAGGAAAGAGGCTACCCGGTGGAAACGAAATAGTCGGGGCGCCATTAGGCGCAAAGCAGAGGCCCCACAAAGGATGGGTGGCGCCGACGGGCAAGGCTCTCTCACGCGGAGCCGCAAAGGACGCGGAGAGGAGCGGACCGCAAGCCCGGCCCTTTAAGCCTCGTCACCGTCAGCCGCGGCGAAGAGGCCGTGCGCCGCAACCTCCCTTTAGCCCCGGAGTTCTTCCGCTGATGCGCCCTCTTTTCACCCTATTTCTGTTGCTGGTGCTGCCGGTCGCCTCTCAGTCCTCGACCGAAGGGGTCTACGCCCGCTACCGCGACACCGTGCTGCAGGTCAAGATCGTCGATGTCGCCTCGGGGGCCAAGGCCTCCATCGGCTCGGGCTTCATGGTCAGCGCCGACGGCCTGGTGGTGACCAACTACCATGTCGTCGCCGAGCTCATCCATCAACCGGGGCGCTACCGGGCCGAATACATCCGCGGCGACGCCGGCGGGAGCGGCCCGCTACAGCTCCTCGACATCGACGTCGTCCACGATCTCGCTCTGTTGCGCGGGGCGAAGCTCACGGGGGCTTTTCTCCGCCCGCGTCTCGACGTCCCGGCCAAGGGGGAGCGCCTCTTCGCCTTCGGCAATCCCCACGACCTCGGCCTGACCATTGTCGAGGGGACCTGCAACGGCCTCCTCGAGGATTCCCTCTACGACAAGATCCACTTCACCGGGGCGATCAATGCCGGCATGAGCGGCGGTCCGGTCATCGACGGCCGCGGGGCTGTCGTCGGCGTCAACGTTGCCAGCGGCGGCAACCAGCTCGGTTTTCTCGTCCCCGCCCGCCATGTCGCCGCCCTCCTCAAAGGTAGCGGCGGTAACCCCGCCGAGCCGCTGCTGGAGCGGGTGCGGAGTCAGCTGCTGGCCAATCAGGACCGTTACATGCGGGGGCTGCTGGGGAAACCCTTCGTTACCGAAAAGATCAAGGGCTACGACCTGCCGGCCCGCCTCGCCCCCTTCCTCAAGTGCTGGGGGGACAGCCGCCACGAGCCGGACAACCTCTACGACCAGGTTGTCCAGACCTGTGCCAGCGACGACGACATCTTCCTGACCCGCCAGCAGGCGACCGGGGGGATCCGCTTTCGCCATGACCATTATTCCAGCGCCGACCTCGGTCCCGTGCGCTTTTACGGCCTGATGGAGCGGCAGTTCAACAAGCCCGACTTCGATCCGGACGGGGACGAAAAGAGCGTTGCCAACTTTGTCTGTACCTCCGACCTCGTCGCCGGCGGCGGCAGTGACGTCAAGGTCGTCTTCTGTCTGCGCCCCTACAAGAAGCTTAAGGGGCTCTTCGACGCCTATCTCAGCGTCGCCACCCTCGCCGGGCGCGACCAGGCGCTGCAGTCGTCCCTGCTGATCTCGGGGGTGAGCGACGCCAATGCCCTCGCCTTTGCCCGCAGCTATCTGGAGGCGATCCGATGGAACCCCTGACGACGGCTCCGGATGTCGCCACCCACTTCCGCCCCGGACAGTTGGAACTTCTCAACCGCAGCGGCAGCGTCGTCCGCCGTTTCGCCCTGCGCGCCGGTCCCCTGACGCTCGGGCGCGACCCCGGCGGCGACGTCGTTCTCGACGATCCCTATGTCTGCCCGCGTCACGCCCTGCTCCGCGAAGAGGCTGCGGGGCTGGTGGTCGAGGATTGCGCCAGCGTTAACGGCATCGCCTCGGCCCCCGGCCGGCCCCGGGTGGCGCGGCTGTACCTCGCTTCGGGGATGACGGTGCGGATCGGCCGCTCGACCCTGCGTTATCGCAGCGCCGCCGCCCCCTTGCCGGCAACGCTGGTCGACGGCGCTGCCGTCGGTCCCCTGCGCCTCTGCGAAAACCCGGTCATCATTGCCGGCCTCTGCCTGCTGGCGCCGCTCTTGCTGCTGCTGAAGACCTATCTCGCTACGGTCACCCGGGTGCAAGGGGGGAAACTCCTCTTCGAACCGGTGGTGACCGTGGTCGTCGTCGTCTGCTGGGCCGCCCTGTGGTCCTTTGCCGGGCGCCTCCTCGCCTACCGCTGGCATTTCTGGATTCATTTCGGCATCGGATGCGCCGGTCTCGTCGCTTTTCTCGGGCTCGACGTCGTCAGCGGCTACCTCTGCTTCGCCTTCAATCTCGACCCGCTCCAGCCCCTGGTCGACAATCTCGGGCAGACCGCCGCCCTGGCCCTCTTGCTCTTTGCCCACCTGCGCTTCGTCTCGGCGGCGCCGTCCCGCCCCCTGGGCCGGGCGGCCGTCCTGGTCAGCCTGGCGGTCCTCGGCCTCTCCCTGTTGACCGAGCACAGCGACAGCGGCGATTTCAATTCTTCCCCCGAATACCAGGTCACCCTCAAGGCCCCCCCCTTCCAATTGGTCAAGGGGCGCACGGTCGCCGACTTCATGGACGAAGCCGGCCAGCTGTCGACGCAACTGGCGGAGCACGCGGCGTCGAAGGAGTGATGCGCCACCGGCTCAACAACAAAAAAAGGCCCCTGCATGCAGGGGCCTTTTTCATTGGAGCGCGGTCGCCCTTACGATTTCTTGTGACAATCGCCACACTTGGTCGGGCCGGCGCCTTTGGCGTGGCACTCCTTGCACAGGGCGTGGGCCTTGTCTTTGTCGAGAGCGATCTTGGCCGGGGTCCCCTCGCTGAGGTGGCAGGCCTTGCACTCCAGCTTCGCCTGGTGCCCCTTGTGGTCGAAGGTGACGGTGCCGTTTTTTGCCGGGTAGGTGACGACGTCGGCGGCCAAGGCGGTGGCGGCGGTCAAGGCGACGAGCAGGGCGGCAACGAGCAGCTTGTTCATGAGTTCTCCTCCTGGAAGGGGTGGCGGGGGTGTGCCCCGTGTTTGATTTGGTTATACCCCCCGGCCAAAGGAATAACAGCCGACATCTGCGGGCATACCGTCCGATGTCGGCACCCGTGCCTATGATTCCGATAAGTTGGCTGCGGCGATGTCGGGTGGGCAAGGACGGGAAAAAGGCAGGGTACTGAAGGGGATGGAAATATTTGGTGCGCGGGGGAGGCCGCGCCAGAGTTGATAGCATGGATTGTGCCCGTTATCTTCGGAAGTCAAGATTTGCAATCACAGGCACCTGTGTGGCTTTGAAAAAACAACGCGGGTCTCGGGCATCTCAAAGACTCCCCTTTGTCCGCCGGCCGCCATGCAGATCGATCACGATCGTGGTGCAGTCATCCCTGAGGATATCGCTTCCGCTGAATTGATTCAGGGCGGCAAAGAGCCGGTCGAGAAAGGTCAGATGGTCGACCCGCTCCCGCGACAGAAGCTGCTGCAGCCGTTCAAGCCCAAAAAGTTCCCCCGCCGGGTTGGCCAGTTCGGTGATGCCATCGGTGAAGAGAAGCAAACGGTCGTTTTGGGCGAAGCGAAAGGTCCCCATATTAATTTCGGGATCATCCAAAAAGCCGATCGGCGGTGCCGTCGGTTCGAGGGCCATTTGACTGTCGCCGCGAAGAACCAGCGGGGCGGGGTGTCCGGCATTGACGTACTGCATCTCCAGGGTGTCGGGAGCGATGACCCCGAAGAACAGGGTCGAAGAAAAGAGATAGTCCAAATTCTCCGAACGGGCCGCGAACGTCTGGAGAAACCGGTTGGCTTGTTGCACCACGTCAAGGGCCGAGCAGACCTGCATGGCCGAACGGTAGATAAAGCCATAGAGCAACGACATGACCACCGAGGCATGCAGACCGTGGCCGGTCACGTCGCCGATGAAAACGATCTGGCAGTTGTCCGGCATAGTGATGATGTCGAAATAGTCTCCCCCTAAGCCCGTGGCCATGCGGTTCTTGACGCCGATGCAATTCCAGTCGCAGACAGGAGAACTTTTGGGGAAGAGCAGCCGCTGCACCTGGCCGGCGAGATCGAGGTCATCGGCGAATCGGTCGGTCATGGTTTACTCCGTGTCGGCAAAGGGGACAAAACGGTTTAACATCTCCAAGTCATTATACCTCCAAGACTTTTGTCTCGCGGTAAAGAGACCGGTAAACGGTCCACCTTGCCGCGCGCCGACCTGTCTTGTTTCAGTCCGCCACATGAGCAGGACCGCCAGAGCACCGGAGGAAGATCCCGGGGATTGCGGCACTAGCCTGCAAGGCCTGCTAGATCGAGCCTTGCGAAAGCAACACTTCCTCGCCGCTGACGAAATCGCTGGTCACGATATGCAGAGGGCGCACCTCCGCTTCGGTCAACGCCTTGAGCATGCCGACCTGAACGGCCCCGAGCTACCGCCACCGGTAAGGACGAATGCGGTTTTCATCGCTGACTCCCCGAGGCGCCTTCTCCGCCCCGCCGCCAGGTGTGGAACTTTTCCAGCCAGGCCAGCAGACGTTGCGGGGCATGATTGCGCTTCCAGACCCCGGCGGCCATCTTGTTCGCTTCCGCAAGCGTCGGGTAGATGTGGATGGTGGCGAGAATCTGATTCAGGCCGATGCCGTGCTTCATCGCCAGCACATACTCGGCGAGGAGGTCGCCGGCATGGGCACCGACAATGGTGACGCCGAGGATCTTGTCCTTGCCGGGGACGGTGAGGATCTTCACCCAGCCGTGCGCCTCGCTGTCGGCGATGGCCCGGTCGAGATCTGAGAGAGGATAGCGGGTCACCTCGAAGGGAATTTTCTGCTGCTGGGCCTCCTCTTCGCTGAGACCGACGCGGGCGACTTCCGGGTCGGTAAAGGTGCACCAGGGGATCACCCGCCCGTCGACGGCAAAGCTCTTGAAGGGGGCGAAGAGGGCATTGACCACCGCGTACCAGGCCTGATGCCCGGCCGTGTGGGTAAATTGCCAAGGGCCGGCGACATCCCCGGCACAGAAGATGTTGGGGACGTTGGTGCGCAGCAGGGAATCGGTCTCCAGCGTGCCGTTTTTGTTGAGATGCACGCCGAGTTCCTCGAGGCCGAAGCCCTTGACCCGGGGGCGGCGGCCGACGGCGACCAGGATCTGGTCGAAGGGGATGCGCACTTCGTTTCCCTGAAAATCGCAGAGCAGGACCTTTTTGCCGTCCTCGATCAACACTTGTTTGGCGGCATGTTCGGTCAGCACGCGGACGCCCTCGGCCTCGAAGCGACGGCGCATCAGCTCGGACACTTCGGCATCTTCGCGAATCATGATGCGCGGTGCCATCTCCACCTGGGTCACCTGGCAACCAAGGCGGGCGAAGGTCTGGGTCATCTCCGAACCGATGGGACCGCCGCCGAGGACGACCAGTCGCTCCGGTTTCTCGCGCAGGGTCCAGAGGCTGTCCGAAGTCAGGTAGCCGGCTTCGAGGAGGCCCTGAATCGGCGGTACGAAGGGGCTGGCGCCGCTGGCGACGATGATGCTGCGGGTGGTCAGCACCCGGCCGTTGACCGCGACCGTGTATGGGGAGGTCACCCGCGCCTCGCCTTCGATGACCTCGACCGTGTATGGGGAGGTCACCCGCGCCTCGCCTTCGATGACCTCGACCCCCAGCGAAGTATAGCGCTCTGCTGAATCGTGGGGCGCGACCTCGTGCACCACCCGCTGGACCCGTTCCATCACCTCACCGAACTCGAACTCGGTACTCGTCTTACGGAAACCGAACTCGCTCGCCCGGCGGCCGTAGGCAAGCATCTTCGCCGAGCGAATCAATGCCTTGCTCGGCACGCAGCCGGTATTGAGGCAGTCTCCCCCCATCCGATGCTTTTCGATCAGCGCGACCTTGGCCTTGACGGCGGCGGCGATGTAGCTGGAGACCAGCCCGGCGCTACCGGCGCCGATGACGACCAGGTTGTAGTCGAACTGTTTCGGTTTGGCATAGGTGGCCATGACGCGTCGCTCCTTGTAAAGCGCCAGGCACTTCTTGGCGGCGAGGGGAAAAAGGCCGAGGAGAACGAATGAGAGGAACAGTGCCGGCGAAAGGATGTCGGCGGCGCTTTCAACCTGGGCGAGCTGGGTGCCGGCATTGATGTAGACGGCGGTGCCGGCGAGCATGCCGAGTTGGCTGACCCAGTAGAAGGTGGCGGCCCGCATCCGGGTCAGGCCGAGAGCGAGGTTGATGAGGAAGAAGGGGAAGAGCGGCACCAAGCGCAGGGAGAAGAGGTAAAACGCGCCATCCGTCTCGATCCCGTGATTGATGGCGCGAAGTTTGTCGCCAAACTTCGCCTGGACCCAATCGCGCAGGAGGAAGCGGCTGACCAGTAGCGCCAGGGTGGCGCCGAGGGTGCTGGCGAAGGAGGCGACAAGGAGGGCTGTCCAGAAACCAAAGAGAGCGCCGCCGGCGAGGGTCATGACGGTGGCTCCGGGGAGGGAAAGGGCCGCAACCAGGACATAGAGAGCGAAGTAGCCGGCCAAAGTCGCCAGGCGGTGGGTTGCATAGAAGGTTTGGAAGTCCGCATGCCGGGCCTTGAGTTCACCCAGGGTCAGGGAATGCTGCAGGTCGAAGGCGAAGAAGAGGCCGGCCAGCACGATGATGCCGCAGAGGACGGCGATTTTTTTGGCGGGGGTGGACATGCTCTTTCCCATCTGCTGAAGTTGGTTATGCCTCCCGACGATCCGTAATGGCTGTACCGATAATTTCTTGCAACCTCAACTAGGTCGCGATTTCGCCCCCTCAGGTGAAGCCGGAGCCGGCGGAGCAGGCATAACAGTGCTCGCCGGTGGCGATGGGGCTCTCCGCCGCCGGTTGGGCGGCCGGATCGCTGACGTGGATGCGCCGCCCCCCCAGAGGAAGGTTCGCCGCCTGGTTAAAATCGCAGTCGTACAGGGTGCCGTCCCAAGCGACGGAGACCAGAGAACGGCACATCAGACTTTCAATCGTACACGGGTTGAAGGCGCGCAGCAGGTTGTCCATGTAACTGTCGAGATTTCCGCTCGTCGCCAGCCAGCGTTTGAAGCGGCCCAGCGGCATGTTGGCGAAGACAAAGAGCCGGTTGAACTCGATATCGAGTTTTCTGGCCAGGGTGCGATGGTACTCGCGCTCGGCCGCCGCCTGGTTCTGCGGCAGGAAGGCGCCGCCGGGATTCGCCACCAGGTGCAGTTCCAGCCCGCTCCCCGGGCGGCCGAAGCCCATGGCATTGAGTTTTTGCAGCATGGCGACGCTCGTATCCCAGACGCCGCTGCCGCGCTGGGCCTCGATCTGTGCCGGAGTCAACGCCGGGAACGAGGCAACGATGACGATGCGTAAACGGCGGCACAATTCGAGCAGCGGCAGACGCTCCGCCGTGGAAAGGGCGGTGAGGTTGGTCCGCAACATCACCGTCGGTACTGCCGGCGCGAGCCCTGCGAGGAGGAAGGGCAAATCGGGGACCAGTTCCGGTGCGCCTCCGGTGATGTCGGCCACCTGAAAACTCCCGCGCGAAGCAAAGGCAATAACCTCGGCCATGGTCGCGCGCGTCATCGCTTCGGAACGGGCCGGACCGGCCTCCAGGTGGCAGTGGCGACAGGCCAGGTCACACTTCAGGCCGACATTGATCTGCAGGACCGAGGTTTTCCCCCTTGTCAGGGTGAGTCCCTGCTGGGCCAGGGTCGTCTCGAAGGGCGCGATGCCGGATTTCGGGATGGGATCTTGACTCATGGCTTCCGTCTAAAGAGAAAGTTTTTCCGCCAGTTTGCGCATCTGCACACCATGGACCAGGGAAGCGCCGCCACGAATGGCGGTAACAACGTGCAATGCTTCCGTCATTTCTTCCAGGCTCGAGCCCTTTTCCAGGCAGGCCCGGGTGTAGGCGTCAATACAGTAGGGGCACTGTACGGCATGGGCCACGGCCAGGGCGATGAGGGCCTTCTCCCGTTCGCTCAGGGCGCCATCGGCGAAGACACTGCCGTAGTAGTCGAAGAACTTTTTCGCCAGATCGGGAGCATCCTTGCCGATCTCGCTGAAACGGGGAAGGTCCTGGGGGTCGTAGTAGGTCTCCATAATCATGCCTCCTTGAAATAAAGGTGTCAGTACTAATGTCGCAGTCTGAGTTCGAGCAGAACCCGTAGCGAGCTCAAACTGTTGGCCATGGGCAATTCAGATTTCAACAAACGCGACTGCATGATCCCGCCCTCGATGGTGGCGACCACCAGTTCAGCCAGTTGCCGGGCGGGTAAGTCTCGACGGATTTCGCCCAGTGTCTGCGCCGCCTCGATTTTGGCTTGAATCTTCTCGATCCAGGCATCGAACACCTCGGCGACCATCTGCGAAAGAACGGGAAAGATGTCGCTGGCCTCCAGGGCCGTGTTGCCAAAGAAGCAGCCGCCGACAAAACCGGTATCACGATGTTTGCCTAGGGCGGCCCGGAAAAAGTTGTCCAGGCTGGCTGCGGGAGTCTCTGCAGTCAGAACCTCGTCAAGAAAATCCATGAAAGTTGCCGATTCTTTGCGAAACACCTCAACACCGATCGCCTCTTTGCCGGGAAAGTGGAAATATAAAGCACCTTTGGTCATGCCTGTTGCGGCCAGCAGGTCACCTATGGTCGTCGCGGTAAAGCCCTTTATTTGAAAAACAGGGGTAGCGTCCGCCAAGATCTTTTGCTTAGTCGTTTCGCCTTTGGATGTCATGGCATACCTCGATAAAAACAGACCGTTTGGTTTTTATAGCAGGACTTCTGGCATTGTCAATAGATTGAGGATCCTCTTCGGGACACGAGGGAAGGTGACCTGTGTGACAGTGATGTAAGATAGGAAAAATGCGAATCATGGTGCTGCCCGAAATTGCGGCAAAAGACCAGAGAAGGGCGGCGGGCAAGGATTCGGGTGGAGATGGCGGGGGTTTTTCAGGGGGGCTGTCCACAGCTGCTGTGGATAAGCCGGGAGGCGGCAAAAAAATGCGCGCCTGGCAGGAGGGAATCCAAACGCGCGAATTGAAGCTTGCTACTTCGGAACTGACTTTATTATGACCATCTAGGTCATAAATGTCAAGTGGGGGGGGGAGCAC
>Ga0154505_1145_pt2 | contig 22428 bp, 21 predicted proteins | sample RifGroD2_FD_115984 | JGI IMG/M metagenome (GOLD analysis project Ga0154505, IMG submission 115984) | Desulfuromonadales bacterium GWD2_61_12
GCCATGAAGCCGCGATCGAGCTGCTGCGGCACGAGTTGCGCGGCGGCGACCGCGTTCTGGTCAAAGGTTCGCGGGGGATGCGGATGGAACGGATTTCGTCGGCACTGTCAGGGATGAGCTTTCCGGCCGGGCCGGGGAACTAGAGGCAAAGGACACCACAGATGCTCTATCATCTGCTCTATCCGCTGCATACGCACTTTTCGGCGCTGTACGTCTTCAAGTACATCACCTTTCGCACCATCTATGCCGCCATTACCGCCCTGGTTATCTCCTTCATCCTCGGGCCGTGGCTGATCAACAAGCTCTCGGAGCACCAGATCGGCCAGAGTATCCGCAAGGTCGGCCCCGAGTCGCATTTCAAGAAAGAGGGGACCCCGACCATGGGGGGCACCTTGATCCTCCTCGCCATTGTCCTGCCGACCCTCCTCTGGGCCGACCTGACCAACCTTTACGTCTGGGTGACGCTGCTGGTGACGATCGGATTTGGCGCTGTCGGTTTCGTCGATGACTGGCGCAAGGTCAAAAAGAAGAACAGCGATGGACTCTCGGCCCGGCAGAAGATGGTCTGGTTGATGCTGATTTCGCTGGCGGCCGGGGTCTTGCTCTACCTCCACCCCGGGTTCAAGACGACCCTGGCTTTCCCCTTTTTCAAGGCGCTGCACCCCGATCTCGGCCTCTTCTACATCCTCTTCGCCATGCTGGTGGTGGTCGGTTCCGGCAACGCCGTCAACCTCACCGACGGTCTTGACGGACTCGCCATCGGGCCGATGATCATCGCCTCGGGGACCTACATGCTCTTCGCCTACCTGGCCGGTAACGCCAAACTTGCCGAGTACCTGCAGATCAGTGCCGTCCCCGGTGCCGGCGAACTGGCGGTCCTCTGCGGCGCCATGGTCGGCGCCGGCCTCGGTTTCCTCTGGTTCAACACCTACCCGGCCCAGGTCTTCATGGGCGATGTCGGCAGCCTCTCCCTTGGCGGTGCCCTCGGCACCATCGCCGTCATCACCAAACAGGAGATCGTCCTCGTCATTGTCGGCGGCATCTTCGTCATGGAGGCCCTCTCGGTTATCGCCCAAGTCACCTCCTTCCGCCTCTATGGCAAGCGCATCTTCCGCATGGCGCCGATCCATCATCATTTTGAACTCAAGGGGTGGCCGGAGCCGAAGATCATCGTGCGTTTCTGGATTGTCAGCATCATTCTGGCGCTGGTCGCTCTCTCCACCCTCAAGTTGAGATGACATGAAACGCTCTTACCGCGACATGCAGGTGGTGGTGGTCGGCGCCGGTGGTACCGGACTCGCTCTCTGCACCTATTTTTGCCAGCGGGGAGCCAGGGTCCTCCTTTCCGACCGCCGCCAGGCCGCAGCCATAGCCGGGCTGGCACCGCTGGTGGCCGCCGGCGTCGAGCTCGATCTCGGCGGCCATGCCACCGCCCGTTTTGTCGCCGCCGATCTGGTTGTCATCAGCCCCGGCGTTCCCCTCGACGTCCCCGCTCTGATCGCCGCCGCCGCCGCCGGCGTGCCGGTTCTCGGCGAGATCGAAATCGCCGCGCGTGATTGCACCGCGCCGCTGGTGGCGATCACCGGTACCAACGGCAAATCGACGACGACGACAGTTATGGGCGAGATCTTCGCCGCCTGGGGCAAAACGACCTTTGTCGGCGGCAATCTCGGTACCCCCCTGATCGAGGCGACTAAGAGAGACGACTGGGACTGGATCGTCGCCGAGATCTCCTCCTTCCAACTCGAGGCCATCGACCAATTTCACCCGCGTTACGGCTTGTTGTTGAATCTCACCGAAGACCACCTCGACCGCTATCCCGACATGGCCGCCTATGTCGCGGCGAAGCTGCGGATTTTCGAAAGGATGACCGCGGACGACGTCGCCATCCTCAATGCCGAAGACCCTCTGGTTCTTTCGGCGACGGCGGCCATTGCCCCGCGGCGGGTCTATTTCTCCTCCCGGCGTCTCCTCCCCGAGGGGATCGGTTTCGACGGAACGGCTCTGGTCTGGCGCCATGCCGGGAGGGAAGTCCGCTTCGCCGCGGCCGAACTGCAGTTGCGCGGGACGCACAACCTGGAGAATGTCATGGCGGCGCTGCTGCCCCCCCTCCTTGCGGGCTGCCCGGCCGCGCTTGCCTGGCAAACCGCCTGCGCTTTTGCCGGACTCGAGCATCGCATGCGCGTGGTGCGGGTTCTCGACGGGGTGACCTGGTACAACGATTCCAAGGGGACCAATGTCGGCAGCGTTGTCAAGAGCCTGGCCGGCCTGAACCGTCCGGTCACCCTCATCGCCGGCGGTAAGGACAAGGGGGGCGATTACCTCCCCCTCGCCCCGCTGATCAAGGAGAAGGTGACCACTCTGGTCCTCATCGGCCAGGCGACCGACCGTATCGCCGCCGCCCTCGGTCACCTGACGACGACACGCCGGGCGGCGTCCCTGGAAGAAGCGGTTCAGCTGGCCCGGGAAGTCACGCCGGCCGGCGGTTCCGTCCTCCTCTCTCCGGGCTGTTCGAGTTTCGACATGTTCTCCGGTTACGTCGAGCGCGGCGAGGTCTTCACCCGGGCGGTTCTGGCACTCCCTGCAAGGGGCGAGGAGGGGCGATGAGCGAAAAGCGCGAGTTCGACAGCACCCTCCTCCTCCTGGCCGTGGCCCTGACCTGTTTCGGCATCGTCATGGTCTATTCCGCCAGCTCGGTCATGGCGGTCAAGCGTTATCACGGCGACGGCCTCTATTTTCTCAAGCGGCAGACGATCTATGCCATCGCCGGCTTTCTCGTCATGACCGTGGCGATGAGGGTCGATTACCACCACCTGCGCCGGCTGGCGCTTCCCTTCCTCTTCTTCTGCGCCCTGCTGCTGCTGGCCGTCTTCATCCCCGGGCTCGGCAGCCGCGCCGGCGGGGCGACGCGCTGGCTGCGCCTCGGTCCGGTGACGATTCAGCCGGGAGAAGTGGCCAAGCTCGGCCTGATCCTCTACATGGCCCACTCCCTGGCGAAGAAGAAAGACAAGATTCGCGACTTCAAGCTCGGCTTCGTCCCCTACATGGTCGTCCTGGCCATGCTCCTGCTCCTGTTGCTGCTGCAGCCCGATCTCGGCAGCGCCCTGACCCTCGGCGTCGTCGCCATGACCATGTTGCTGGCGGCGGGGACGCGACTCTCCTATCTCTTCGGCGTTGCCATTCTCGCTCTCCCCTTCATCGGCTGGGCGATTGTGCACAAAGCCTACCGCCTCAAACGGGTCATGGTCTATCTCGATCCCTGGCAGGATCCGACCGGCGACGGTTTTCAAATCATCCAGAGCTGGATCGCCTTCGGCACCGGCGGATTGGTCGGCAACGGCCTCGGCGAGAGCAAACAGAAGCTCTTCTACCTTCCCGAGGCCCATACCGACTTCATCTTTTCGGTCATCGGCGAGGAGCTCGGCTATGTCGGGGTCTTCGTCACCGCGGCGATGTTTCTTGTCCTGGTCCTGCGCGGTCTGCGCACCGCCCTCAACGCCCCTGACGACTTTGGTCGCCATCTCGCCTTCGGCCTCAGTTTCCTCCTCGGCCTCGGGGCCTTTGTCAATATCGCCGTGGTCATGGGGTTGGTGCCGACCAAGGGGCTGACCCTCCCCTTCATCTCCTATGGCGGTTCGAGTCTCCTCTGTACCTTGCTGGCCGTCGGCATCCTCCTCAATATCTCCCGGCAGAGCCGGTCGCAGGAGGGGGCATGAGAATCCTCCTGGCCGGTGGCGGTACCGGCGGCCATCTCTTCCCGGCGGTGGCCCTGGCGCAAAAGTTTCTCGCCGAGGAGTGGCGGGCCGAGGTTCTCTTTGTCGGAACCGATCGCGGCATTGAAGCCCGGGTCCTGCCGGAACTGGGTTTGCCGTTACGTACCATCGACATCGAGGGCTTTGTCGGCCGCGGCCTCGGCGAAAAGCTCGCCGTGTTGCCGCAATTGGCGCGCAGTGTCCGCCAGTCCCTGACCATCCTCGACGATTTTCGCCCCGACCTCGTCATCGGCGTCGGCGGTTATGCCTCGGCGCCGGTGCTGCTGGCGGCCAAATGGCGGGGACTGCCCTATCTGATTCACGAACAGAATGCCTGGCCGGGGCTGACCAACCGCTTGCTGGCGCGCTGGGCCGAGCGTATCTGCCTCTCCTTCGCCGAAGCCGAGAGTGCCTTTCACACCGGGGCGACCATCGTCACCGGCAACCCGGTCCGCGCCGGCATGACCGAGTGCCCGGGCCTCGCCGAGGGCGCTGCCCAGTTGCTGATCTTCGGCGGCAGTCGCGGCGCCCGCGCCATCAACAACGCGGTTATCGAGGCCTTGCCCTTTCTCGCTTCGCTGCGGGGGAAGCTGGGGATCGTCCACCAGACCGGCAGCGACGACCACGAACGCATCGCCGCCGGTTACCGCAGTGCCGGCTGGGATGAGGCAAAGGTCGTCCCCTTCATCAACGACATGGCCGCCGCCTACCGGCGCAGCCATCTCGTCCTCTGCCGGGCCGGGGCGACGACCATCGCCGAACTGACCGCCTGCGGGCGTCCGGCGGTGCTGGTCCCCTTTCCCTTTGCCGCCGGCGACCATCAGAGCGCCAATGCCCGGGCCCTGGCGCGGCAGGGGGCGGCACTGCTGCTGGAGCAGAAGGGGATGACCGGGGAAGTTCTCGGGCAGTTGCTGGCCGGGCTCCTCGACGACCGTCCGCGATTGCTGCAGATGGCCGATATCGCCCGTTCCCTCGGCAAGCCCCAGGCCGCTGAAGTGATCCTGAAAGAATGTCGCACCATCCTGGAAAGGGTTTAAGAGATGTACGGACGTATCCGCAACATCCATTTCATCGGCATCGGCGGCATCGGCATGAGCGGCATCGCCGAGGTTCTCATCAACCTCGGCTACCAGGTCTCCGGCTCCGATCTCAAGGAGTCGGAGATCACCCGCCGCTTATGCGACCTCGGCGGAGTCGTCAGTTATGGCCACCGCGCCGAAAATTTGCAGCAGGCCGATGTCGTCGTCACCTCGACGGCGGTGCGGGCCGACAACGTCGAGCTCCTCGAAGCCCACCGCCGCCTGATCCCGGTCATTCCGCGGGCCGAGATGCTGGCCGAACTGATGCGGATGAAATACGGCATCGCCATCGCCGGCACCCACGGCAAGACGACGACGACGAGCATGGTCGCCACCGTCCTCTCCCATGGCGGCGTCGATCCGACCTCGGTCATCGGCGGGCGCCTCGACCTTCTCGGCTCCAACGCCAAGCTCGGCCAGGGGAAGTTCCTCGTCGCCGAGGCCGACGAATCGGACGGTTCTTTTCTCAAGCTATCGCCGACCATCGCCGTCGTCACCAATATCGACGCCGACCATCTCGACTACTACCGCGACCTCGACCAGATCAAGGAAACCTTTGTCGATTTCATCAACAAAGTCCCCTTTTACGGACTCGCCGTCCTTTGCCTCGACGATCCCAACATCCAGTCGATCATTCCGCTGGTGAAGAAGCGTTTCGCCACTTACGGCTTCTCGGCCCAGGCCGACCTCTACGCCAGCGAAGTCGAGCATGACGGCCTCAAGACGAGCTTCACCGTCAACCACAAGGACAAGGTGCTCGGCCGCCTCGCCTTCAAGATGCCGGGCCGGCACAATGTCCTCAACGCCTTGGCGGCGACGACGGTGGCGATGGAGTTGCAACTCCCCTTTGCCGTCATCGCCGAGGGTTTCCGCGATTTCGGCGGGGTGCAGCGCCGTTTTCAGATCAAGTACGATGGGGGCGGGATCATGGTCGTCGACGACTACGGCCACCACCCGGCCGAGATCAAGGCGACCCTCGCCGCCGCCCGGGGGGGGTGGAACCGGCGCCTGGTGACGGTCTTTCAGCCGCACCGCTACAGCCGCACCGCGGCACTGTTTCAGGAATTCACCACCGCCTTTTATCAGACCGATCATCTGGTGGTGATGGATGTCTATGCCGCCGGCGAAGATGCCATCCCCGGGGTCGATGCCAAGCAGCTTGCCGCCGCCATTGCCGGGCATGGTCATCGCGACGTCCATTACCTCGGCGAGCGGGAAGTGGTGGTCAAGCATTTGAGCGATGTGGTGCGGCCGGGGGACATCGTCATCACCCTGGGAGCGGGGAATGTGTGGCAGGTCGGCGAAGACTTTGCCAATCTGCAAAAGACCAAGGTTTGAGCGAGGCAACGATGACGCGAGATGAACTGAAACAAAAGACGATTGCCGTTCTCATGGGCGGGCTCTCGGCCGAGCGCGAAGTGTCGCTGCGCACCGGCAAGGCGGTGGCGACGGCACTGACCTCGGCCGGCTACCGTGTCGTTCCCATCGATGTCAGCCGCGAACTGCCGGCGCAACTCGCCGGCGCCGGCGCCGACGTCGCCTTTATCGCCCTGCATGGGCGCTTCGGCGAAGACGGGACGGTGCAGGGGCTCCTCGAACTTCTCGCCATCCCCTACACCGGCAGCGGCGTCCTCGCTTCCAGCCTCGCCATCGACAAGGTGGCGACCAAGCAGATGCTCCTCTATCACGGTCTGCCGACCCCCGCCTTCCGCGTCTACAGGCGGGGCGAAGAGCGGGATTCCTTCCTGGGGCAATGCGGTCCTTTCCCTCTTGTGGTCAAGCCGGCGCGGGAAGGCTCGACCATCGGCATCAGCATCGTCCGCAATCGCGCCGAACTCGCGGCCGGTTTCGCTGAGGCGCTGCGCCATGATTCGACGATCCTGGTCGAAGAGTTCATTGCCGGGGCGGAAGTCACCGTCGCCGTCATCGACGGCACCGTCCTGCCGATCATCCAGGTCGTCCCCAAGGAAGGGTTTTACGATTACACCAACAAGTACACCGTCGGCCGCACCGAATATCTCCTCCCCGCCCCCCTCGCCGCCGCCGTCTACGAGCGGCTGCAGCAGGCGGCTGTCGCCGCCTACCGGGCGGTCGGCTGCAGCGGCGCGGCACGCATCGATTTCATGGTGCGCGGCGCCGAGATCTTCTGTCTGGAGGTCAATACCATCCCGGGGATGACGGAAACGAGCCTGCTGCCCAAGGCGGCGGGGCATGTCGGTATCTCTTTCGCTGAACTGACGCAACGGATCCTGGACGGTGCGGGACTGAGCAAGTAGCACAACGGCGGCAAGGGGTAACATGCGCGATCTGAAAGAGCGAAGACCGCAAAAGTTCAAAGCCAACCGGCGCGTCCCGGTGCGGCAGCCCCGCGACTGGAAAAAACTCTTCCGCTGGCTGGCACTGCTCGCTATCCCTTTCAAGCGCCGGGAGAACCGCTGCCTCGACGAGCGGCAGCCGCGCGACTGGACCAAGATCCTCCAGCGCACCTTCACCGTCGGAGTGGTCTGCGGCGGCGCGGCGTTGACCGTGGTCGGGGGACTGATGCTCTGGGAGGTCGTCACCGATTCGCGCTTCTTCCGGGTCGAAACGATCCGGGTCGAGAACATGCAGCGGGTGGCGGCCGACGATATCCGCGAGCTTTCCGACATCCAGCCGGGGATGAACATCTTCAGCCTCGATCTTGAACTCATCGGCCGCAAGATCGCCGAGAATCCCTGGATCGCCGATGCCCGGGTCGAGCGGGTCTTCCCCCGCGACATCGTCATCCGCGTCAGCGAGCACGTGCCGGTGGCGGTGGCCAATCTCGGCTGTCTCTACTATGTCGGGCGCGACGGGACGGTCTTCAAGCCCCTCGGCCTCGGCGATCGCGTCGACTACCCGGTCGTTACCGGCATCGACCGCCAGTATCTCCTCGATCAGCCGGAGGAAGCCAAGCGCCTGCTCGGGGAGGCGATGGCACTGCTGCAGGAGTTGGGCAAGCGGCGGGTCTTCGGTCTCGACCAGGTCTCCGAGATCCGCATCGATCCGGTGGAAGGTTTCGCTCTCTACACCCTCCTCGGCGGCATTCCGGTGCGGCTTGGTTTTTCCGATTTCAGTGACAAGCTCGACCGGCTGGAAAGTATCTATACCGAACTGGTGCCGCGTTTCGCGGTACTGCAGTCCATCGATCTCAATGTCGTCGACCGGGTCATTGTCAAGGTCGACGCCAGCCTCACCCTCAGTAAAGAGGACAATCCAGGGCGGAAGGGATAACCCATGAGCAGCGGACGCGAGAACATCATTGTCGGCCTCGACATCGGCACCACCAAGATCTGCGCCATCGTCGGCAACCTCACCGAGGACGGTCTCGATATTGTCGGTATCGGCACCAGCCCCTCCAAAGGCCTGCGCAAGGGGGTGGTGATCAACATCGAAGCCACCGTCGGCGCCATCCGCAAGGCGATCGAGGAAGCCGAACTCATGGCTGGCTGCGAGATCAAGTCGGTCTTTGCCGGCATCGCCGGGGGGCATATCAAGGGCTTCAACTCCCAGGGGATCATCGCCATCAAAAATCGCGAGGTCAATGCCGACGACCTGCGCCGGGTCATCGACGCGGCCAAGGCCATCGCCATCCCCATGGATCGCGAAGTCATCCACATCCTCCCCCAGGAGTTCATCATCGACGACCAGGATGGCATCCGCGAGCCCCTCGGCATGAGCGGCGTGCGCCTGGAGGCGAAGGTCCACATCGTCACCGGGGCGGTGGCGAGCGCGCAGAATATCGTCAAGAGCTGCAACCGCGCCGGGGTCGATGTCGCCGATATCGTTCTCGAGCAACTGGCTTCGAGCGAGGCGGTCCTCGCCGCCGACGAGAAGGAACTCGGCGTCGCCCTCATCGACATCGGCGGCGGCACCACCGACATCGCCATCTACGTCGACGGAGCGATCAAGCACACCTCGGTCCTCTCCCTCGGCGGCAACCACCTGACCAACGACATCGCCGTCGGCCTGCGCACGCCGATGGCCGAGGCCGAGAAGATCAAGCAGGCCTACGGCTGCTGTCTCACCTCCATGGTCGGCAAGACCGAGACGATCGAGGTACCTTCTGTCGGCGGGCGGGAACCGCGGGTCCTCTCGCGCCAGCTCCTCGCCGAGATTCTCGAGCCGCGGGTCGAGGAGATCTTCACCCTGGTCAACCGCGAAATCGTCAAGAGCGGCTACGAGGATCTCATCGCCTCGGGCATCGTCCTCACCGGCGGCACCTCCATCCTCGCCGGCATGCCGGAGCTGGCCGAGCAGATCTTCAATCTGCCGGTGCGGCGCGGTTCGCCGCAGGATATCGGCGGGCTCATCGACGTCGTCAACTCGCCGGTCTATGCCACCGGCGTCGGTCTGGTCAAGTACGGCAGCCGCAACGTCGAGGTAAAGAATTTCAGCCGCGGCCAGAAGGATACCTTCGGCAGTATCACCAAACGCATGAAAGAGTGGTTCGGCGAGTTCTTCTGAGCGCGTCGGACCGATGCCATATTGTCGTGGAATGGTTAGTCAACCCGGCGGTCGCAGGCGGAGAACCGGCGACCGGCACAGCCGAAAGTGAGGGAGTCATGTTCGAGTTTGACGAGACAGTGGACCAGACGGCGAAAATCAAGGTCATCGGCGTCGGCGGCGGCGGCAACAACGCCATCAACACCATGATCGCGGCCAAGGTCGGCGGCGTCGAGTTCATCGCCGCCAACACCGATGCCCAGGCCTTGCGCCGCAGTGCGGCGCCGATGAAGGTGCAGCTCGGCGGCAAACTGACCAAGGGCCTCGGCGCCGGCGCCAACCCCGAGATCGGCCGTGAGGCGGCCTTGGAGGATCGCGCCCGCCTCGCCGAAATCCTCAAAGGCGCCGACATGGTCTTCATCGCCGCCGGCATGGGCGGCGGCACCGGCACCGGCGCCGCCCCGATCATCGCCGAGGTCGCCCGCGAAGTCGGCGCCCTCACCGTCGGCGTGGTGACGCGCCCCTTCTCCCGCGAAGGGAAGCAGCGCTCGACCAAGGCCGAGGAAGGGATTCTCGCCCTCAAGGAGGTCGTCGATTCCCTCATCGTCGTCCCCAACGACCGCCTCCTCGGTCTCGCCGGCAAGAACATGGGGATCCTCGACGCCTTCAAACCGTCCGACGACGTGCTGCGTCAGGCGGTGCAGGGGATTTCCGACCTCATCACCACCGAAGGCCTGATCAACGTCGACTTCGCCGACGTCCGTGCGGTCATGAGCGTGCGCGGCATGGCGATCATGGGGATCGGTGTCGCCTCCGGCGAAAAACGCGCCACCGAGGCGGCCCAGCAGGCGATCAGCAGTCCCCTGCTGGAGGAGATCGACATCTCCGGGGCCAAGGGGATTCTGGTCAACGTCAGCGGCTCGGCGAGCATGACCATGGACGACTTCAACGAAGTCTCCCGCGTCATCCACGAAAAGGCCCACGAAGACGCCAACATCATCATCGGCCTCGCCATCGACGAGGAGATGGGGGAGACGATCAAGGTCACCGCCATCGCCACCGGTTTCGGCAACTGCTTTGAAAAGGGTCGGCGCGGCCATGACGAGATTCGCCTGAAAGGGGCCATCCCCCTGAACAAGGTCGATCGCGACGTGCCGACCTTCATCCGCAATCAGCAAAAAGATGCTCCCGTCGGGCTGCGCGCCGCCGTCAGCGCCAGCGCCGGTGACGATGCCGAATACGAGATCCCGACCTTTCTGCGCAAGCGCGTCGATTAAAGGTCGAGGAAAAAGAAATTCCCGACGCAGTCTGTTGTGTCGGGAGGACAACAACAACGGGGCTGAAGATCGCGAGCCTCTTGCAGCTGCACCACTCCCTTCGCGCCGGTTCTCCGCCCGGCGTAGTGCGGGGGAAGTGATGATGTATGAAGTGAAATGACGACTCCCTCGTCTGCAGGGACCGCATCGTGCGGTCCCTTTTTCTTTGGTGCGTCCGTTGGTATAAGGTAAGATCGACCAGCCCGATATTCCCCTCGTAGAAAGCGACAGATGTCCCGCACCCTCATCGACAAAGCCCGCCAGCGCCTGGCGGCGGAAGAAGGTACGGCGGCCAACCCCTGGGGGGGGCGGCTGACGGTGGCGCTGGTCTTCCCCAATACCTACCAGCAGGCGATGAGCAACCTCGGTTTTCTCACCGTCTACCATCTCCTCAACGGCCGCGACGACTGCCTCTGCGAACGCTTCTTTCTCCCCGATCCCGATGACCTCAAGGAACACCGCGCCACCGGCTATCCCCTCTTCTCCCTGGAGAGCGGCCACCCTCTGGCCGACTTCGACCTCGTCGCCTTCTCCATCTCCTTCGAGAACGATTACCTCCACCTGCCGACCCTCTTCGAACTCGGCCGCTTGCCTTTGTGGGCGGCACAGCGCGAGGCCCGCCATCCCCTCCTCCTCTGCGGCGGGGTCTGCGCCTTTCTCAATCCCGAGCCGCTGGCGGAGATCTTCGATGCCTTTGCCGTCGGCGAGGCCGAACCACTCCTCCCCGGGCTGATCGCTGTCCTGCGCGCCGGCGGCCCCCGTCCGGCCCTCCTTGCTGCCCTGGCGCAGCTCCCCGGGCTCTATGTCCCCTCCCTCTATCAGATCGACTACGCTATCAACGGTACCATTGCCGGCTACCGGGCGACGCCGCCGGCGCCGCCGCGGGTGGCGCGGCAGTGGCTGGCCGATCTCGACGCCTCGCCGAGTCGCTCCTTTATCACCACCAGTGCCACCGAATTCGGCGACATGGCCCTGACCGAGGTCTCCCGCGGCTGCTCGCGCGGCTGCCGCTTCTGCGCCGCCGGCTTCCTCTACCTGCCGCCGCGCGAGCGCAGCCTGGCCAATCTCGTCGGCCAGATCGAAGCGGGACTCTGCGCGCGCAAGAAACAGGGGCTGGTCGGCGCTGCCGTCTCCGATTACAGCCAGATCGGCGCCTTGCAGGCGGCGATTCTCGAACGCGACGGCGCGGTCTCGGTCTCCAGCCTGCGCCTCGATGCCCTGACAGAAGAGGAGGTCGCCGCCCTCGCCGCCAGCGGCCACCGCACCGTTGCCCTGGCCCCGGAAGCGGGGAGTCAGCGGCTGCGCGATCTCATCAACAAGGGAATCGGTGAGGAGCAGATTCTGCGGGCGGTGCAGCTCCTGGCGGTCGGGGGGATTCCCAATCTCAAGCTCTATTTTCTCCTCGGTCTGCCGACGGAGAACGCCGCCGACATGGACGAACTCCTCACCCTCATCGGTCGTATCCGCGAAGTCTGGCTTGCCGAAGGGAAGAAGCGCGGTCGCCTCGGCCACATCACCCTCTCCTTCAACCCTTTCATCCCCAAGCCCTTCACTCCCTTGCAGTGGGCAGCGATGGCCGACGAAAAAATCCTCGAAGGTCGCCTCAAACAGCTGCGCTCCGCCATCAGTCGCATCGGCAATGTCGAGATGATCTGCGAGTCGCTGCGCGCGGCGGTCCTCCAGGCCTTTTTCGCCCGTGGCGACCGCCGGGTCGGGGCAACGTTGCCGATCCTGGCATCCGGGAAAAACCTGCGCGCCGCCTGCCGCGAAGTCGATCTCGATCCGGGCTTTTTCGTCACCCGTGAACGCAGTGAAGGTGAAGTCTTCCCCTGGGAAGTACTCGACAGCGGGGTCAGTCGTAGTCATCTCTGGCGTGAATACCAGCGAGCGCAACTCGGGGAATTGACGTCACGTTGTGTGCCGGGGTGCCATCGCTGCGGAGTCTGTGGCTAAAGGGGAGGGAGTAAGGCAGAAAGACAGGGGAGGCGGGTCGTTGCGACCTCAGTCAGACCAGATTTTAACTCAAGAGGGCGACCCCGTCAGGGTCGCCCTCTTGATATTGCAGGAGAGAAGCAGTTACTTGCGCAGCACCTTGATCACCGCCGAGAAGTCTTCCTCGCCGCGGCCGTCCTTTTCGCCCTGGGCATAGAGGCGGCAGGCGCTTTCGGCGCCGGGGAGGAAGAGGTTGGCCTTGCGCGCGGCCTCGAGAACCAATTCGAGATGCTCGTGCACGTATTTGAGGGCGAGGTTGCGGGTGAAGTCCCCGCGGGCGATGCTGCGCCCCTTGGAGTGGAAGAGGGGGGAGGCAACGCCGCCGGAGTCGAGAACCTCAAGAATCTTGTCCGCCGGCAGGCCCATCTTTTCACCAAAGACCAGGGCCTCGGCCAAGGCCTGCATCAATTCGGCCTGAACCAGGTTGACGACGAATTTCATGCGGGTGGCATCACCGACTCCGCCGATGTGGATGGTATTGAGGCCGAAGAAGGTGAAGGCTTCGCGGCAGCGGCTGACCACCGAGGGGTCGCCGCCGGTCAAAATCGTCATCAGCCCGTTGACCGCGTGCTCCTTGGTGCCCCAGACCGGAGCGTCGAGGAACATGACCCGGTGCTTGGCGGCTTCCTCGGCAATTTCCATGGTACTCTCGATGGAGTGCGTCCCCATGTCGACGAGAATGGTGCCGGGATCGATACCGGCAAAGATGCCGTCCGGTCCGAAGATGTCGGGGCGCAAGCGTTCCTTTTCGGGACGGATGATGATGACCATATCCATCCCCTTGGCCGCTTCCTTCGGGGATTTGGCGCCTCTGGCCCCAAGGGTGACCAGTTCGGCGACAACGGCCGGGTCGGAGTCATAAACCATCAGGGCATAGTGCCCCTTAAGCAAATTGGCAGCCATATGTCTGCCAACGGTACCGAGTCCGAGGAAGCCGATGTTCTTCAGCATGCGCGCGCTCCTTGTCGTGGTGGAAGTCATTTCACGTACGTTGGCGATTTTACAACCTTCCGCAGGTCGTACACAACAGAAATTACGGCTATGCCCCGTTCCCTTCCGATGTTTAAGCCGAGATCCCCTCGCGGGAGGAAAAGAACAGGGTGAGAAAGACGAAGGATCAGTAAGTTACAGTATTTTTTCGCAAGTGAAGAAAAAGCTTGCGGAGTGTCGCGATTTGCATTATCAATCGCCAAAAAAAGATGATGCTTCAATCCCGCCGGGCAACCGGTTGCCGCCATAATTCCCAGAAGGATGAATCAGTGCTATCCCTTTCCTTGCCTTCTCGTCCCCGGGTCCTTTTCCTTATCAGTCTTACTTTCTTTCTTGCCGGCTGCTGGGCGGACAAGCCTGCAGCCCCGCGCGCGATCGCCGACCCCCCCCTGCCAAGCGTTAAGATCGAAAACCCGCCGACCTTGCCGCCGGAGCTGCCGGTGCCAGCCGCAGTCGTTGTGCCGCCGGCGCCGACTTCGCCGGTGGCGCCCGGCGTCGGCCCCGAAGCGGCGGCGGTTCCGTCTGCGGTCCCGGCGGCTGCGGTCAAGCCGGTGGCGGCGAAGTCGGGCCGGCTAGCCGGCGAGGATCCCGAGTTCGCGCGCAAGTGCGGCTGGCCGGTTGCTTGCTCGGAACCGCTGCCGGGAGCAATTCTCCCGGCCAAGCGCATCGTCGCCTATTACGGCAATCCCATGTCGCGGCGCATGGGTGCTCTCGGCCAGTACCCCAAGGAGGAGATGCTCAAGCGCCTCAAGGAGGAAGTAAACGAGTGGGAGAAGGCCGATCCGAAGCTGCCGGTGCAACCGGCCCTGCACCTCGTTGCCGTGGTGGCGCAGGACATCCCCGGGAAATCGGGTAAATACCGTAAGATCATGGATGATGACATGGTCAATATGGTCTATGCCTGGGCCAAGGAAGAAAAGGCCCTCCTCTTTCTCGATATCCAGACTGGACATGAGGACATCCGCACCCTCCTCCCCCGTTTCGAGTGGATACTGAAAAACCCCGATGTTCATCTCGGCATCGATCCCGAGTTCAATCTGGTGACCAGCCTCGTCGTCCCCGGAACCAAAATCGGTACTTACGATGCGGCTGAAATCAATTTCGTCACCGAATTCCTGCAGGGTCTGGTGCAGAAATACAAGCTGCCGCCGAAAGTGTTGACGGTCCATCGTTTTACCCAGAATGGTGTCACCAATGCCCGCAAGATCGTGTTGCGTCCCGAGGTGCAGGTGGTCATGCACATGGATGGCTGGGGCGGGTCGTGGTTGAAGCGTACCTCGTACCGGGATTACGTGGTCGCCGAACCGGTGCAATATACCGGTTTCAAGATCTTCTATCATAATGACACCAAGAAGGGGGATCCATTGATGGCGCCGGCAGACCTGCTTCGACTCAATCCCCAACCCCTGTATATCCAGTACCAGTAGGCGAAAGGGGCCGCCTCACAAGCGACGAAACCCTGCCGGAAGCACGCCATGAGTGAAGACGCCAACAGCCCGTGGATTTGTCACGTCTGCGATGCCCGCTCGACCCTTGGTGAGGGCCAGGCCTGCGCCGTCTGCTTCAAGATCACCTGCCCGGCGCATCTGCAGGTGCGCTCGGTTTACAATGTCGAGAGCCGCCTCTACGAGTTGCAGCCGATCTGTCTTTTCTGCGCCACGCCGGGGCTGCATTGACGAGACCGCCGTTATACGCAAAGAGCCCGCGAATGCGGGCTCTTTGCGCTTTGAATTGAGGTGGGGAAGGTGGCGGTTACAACCATCCCTTGCGCTTGAAATACCAATAGGGGGCAATTCCCGAGACGACCATCACCGCCAGGGCCCAGAGATAGCCATAGCGCCAGCCGAGTTCGGGGAAGAACTGGAAGTTCATGCCATAGATACTGGCGACCATGGTCGGCGGCAGAAAAACGACGGCGGCGATGGAAAAGATCTTGATGACCTGATTCTGTTCGATGTTGATAAAACCTTGGGCCGTATCCATGAGGAAGTTGATCTTCTCAAAGAGGAAAGTGGTGTGGGAGAGGAGGGTTTCGACGTCGCGCATGATATCGTGGGCGGTGGCGAAGTGTTCCGCCGGGTAACGCTGATGTTTCTGCAAAAAGGAGATGGAACGTTGGGTGTCCATGAGGCAGAGGCGGACTTTCCCGTTACTGTTTTCCAGACGGGCCAACTCGCCGATGGCCTCTTCGAGATGTCCCTCGGCCGCCTGAGCTTCCTCCAGAACCATCTCGCTGACCTTTTCCAGTTCGCGATGGATATCTTCGAGGGTGTCGGCCAGATTCTCGACCTTGTGCTCGAAGATGGAAAGGAGAAAATCGAGGGGATTCCCCGCCTCGATCTGGCCGCGGCGGGCGCGCATGCGCAAAAGACGAAAGTCGGGGGAGTCTTCTTCGCGCAGGGAGATAAGCCGGTCAGGCTGCAGGATGAAGGCAACAGTGACGGTGGTGTGGCGCCCCTCGGACTGGCCGAGAAAGAGGGAGTGGACGTGCATCCCGGCGCTGTCGATAAAGTAGCGGGCCGACGATTCGATCTCTTCGACATCGTCAGACTCGGGAAGCTCGGTCCGCAGATATTGCTCGAGCTCGTCACGCTCCTCTTCCGTCGGATCGAGGACATCGATCCATCCGGCGGCGGCGATGGTTCTGGCCAGGTTTTCAGCCTCGATATGAATCTCGGCGACCTTGTTGCCCTGAAAGTTGAAGACTCGCAGCATGATGCCATCCCCTCGCTGTCCCTGACTTGGATCGACCGGGAAGGGCTCCTTGTCGCAGGCGGCGGCGAGAAGTGCCGGACCGCATTCCAGGCAGAGGAAAACCGGCATCAGATTAGAACAAGCCGGGCTCAAGGTCAATCGTTGGTTGCAACTATGGGGAAAATCTTTGACAGCGGGGGAAGAGGATGAGAGGCTGTTCCCAGGTGCCGGCACAGTCTTCACATCTTTTTCCCTCGATTCGATACGGGTGGTATGGTCACACGCAACGACTTGCTCCGAAGTTGGCTCGTTCTCGCCTTGCTCGGGTCCTGGCCGCAGACAACGCACGCCCTCGATCTCGGCTCCGGTCTGCAACAACGGCTGCAAGGGGTCGGTGCGCCCCTGCGGATGGAGGTTGCCGCCGAGCCGCTTTATCAGACTCCTGCGCTGGTCGCCTTTTACGAAGGGCACGCCTATCAACCCGTCTGGACCATCGGTTCATACCTGCGTCCGGGGGCGGTGGAACTTCTCGACGTGATCGCTGCCGCGGCGGAAGAGGGACTCGAGCCGCGTCACTATCATGCTGCGGCCCTTGATGTCTTGCGCCGTCGTTATCTTTTGACCCCCGTCGGTGAATTGGCGAACGATCTAGAATTGCTCCTCAGTGATGCCTTTTTTCAACTCGCCTGCGACTTTCACCATGGCCGCTCAGCCCCTGCGCATGCCCATGGACGCGAGCCGTCACCCGAAGCTCCGCGCGAGCTGGCACAGCTCCTCGATCGGGCTCTGGTCGGTGGCCAGGTGCGGACCACGCTCCAGAGTCTGCTCCCCACCCATCCCGACTATGCGGCCCTGCGCGCGGCCTGGCAGCGTTACCAAAAGATTGCGGAAAACGGCGGCTGGCCACGAATTCCTGACCAGCCCGTGCTCCGCCGGGGGAGTACCGGGCGGAGCGTCTCCCTTCTGCGCCAGCGTCTGGCCAGTGAAGGGGAGCTGCCCGCCGTAGCGCTCAATGGCGAGTGCTTCGACGCGCAGCTGGAGGCTGCGGTCCGCACTTTCCAGCGCCGTTACGGGCTCGCCGTCAATGGTGTCGTCGGGGCGAAAACTCGGGCGGCGCTCAATGTCCCGGCGTCTGCTCGCGCCAGGCAGCTGGCCCTCAATCTCGAACGCCGTCGCTGGCTGTCGCGCAATTTCTCCGAGCGCGCCCTCCTCGTCAACATCCCCGGCTTTACCTTGCAACTCTGGGATAAGAAGCGCGTTACCTTGGCGATGCGGGTCATTGTCGGCCGCCAGGCCCGGCAGACCCCGAACTTTTCCAGCACGATTACCGCCGTCGTACTCAATCCGCAATGGGATGTGCCCCATAGTATCGCCGTCGCCGATCTCCTGCCCCTTGCGCAAGCGGATGCCAGCTACCTGATCCGTCGCGGTTTTCACGTCTATGCTGCCGGGCACCGGAACGGGGACGAACTCGACCCCGCCTCCATCGATTGGTCGTCTCTGGGGCGGGAGAACTTTCCCTATCATCTGGTCCAGGAGCCTGGCCCACACAATGCCCTCGGCCGGCTCAAATTCATCGTCCCCAATGACGAGCGTATCTACCTGCACGATACTCCGTCCCGATCCCTTTTCTCCGCGACAACTCCGGCATTCAGCTCCGGCTGTATTCGTGTCGCTAAGCCGCGCGAACTCGCCCTGCGGCTGCTCGCCGGCACCTCCTACGCCAGCGTTGCGGCGCTCACGGCAGCCCTCGACGAAGGCGGCGGCCGCATCGTTCATCTGCCGGAGCCGAGGCCGATCCACATCGTCTACTGGACAGCCTGGATCGAAGACAACGGGGAGGTCCAGTTTCGCCCCGATCTGTATCAGCGCGATTCGGGGCTCAGTGCCGTGCTGTGATCCGAGGTCCCGATGACACAAAAAAGCCTGCTAATCAGCAGGCTTTTTTGTGTCGAAAAGAGGGGTGCCAGGGCCTATGGCTCCTGCTGCAACAGCGCCGCAAGTCGCGCCGACATCTGTACCTGCTGCTCATCGAATTTGATGGCGACAGTAAAGTCCCCGCCGCCGAGGTCGTCGCTTCTGATGACCTTGCCCCAGGCCGAAACCGTCACATCGTCGAAGTCGATCTCCAGTTCGAGGGCTGTCCCCAAGGGGATCTCGCGGTATATTTCCATCGCAACCCCGGACGGGCTGATATTCAGGGTGCGTCCCAGCGAGATTTGCGTCTTTTGCGGGCCGTCGTTCTGGGGGACATAGGCGATCAAGTAAAGCTTGTCGACACGAGGAGATTTTCGCTTCTCGGGGAGCCTGGGCGGGCGGTGGGTAGTCATAGAGTTCCCTTGTCATGGCGAGGGGGGTGGCTGCAAGGATAGCCGAGGATGACCGTACGGTCAATGGAGCGGGGTGGAGAGAGACGACAGCCGCACTGGGCAGCTTTGGGCGCGGAACAGAAAAAAGCCCGCGCGAGGCGGGCTGAAGAGGCAACAACTGCATTTCCTGGAGGCTCACGCCATCTTCCGCGCCGATTGCCGGAAAGCCGAATCAACTGCTGCGCCCCTTGCGACCGAGATGCACGTTGCCGTGCGCCGTGATGACGTGCACATTGTGGTTGGTGCTGCGCCGGACCAGCAGTTCGTGATGGACACGATCGCTCGGCATGTGCTTCATCTCTTTGATTTGCGGCCGTGGCGGTCGCATTTGTGTCCTTTTCGTCCCTTTCATGACGGTACCTCCTTTTGTTGGCTCTCAGTAACATCATAGCACGCGAGAAGGAGGTTGCTGCGGGGTTTTGGCACGGATGCGGTCAGCCTTGGCGGAACGCCGCCATCATCAACTCGTAGTCCTCCAGCAAGGCCTGCAAGTCCTCTTCATGCTCAAGCTCCTGCTGCAGAATCTGCAAGACCGTATTGTAAGTAATCGGGTCCTTGTCCTTGGTGATATCGAGCAACTCCTTGTAGGTGTTGATGGCGCAGCGTTCCCCCTTGATGTTCTGCTCCAGCAGGGTCTTGACGAAGGGGTCGTCGGGGGCGTCGTAGCCGCAATTGGTCAGGGTATACCACTCCGACGGCTTGGTCGGCGGGGTCCCGCCGAGCTGGATGATGCGCAGTGTCACCATGTCGGCGTGCAGCAACTCCTCGGTGGCATGTTGCAGCAGTTCGGCGCCGACGGCATCCTTCATCGGCCCCTTCACCAGTTTGGCGCCGAGCCAGTACTGGTGGTAGGCGAGCCACTCGTCGCAGTAGGCCCGGCGCAGCAGTTCGATGAGTTTGTCCACATCCATGCCGAGGATTTCCCGTGCTCTCGATCCCATCACTTTCTCCTTTTCGTTCTGTCAAAACTATCCTGGCTTGAAAATTCTGCTAAGTGCAGGTCGGATGAGGTGCCGACCCGTACGTCAGGGAATGGTGGTTGTCAGGATGGGGGTGTCCCCAATGGCATGGTTTTGTGATTTTCTTCTTCCGGCTTCTTCTCCACGTTTTCCGAGAAGAGGGCGCGGAGGCGCTCGACCACAGGTTGCAGATTCTCCGGAGGCGGCTCGAAACGCGCCACGACCCAGTAGGCCAGGGTGACCCCGGCGATGAGGATCGCCAGGGCGATGAGGGAGGTATAGTCGTAGTCCTGCAGGTCGATGAGAACGACCTTGCGCGCCAGGGCCAGGAGGGAGACGAGGAGGACAGAGCGGACCTTGACCGTCGGAGTGGATCCGCTGATGGCGGTGAAGACCGTGTGGTTGAATTCCATGGCGATGAGTACCGTCATGAAGGCGCCAAAGACCTTGATGAAGGCGTTGTGGTTGAGAAAAGACTGTTCGGTGACGATGGCTTGATAGAGAACCAGCCCTGCCTGCGCCAGGGTGACGAAGATGGTGATGGAGACCATCAGGGAGAGGGCAATGATGACCAGCTTTTCCGGCCAGTGGTAAAAGAGATTCCCAAAGATGCGCGTCGACATTGCTTACCTCGCCCTGCTCAGTTGCAATCAAGCGGCTGATTTCCGCGAAAGGAGATGCACTGCCTTAATCCTAGCGGAAATGCTGGCAAGGTCAATCGGCAGGAAGCCCTCTCTGTCCGAGGTCAGTCTTTGACACCATCGGGAGATCGCTCCCCCGGATGGCGGCGTTGAAACAGCAACAGCCCGCGCGGGGCGGGCTGTTGCTGGCTGGAGAGCAGTAATGCCGGCCGCGATGCCGTAGGGCCGGCTTCGCTCTCTTACTGGTGCTGCTTCAACGGCATACCGCAGCCGCACTCGGCTACTTTGTCGCTGACCGTATTGCAGGTACAGCTGCCGCCGCAGTTGCAGAAGAAGAGTCCCGATCCCTTCAGGTCGACCCGTTTGACCGCTTCGCCGCAGCCGCATTTGCTCGGATCGTTCGGGTCGAGTTTGCAGGCACAGCCTTCGGCGCAGGTGCAGAGGAGCGCCTCGGTCCCTTCGACCTTGACGATATGTGCCCAGCGCATCGGCTTGCCGCAGGCACAGTTGCCCGGCTGGGTGCTGACCGCGTTGCACTTGCAATCCGGGCCGCAATTGCAGGTGTACAACACATCCTTGCGCGTCCCTTCGGCGGCCGGCATCGCTGCGGCGGCGGCCGCGCCTTTCAGGCAACAGGGGGCGGCCGCACCAGCCTGTCCCTGCCTGCACATGCCGCAACAGCCGCTCACTACGAAGAGGGCTACCAGGCAGAGCGCCGAAGAGCCGAGGATTTTACTTCCGTTCATGATTTTACTCCTTGTGATGTGTGGATTAGGCGGGATGAAACGTTTCTAGAATTTACATGCCACAGGGTGGCTATGCAAGAATTATTGTATTGCAATAGCGGGGGGATACTCCGCAGCTCGCTGGCCCGGGTGACCGCATTGACAACGCCGCGCCGCGGGGTCAATGGGGAAGCCCTGGTACAACAGCGGCAGCCTGCGGGGGCGGGCTGCCGTTGTTGTCGGGATCAAAAAAACAGGGCGGACGCATCGGCCGTCAGAGCAGGGCACCGATGCCGAAGAACACCTCCAGCAGATAGAGACAGAGGAGGGTGATGCCGAGGGCAAAGTGCAGATTGCGTTTGGCCGGGTTCGGGCCGCGGATCTGCCGGGAGACGACGAAGGTCGCCAGCAGCAGCAGGACGATGGCGACGCCGGTGAAGAAATGCAGGGGATATTCGAGGATGTTCCCCGTATCGATGAGGACCAGGGTCACCCCGACCAGAAAACCGAGAATACCCATGACCACGAGGATTGGCCCGAATTTGCGGTGCCGCATTATCTTCTGCGCCGGCAACGGGGCTTGCCGCTGGCGCGCCCGCCGGATTGCCAGGCCGAGCCAGCCCTGATAAAGAAAGAGCAGCACCACCGTGAAGTTGTAGCCACCATGGACCAGTTTGAGATTGGCCAGCAGCTCGCGCGCGATCAAGGGCTCGCTCATGGTTTACTCCGCCACCTCGATGAGCCCTTCCATCCCGCGTTCCTTGTGACTCTTGAAGAAGAGGAGTTTCTTGTCGCAATACATGGGATATTGGCCGACTTTGGTCGGGGTAAACTTGACGATCTCCGGTTTCTTGTCGCTCATGTTGATACTGAAATGGATTCCGGCTTCCGGCGCATTGACGATGATGTTGTGCGGCACGAATCCTGCCGCCTTCTTTACCGTCAGTTCGACCGGCTTGTTGATCTTTACGATCAGGTGCTTCGGCGTGAAGTAATATTCGCCGCCGGTGATTTCGGCATGCTGGACCCCATTGGCATCAATGGTCGCGGTCACCGGCTTGTCGGTCGGCACTTCGGCTGCAAAGGCAATACCGGTAACGGCGATGGACAGCAACAACATGAAGGGAAGGGAAAGATGTCGCATGAGCTGTCTCCTTGGTGAGGGGATGTTTCGTCCTACTCAGGACTATAACACCAAATATTCTCTTGTTAAGTCCGGCGTCGGTGAGGAGATGGTAGAAGTAGGGAAACCGTTCGCGTTAAATCAAATATGCCACGACCCTGGTTTTTGCCCCTCACGAGACGCAAAAAGCCCGCGCGTGCGGGCTTTTTGCGTGAACTTTTTACCTGGTCTCAATCCGGGAGAAGGTAGCTGCCGATCCAGTTCTTGGCGAACTGGTAGGCGGTGCGGCCGCAGCGCTTGCTCTTGTCTTGCGCCCACTGGATC
>Ga0154505_1059_pt1 | contig 19588 bp, 14 predicted proteins | sample RifGroD2_FD_115984 | JGI IMG/M metagenome (GOLD analysis project Ga0154505, IMG submission 115984) | Desulfuromonadales bacterium GWD2_61_12
TCGCGGCCATCGCCGGCGCCAACCTCGATGAATTTTTTATGAAGCGCATCGGCGGTCTGAAACAGCAGGTCGCTGCCGGGGTTCAGGAACACAGCGTCGACGGCCGCACGCCGGGCCAGCAGATGGCCGTCGTTCACGCCTGCATCCGCTCCCAGCAGCCGTTGCGCGAGACGGTCCACGCCGAACTTTTCGCCGAGCTGGCGGCGGCCGGCATCGTTCTGGTTGGTTATGCCGAGCTCTCCGCCGCCGAGCGAGAGGCGGTCCGCTCCGATTACTACGACCACATCTTCCCCCTGGTGACGCCGCAATCCATCGATCCGGCGCATCCTTTCCCCTTCATCTCCAATCTTTCCCTCAATCTTCTGGTGCAGTTGCGCTATCCCGGTGACCCGGAAATCTCCCTGGCCCGGGTCAAGGTGCCAGTCAGTTCGGCGGCTCCACGCTTTGTACCCATCGGGGCGAGCGGGCGTTTTGTCCTCCTGGAGGATTTGATGGCGCACCACCTCGACATGCTCTTTCCAGAGATGGAAATCGTCGGTTGCGAACCGTTCCGGGTAACCCGCAACGCCAACACCAGCCCACGGGAGGAGCATGCCGACGATCTGCTGATGATGATCGAATCGGCGCTGCGCGATCGCAAGTTCGCACCGGTCGTGCGCCTGCAGGTCCGCCCGGGGATGGACCCTTTGCTGCGCGGAAAGCTGGCGGCCGAGCTTGGTCTCGACGAGGAGACCGACGTCTTCGAGGTACGCGGTATGATGGGAATGCGCGATCTCTGGGAGCTGGCGCGCCTCGATCGCCCCGAACTCAAGGACCCGCCGCACTATCCTGTCGAGCATCCGGCTCTGGTCACCCGCCGCAACATCTTCCACATAATCCGCGATAGCGGCGAACTGCTGTTGCAGCACCCCTACGAATCTTTTTCCGCCTCCGTCGAGCGCTTCCTCAAGGAGGCGGCCCGCGATCCCAAGGTCCTGGCCATCAAGATGACCCTGTACCGTACCTCCTCCCAGAGTCCCATTGTCGCCGAGCTGCTGACCGCGGCGCAGAATGGCAAGCAGGTGGCGGTGGTGGTGGAGCTGCAAGCCCGCTTCGACGAGGAGGCCAACATCCGTCTGGCGACGCGCATGGAAGAGGCCGGCATCCATGTGACTTACGGCGTGGTCGGGCTCAAGACCCATTGCAAGGCGATCCTGGTGGTGCGCCGCGATTTCAACGGCCTGCGCCGTTACGTCCATATCGGCACCGGCAACTATCACCCGATTACCGCCCGGCTTTATTGCGACCTCGGCCTCTTTGCCTTCGACAAGGAGATCGGGCGCGATGCCACCGAGCTCTTCAACTACCTCACCACCGGCTATACGCCAAAACGCCACTATGGCAAGCTGCTGGTCGCGCCGAAGATGCTCAAGCGCGGTCTCCTTGAGCGCATCGAACGGGAAACCCGTCTGCATGGCGACGCGGAATCGGGACATATCCAGTTCAAGATGAACGCCCTCGAGGATGTCGACATCTGTCGCGCCCTCTATCAGGCGGCCCGCGCCGGCGTGCGTATCGACCTGTTGGTGCGGGACAGCTGCCGCATCCGCCCCGGGGTGCCCGGACTGTCGGAGACGATCCGCGTGGTCTCCATCGTCGGGCGCTTTCTCGAGCATGCCCGGGTCTACTATTTCCGCAATGGCGGCGATGAGGAGTATTTCATCGGCTCGGCCGACGCCATGAAGCGCAATCTCGAATTCCGCGTCGAGGTCCTCGCCCCGGTGAGTGCCCCGGCATTGAAAAGCGAATTGCGCCATATGCTCGACCTGCAGTGGCAGGACAGTCGCGGCGCCTGGGAGATGCAGGGAGACGGCAGTTACCGGCGGCGCACGGCGGAGGATGGCGCGGAGTTGAGCAGTCAGCAACGCCTGATCGAGGAGGCCGAGCGGCGCCACCACGGGGCCAGCCGTCTGCGCAAGCGCAAGAGCCGCAACCAGCGGAGCGAAAACGGGGATGAGCGATGAAAGACCCGGTCGCGATCTGGCAGACGGCCGCTGTCGTGCTGCGCGAGCTCCTCGCACGCCTCCTTGTCGATATGGACCGCCATGGTGCCGCCTTCCTCGCCCAGGGTGAGGTCGAAGCCCTGCACGATTACCGGGTCGCCTTGCGCAAGACCCGGACTCTGCTCAAACATTTTGCCGCATCGCTGCCGCCGTTGCCGCTGACCAGCGGGTCTTCCTGGCAACAGCTGGCCGAGACCAGCGGCCGGGCCCGGGATGCCGATGTCGCCCTGGAAACCCTGACGGATCTCGTCGGTCCGGCGAGCGCTCCCGCGCCAGCATGGTTCGGCCCGCGCATGGAGACGTTGCGGCAACGTCAGCACGAGACGCGCCGCGAACTGCACGAACTGCTGCGCGGACCCGGCTACCTGGCCCTGCACGAAAGCTGGAGCGGGTGGTTGCAACGTCCCGTTCCCTCGACCCTGCGCGCCGGCGGGTTGCTGCCGGCCGATGTCGTCGCGACCGTGGCCGTCGACCGGGCTTTGCGCCGACTGCGCCGGGCGGCCCGGGCCTGTGCCGACGCCAGCGACGCCGCCAGCGGCAGCCGGGCGCGCCATGTTCTGCGCATCCGCTGCAAACAGGCCCGCTATCTCATCGATCTCTGCGCCCCGGTCCTCCCCGACATCGGTGTTGCGGGACTGCGCCGGACGTTGCGGCAACTGCAGAATCAGCTCGGTCGCGAGCGGGACTTGACGCTCCTCGACGCCTGCCTGCGCAATGCCCTTGTCGAGGGGGCCGATTCGGCAGTGCCGGAACTGTTCCGGCAGCGCCTGGCGCAGGAGCAACGTGAAACGGCCGCCGTCGGGGTCGCCGCCGCCCGTGCCTGGGTGGCGGGGAAAAATTTTCGCCAGGTTCTGCGTATCCTGGCGGGGCAACAGGAAACCGTGCACAAGCGGAAGGAGTCGACCATGAAACAATTGACGGTGCTGCGTCACGCCAAATCGAGCCACAAACACACCGATCTTACGGACGGGGATCGGCCACTGTCCAAGGGAGGCGTGGAGGAGGGCTCGCTCATCGGCCGGCGCCTGCGGCAGCGGGAGTGTTGCCCCGATCTCCTTCTCTGCAGTCCGGCCCGGCGGACCCGGGAGACCCTCGAACTGGTCCTGGCCGAGCTCGCAGCCGAAGGCGTGGCGCAGGAACTCGATCCGCGCATCTACGAGGCCTCGACCGAAACCCTGCTGGAGGTGCTGCGGGGCGTGTCGGACGAATGCCAGCATCTGCTTCTGGTCGGCCACAATCCCGGCTTGACCGAGCTCTGGAATCTCCTCACCGGGGAGACGCAGGAAAAGTTGCCGACCTGCGCCGGTGGCACCCTGGGGCTGGAGATTGCCTCCTGGCAGGAATTGGGGGCCGGCGCCGGCACGGTTCTCTTCCGCTTTTCGCCGAAAGATGCCGAGCCCAAGCCTGCCGCTGCGTTGAAACGCACCAAGGGCAAGTGCCGCAAAGGGAAATCCGAGGCCGAGGCGGTTCCCGGTCATTATCGCTGCAAACGGTGTGCTGCGGTCAGCGATAAGGAAAAGCGTCTCTGTCGTCCCGAAAAAATTCGCTGATCGCTGCTAACGCGTTCCTAACAATCAAGCGCTAGAGTCGAAAAGCATGCACGAATTTGCACTGAACTGACTTGATACTAACGCATTGCTAACGCGGCGGGGTGAAGGTGTCGATAACAGATTGACAAACCCGAACCCCAAAGGAGACAGACAGATGAAAGTACAGCAGTTGGTCCGTTCCGGCATGATCGCGGCAGCCTTCGCCTGCGCCCTCGCGGTGGCCATCCCGGCCGCGGTGCAGGCCGAAGAGGCAGTGCAGGTCGACAAAAACATTGGCAAGTACGTCAAGACCAAGGGCGTCGATGGCAACCTCAACAGCATCGGTTCCGACACCCTCAACAACCTCATGACTTACTGGGCCGAGGGTTTCCGCAAGCAGTATCCCAACGTCAACATCCAGATCGAGGGCAAGGGATCGAGCACCGCTCCTCCGGCCCTGATCGAAGGGACCGCCCAGCTCGCTCCGATGTCGCGGCCGATGAAGAAGGAAGAAATCGAGAAGTTCGAAGCCAAGCATGGCTACAAGCCGACCCAGATCGGCGTCGCCCTCGACTCCCTGGCGGTCTTCGTCAACAAAGACAATCCCCTCAACGAGCTGACCCTCGATCAGGTCGATGCCATCTTCTCCAAGAACCGCAAGCGCGGCGCCGCCCAGGATGTCGTGACCTGGTCGCAGCTCGGACTTACCGGTAGCCTCGGCGCGCGTCCCTTGAGCATCTACGGTCGCAACTCGGCTTCGGGAACCTACGGTTTCTTCAAGGAACATGCCCTGAAAAAGGGTGACTACAAGGATACGGTCAAGGAGCAGCCCGGTTCCGCCTCGGTGGTTCTCGGCGTGACCGAGGACCTTGCCGGCATCGGTTATTCCGGCATCGGTTACAAGACCTCCGGGGTCAAAGCCCTCGCCCTCGGCGAGAAGCCGGGCGCGAAAATCTATGCCCCGACCTACGAAAACGTCCTTGAAGGCAAGTATCCCCTTGGCCGCCTGCTCTACATCTACGTGGCGAAGAAGCCCAACCAGCCGCTGTCGCCCCTGGTCAAGGAGTTCCTCAAGTACGCCCTGTCCCAGGAAGGGCAGGAGATCGTGGTCAAGGACGGCTATCTGCCGTTGACCGCAGAAATTGCCAAAAAGCAACTGGACATCCTCGAATAACGACGAGCCCGGCCAACAGCCGCGGCAGCACTGGGCACATCGCCACGGGTCCTGCCTCCGAAGCACCGGGGGCAGGACCCGATTTTTGCGAAAGGGACCGAAACGATGAAGCGCAGTCACCGCGAGCGCATCCGCAGCAACGATCGCATTGCCCGCTGGGTTATCAGCGCCGGCGGCATTACGGTCATTGCCAGCGTCGTGCTGATCCTGTTGCTGATCGTGCGCGAGGCGCTGCCCCTCTTCAGCCCGGCTGAGGTTCGCGCCGAGCGCACATTGGTCGCCCCGCTGCCGGCGGCCGAGGTGCGGGCACTGCTTACCGACGACTACCTGGAATCGGCGGTTCTGGTTGCCGCCGACGGCAGTTTCACCTTTTTGCGGCTGCCCGACGGTACTGTCCTCGGCCGGGCCGGGGATACCGCCCTGAGCGCCGCCCATGGCGCGGTTGTCGCCGCCGAGGTGGTGCAGGGAAGGCGCTGCCAACTCCTCTGGCAGGATGGCACCATCACCCTGCATGACGTCACCTTCCGGACCGAATATGCTGCCGACAATCAGCGGCGCGTGGTCCCGGCAGTGACCCGCCAGGGGAGTGCTCCGCCGCCGCCCGATAGCATTGGTCGGCAATGGGCCCAGACTCGCCTCGGCGCCGACGGCCGCATGACCCGGGTCGATCTTGGCAACGACGGCCGGTTGCACATCACCCAGGTCGCGACCAAAACCAATTTCCTCGGCGAAGAGACCCGGGACGTCAGCGACTTCATCCTCGACAAGAACCCCCAAGGGCCGATTACGGCCCTCACTCTCGATGGCGCCGGGACGACGTTATATGCCGGAACCGCCGACGGCTTTCTGTTGCGCTGGAGTCTGGCCGAGACCGGCCAGGCGGAATTACTCGACCAGGTCGATGCTTTTGTCGACCAGCGGCGGATCACCACCCTGAGCCTGGTCTTCGGTGACCTCTCCCTGGCCGTCGGCGATGCGCAGGGCGGGCTGACGACCTGGTTTGCCGCCCGCGGCGCGGACGGCGGTCAGCGGCTGCATCTGATCCATCGTCTCGCCGGCCGTGAGGGCGCGATCGATGCCATCGTTCCTTCACAGCACGACAAGAGCCTGCTCAGCGTCGGCGCCAACGGTCATCTCGCCCTCAAGCACATGACCAGTGAACGGGACATTCTGACCGTCGACGGCGGAGGTCGCATCGTCGCCGTTGCCCGCTCCGGCCAGGGTGACGGCATTGTCGCCCTCAACGAGCAGGGTCAGTTGCGGCTCTGGCAGATCGACCTCGGCCACCCCGAGGTCAGCTGGAGTACCTTGTTCGAGCGCGTCTGGTACGAAAGTTACGACGAACCGGCCCTGGTCTGGCAATCCTCCGCCGCCACCGATGACTTCGAGCCGAAAATGAGTCTGGTGCCGCTGATCTTCGGGACCCTCAAGGGGACCTTTTACGCCATGATCTTCGCGGTCCCCCTGGCCATCCTCGGCGCCATCTATACCAGCCAGTTCGCCCGCGGCCCCGCCCGCGATCTGATCAAACCGGCGGTGGAGGTCATGGCGGCGCTCCCCTCGGTGGTCATCGGTTTTCTCGCCGCCCTGTGGCTGGCTCCGCTGGTCGAGGCAAGCCTGGGCGCGGTCTTCCTCAGCGTCCTGCTGCTGCCGGCGATGCTGCTGCTGGCCCTGCTGCTGTGGCAGGGGGTGCGCCGGCACCGCTTGCTGCGCCAGGTCGAGCGCGGCTACGAGTTTCTCGCCGTGGTCCCGGTGCTGCTCCTCGGTTTTGCCCTGGCCACCGTCGCCGGGCCGCTCCTCGAAGGCTGGTTCTTCGCCGGCGACCTCAAGGGCTGGCTCTATGCCGAGTGGGGGATGCGCTACGACCCGCGCAACTGCATCATCATCGCCTTCGCTCTCGGCTTCGCCGTCATCCCCATCATCTTCACCATCGCCGAGGACGCCCTGTCCAATGTGCCGAACTCCCTCAAGGCGGCCTCTCTGGCCCTCGGCGCCAGTCGCTGGCAGACGGTCTGGCGAGTCATGCTCCCTTCGGCCAGCCCCGGCATCTTTGCCGGAATCATGATCGGCTTCGGTCGCGCCGTCGGTGAAACGATGATCGTCCTCATGGCCACCGGCAACACGCCGATCCTCGACTGGAGCATCTTCAACGGCATGCGTTCGCTGTCGGCCAATATCGCCGTGGAGATTCCGGAAGCGCCGGCAGGGGGAACCCTGTTCCGGGTCCTCTTCCTCTCGGCGGTGATCCTGTTCCTCATCACCTTTGTCGTCAACACCGTCGCCGAAATCATCCGGCAACGGCTGCGCCGCAAGTACGGGCGTTTTTGAAAGGGCATGGCATGAAGCGATATTGGCGTCTCGGCGAACCGTGGGTCTGGCTCAGCGGCGCGGCCCTGACCGCGACCCTGCTGGCCGCCGCGACTTTGCTGGTGGTGATCATGGTCAATGGTCTCGGCGTCTTCTGGCCGGGCGCCGAGGCACGTCTGACCCTCAAGGATGGCAGCAAAATTTTCGGTGAGGTTGTCCAGCGCGGCGAGAAGCCCGACGGCGGCGAGCGCCTGCAACTCAGCACTGGCAACCGCGACCTCTACGGCCTCGATTTTCGTTGGATCGACAGTGCCGACGTCGCCCTCATCGACTATCCCGGCGATGCCCTGATCGTCGAGCGCACCGAATACGGCAACTTCCACGGGTTTCTGCGGCAGCTCAATGGCTCCGCCGCGGTCACGTCGGAGCAATTGCACCTGGAATTGAACCAGCTGCGGCAGGCCCGGAGTGTTGTCGCCGACCTCGAAGAAGAGATGAACGAACTCAGCGGCGCCAGCGAGAGCAACCGGTTAAAAATTCGCAAGCGCGAATTCGCCGGGAAGCGGGATGCGGCCGACTACCAGCTGTTGCAGCAGCGGCAAAACGAGCTTGATCGACAGTTTCAGCAGGTGCAGGGGCGGCACAGCGAAGCGATCGCCGACTTGCGCACTTCCGTCGCCGTCTTTGCCGATGCCGCCGGCACCACCCGCGAGGTGACCCTGGCCGACATTGTCCGGGTCTATGCCCCCAACGCCATGTCGCTGCCGGCCAAGGTCGGACACTACCTGAGCAAGATCTGGGAGTTGCTGAGCGACGAGCCGCGCGAATCGAATACCGAGGGGGGACTCTTCCCGGCCATTTTCGGCACGGTGATGCTGATCTTTCTGATGAGCGCCTTCTCTTTCCCGGTCGGCGTTCTCGCCGGCATTTACCTGCGCGAATACGCCCGCGACGGTTTCTTCGTCCGTCTGGTGCGCATCGCCGTCAACAACCTGGCCGGCATCCCCTCCATCGTCTACGGCATCTTCGGCCTTGGTTTCTTCGTCTATGGCATCGGCGGCGGCATCGACCGTTTCTTCTTTCCCGAGAGTCTGCCGACCCCGACCTTCGGCACCGGCGGCATTCTCTGGGCCAGTCTGACCCTGGCGCTCCTCACCGTGCCGGTGGTCATCGTCGCCACCGAGGAAGCCCTCGGCGCCATCCCCGGCGACATCCGCGCCGGTTCTCTGGCCCTCGGCGCCACCAAATTGCAGACGCTGATGCGCATTCTGCTGCCGATGGCCTCTCCCGGCATCATGACCGGTTTCATCCTGGCCATGGCGCGGGCTGCCGGCGAGGTGGCGCCGCTGATGATCACCGGCGTGGTCAAGCTGGCGCCGTCTCTTCCTCTCGACGGTTCCTTCCCGTTTTTGCACCTCGACCGCAAGTTCATGCATCTCGGTTTCCACATCTACGACATCGGCTTTCAGTCGCCCAATGTCGAGGCCGCCAAGCCGATGGTCTACGTCACCACCCTGTTGCTGGTGCTCATCGTTTTGGTGATGAACAGCATCGCCATCCGCTTGCGCAACCGCATGAAAAAACGCTACAGTTACGGCACGTTTTAAAGGATCGCCATGACCGCACAGTTCGAATCGCTCCCTTTCCGGGTCGAAGATCCGGCCATCGTCGTCGAGGATCTCTGCTTTTACTATGGGCACTCCGAGGCCCTGCACAGCTTGAACCTGGCCTTCCCGCGGCGGCAGGTGACGGCGCTCATCGGTCCCTCGGGCTGCGGCAAATCGACCTTTCTGCGCTGCCTCAACCGCATGAACGACATGGTGGACGGCACCCGCATGCTCGGCAGCATCCGTCTCGGCGGCATGGAGATCAATTCGGAGAAGACCGATGTCATCGACCTGCGCCGCCGGGTCGGCATGGTCTTCCAGAAGTCGAATCCCTTCCCCAAGTCGATCTATGAGAATGTCTGCTACGGTCTGCGCATCGCCGGGGAGAAGAGCCGGGCGGTCCTCGACGAGGCCGTGGAGAAGAGTCTGCGCGGCGCCGGTCTCTGGGTCGAGGCCAAGGACCGTCTGCACGATTCGGCCCTGGGACTGTCGGGGGGGCAGCAGCAGCGCCTCTGTATCGCCCGGGCGATCGCGGTCAATCCCGAGGTCATCCTCATGGACGAGCCGTGCAGCGCCCTCGATCCGAAATCGACCTCCCGCGTCGAGGAACTCATCGGCGAATTGCGCAACAACTTCACCATCATCATCGTCACCCACAACATGCAGCAGGCGGCCCGGGTTTCCGACAACACCGCCTTTCTCTACGAGGGCGATCTCATCGAGTACGACCGGACCCGCAAGATCTTCGTCAAGCCCGCCAATAAACAGACCGAGGAATATATCACCGGCCGCTTCGGCTGAGAAAAAGGGGATTTACAATGGCGCAACACATGGTGCGTGAACTGGAAAAACTCAAGCAGATGGTCCTTGGACTGGCGGCGGTGGTCGAGGAGCGGGTGCGGCAGTCGGTGCAGTCCCTGGTGCGTTCCGACCTGGAGCTGGCGGAGCTGGTCAAGGCCGGGGACGAGCAGATCGACCGCATGGAGGTCGATCTCGAAGAAGAGTGCCTGAAGATCCTCGCCCTGCACCAGCCGGTGGCGACCGACCTGCGTTTCATCATCTCGGTCCTCAAGATCAACAACGATCTCGAACGCATCGCCGATCTGGCGGTGAATGTCGCCGAGCGGACCATCGGCCTGAAGGAGGTCGGCACGATTCCCCATCCCATCGATTTGCCCAAGATGAGCGGTCTGGTGGTGACGATGCTGGAGAAGGCTCTCGATGCCCTGGTGCGCCACGATACGGCGCTGGCGCGCGAAGTCTGTGCCCTCGACGACACCGTCGACAATCTGCACCGCAGCACCTATGTGCTGGTCAAGGCCCAGATTCGTGCCCACCCGGAGAAGATCGATGCCCTGGTGCAGTACATGTCGGTGTCGCGTCACCTCGAACGCATCGCCGACCTGGCGACCAACATCGCCGAGGATGTCATCTACATGATCGAAGGGGATATCGTGCGGCATACCTTGTAGCGCCGTCCCAGAGGGTCATCGCAGAAGGTACGAGGCCGCCGCAGGGTGGCCTCGTCGCGTTTAGGGTGGACGCCCGCACCGTCGCCGGTATGGCCTGCTGGGGGCGTGCTAACCGATTTTTCACCGCAGCGTAATCGTGCGGTAATGACCGGAGCGGACAATCGGCAGCATGAGAAAAACTGGAGATGCCATGTCCCGATCCTGTTCCGTTACCCCTCGCGTTGCTCCTTCCTCTCAGCGTATCCCCCTGGAACGCTTGCGCGCCGCCTTCGGTTTCCACCCGGAAGCGGGTGACGGCTGGTTGGCGCAGCTCCCCTTCGGCCCGGATGATGTGACCGCCGGTTCGGAGACCGAGCTGCAGGCGGCGGTCGTGGGGAGCCGCGACCACGTCGATCTGCCGCAGATTATCGAAGACTCCGGCTTCTTCGCCAATCTGCGCAAGCGCGCCCGCTCCGGCGAATTGACGCCCCGGCGGGTCACGGAGTTGCGCGACTTTCTCGACGGCAACCGCGAGCAGGTCTGGGAGAACAGTTGGGTGCGCCTCCCTCTGGCGACCCTGAGCCCCTATGCGCGGATGATTCTGGAGCAGGATCTGCGCGCCCGGCGCAACGATCCTTCGAGCGGCTCACGTAGCGACCGCCGTCAGTTTCTGCTGGTGGGGGCGGACGGTGAAGCCCTGCTGCGGGTGCCGATCAGCTACCTGCTCAAGCTCGCCCTGGCCGATCTCATCGGCACCCTGCCCCCCCTCTCGCCGCAACTGCAGGGGACGGGAGAGCGGCTCCTCGGCCACTTTCTCAACGACAACACCTCGCCGGAAACCCACTCCTTCCACGTCGTGTCGTTGCAGCGGCAGACCGGCATGGGGCGGGCGCTGGCCGAGGAGACGGCGCTGCGCTACCTGACGACGCAGTTGCTGACCGCCTACGCCAACCGCCACTTCGCCCTGACCGAGCACGGCCAGACCGCCCGGGTCTACTTCGCCCCCCATCCGCCGCAACGGCAGCGTCTCCTCAACGAGCTCATCCCCGATGCCTTCTACCGCGAACTCTTCATGAGCCCCTGCCTCTCCGGTTGGGACGACGGCGAGAGCAAGCACCGCTACATGCACCTGTGTCACCAGGTGTTGAGCCGCAGCCAGCTCAATGCCGTGGCCAAGCTGCGCGAGGCCGGCATCATCACCAGCAATCTGGTGGTCCTGCCCAATGTCTCCAATATCAGTCTGGCCAACAACGGCCTGCACCTCAGTCTCGGCAGCCGGCGCCTCACCGCCCGTCTTGCCGACCCGAAGAGCGGCTGCGGACCGGCCGAGGAGAAGTGGGCCGGGGACCTGGTGGTCAAGATGGTCGAGCACTTCCTGCCGCTCTTCGTCGGTACCTACAGCGCCGCCCCCTACCGCCTCGGCTTTGCCGATTTCCACCCGGAGCGGGCCCTCGGTTTCCTGCCGCACGAGCTCGATTTTACCCACCTGCGCATGCTCTGGCGGCGCTGGCGCAAGAAGGCGGACCTCTCGGTCTGCGGTCACGACCTCACCCCCTTCGGCCCGACCTGGATCGACCGCTCGGTCAGCCGCCTCTTCCATCTGCGCGGCGACGTCCTCCCCGATTTCCGCCTCATCGACTATCCGGTCAGTTTGCTCAGTACCCCGCGCAGCCCGTCCTGCAACGGCCAGCTCGGCAACCATGACCGGCTCAAGCACGACCTGGCCGATCAAGGGGTCTTCGACAAGCAGATGTCGGTCTACCTCCTATACAAAATGCGCGAGTTCCAGCGCATGGGCTTCAGTGGTTTCGAAGGGCGGCATTACAGCCTCTTCCCTGATCTCGACCGCGACCTGGCCGAAGCGGTCAATCTGCAGACGCTGATCACCGCCTTTGCCTGCAAGCAGATGCTCCTCGGGCACATTCACCACCGCTTCATCCCCGACGATCCGGTGGTGGAGAGCGAGCGCCGCCAGTTTTTCTTCGCCGCCGCCCTCGGGGTGCCGACGGTCTTCGTTCACCGCAGCAGCCGCAACATCTTCCTGCAACGCCTGTTGCGCCGCACCGCCGGTGTCCGTGCCAGCCGCCGCTATCCCGGTTACTGGCGCGTCCCCCTCGACAGCTTCCGCCTCGCCCTGCTGGCGCTCTTGCGCGAGGAGGGCGCGGACCTGGTCGAGGCCCATGGCCTGAGCGGAACGCTGGACGATCTCGAACGGCGCCTGCGCGACCCGGCGGCAACGGCCGAGGGCCGCCTCACCCGGAGCATCCTCAAGGGGGTCGGGGCCAAATCGTCCCTGGCGCTGTCGGCGGAGGAGTTCAACGCCGGCGCCGAGGACTTCTACCGGATCGATCTGCGTCGCCGGCAGTCCGCGGCCGCCTTCGATCTCCTCGAACGGGAGTGCGCCCGTCTCGATGCCGCCACCGATCTGGCCGCGCCGCTGCGGAGTGACCTCTATGCCCTTCTCGACGATGACGGCGCCGCCGCCTTCTGCCGCCGTCTGCGTGGCTCGGTCCTTGCCGAAACGGCGGACGCCGGTGCGTTGCGGCGACTCCTCGCCCTGACCCTGGTGGTCGAGACCGATCTGGCGCAACGCGCCCAGCAAAGTTGGTGGAGGGAGGAACCGCGTGCAGCATCAGTATGTTGAACGTCACAGCGGCCGCGTCTGCACCGAGGAGCTGCTGGCCGATCCCCTGGTGCGCTGGCTGTATCACCCGGTCCGCGAGCATGCCCCGAGCCTCTTCCGCCTCTTCACCGGGGCGCGGGCCTCGGCCGCCCTCGCCTTTCTCCAGTACGATTCGCTGTTGGCCCGGCGTCTGGACGAGCCCCTCGCCACCATGCAGCGCCTCGGGATCGATGTGAACGAATGTCTGGAGGCGCCGCAGTCGTTGCGCAGCCCGCGACAGATATTCGAGCGCAAGCTCCGCTTCGAGGAGTGCCGGCCCATGGTGGAGAGTGCGGAGACCGTGGTCTCGCCCGCCGATGCCCGGGTTCTCGTCGGCTCCCTGAAGGAAAACTTCGGACTCTTCATCAAGGGCAAGTTCTTCGATCTCGACGAATTGCTCGGGGAACAGGGCGACTGGCGCGGGGTCTTCGCCGCCGGCGACTTTGCCATCTTCCGTCTGACCCCCGACAAATACCATTACAACCATACTCCGGTCGCCGGCCGTGTCATCGATATCTATGGACTCGACGGTTGCTACCACGCCTGCAACCCGGCGGCGATGGTCCGGGAAGTGACGTCGCTGTCGCGCAACCGGCGGGTGGTGACGATCATCGATACCGATCTGCCGGGGGGGAGCGGGGTCGGACTGGTGGCGATGATCGAGGTGGTGGCCCTGATGATCGGCCGCATCGAGCAGTGCTACAGCAGCCGGGGCTACGCCGACCCGCAACCTGTTGAACCCGGACTGTGGCTGGAGAAGGGGCAGCCGAAAAGCCTGTATCATCCCGGGAGCAGCACCGACATCCTCCTCTTCGAGCCCGGGCGGGTGCGCATGGCCTCGGATCTTCTCGACAACCAGCAACGCAGCGACGTGTTCAGCCGATTTTCCGCCGGTTTCGGCCTGCCCCTGGTGGAGACCGAGCTGACGGTGCGCTCGCCACTCGCTTTCTGCCGCCGTCGGCGCCCCTGAGTGCATGGAGACGATATGACCCTCTGGTTCTTTCTCATCGGTCTGGCCACTGCCAGTTTCGCCCTGTGCGCCTGGGCCTTTCGCGCCCTGCCACGGGAGGAGTGGCAGTTCGTCGCCGCCCTGCCGACGGACAAGCGTGACGACGGGAGCTGGAGCGGGCGCAACCTGACCTACTACGGCGTCTTTACCGCCAACGCCTATCTTGTGGCCGCCGTTCTCGCCCTGCTCCTCCTCGGAGCCCTCGGCTTGGGCCGGCCGCAAATTCTCATCCTGACCGGCCTGCTGCTGGTCTTGTGTATTCCCGCCGCCAGTCTGCTGGCGCGCTGGGTCGAGGGGAAGGCGAACACCCTCACCGTCGGCGGGGCGGCCTTTGTCGGCATGCTTGCCGCCCCCTGGCTGGTCCTCCTCGTTCTGCACCTGATGCCGGAGGCAACGACGCAGCCACCGGCCACGGCGCTGCTGGCGGTCATCGGTATCGCCTACGCCTTCGGCGAGGGGCTCGGACGGCTGGCCTGCATCAGCTTCGGCTGTTGCTACGGCGCCCCGATCGCCGGTGCCCCTTCTTGGCTGCGCCCCTGGCTGGGCCGCTGTCATTTCGTCTTCCGTGGTGCGACACGCAAGAGTTCTTATGCCAGCGATCTCGAAGGGGTTCCGTTGATTCCGATCCAGGGCAGTACGGCCCTGTTCTACCTGTGCTCCGGTCTAGCCGCCGCCGCCCTGCTCTTTGCCGGCCGGCCGGCGGCGGCTTTTCTCCTCGCGGTCTTCGGCACCCAGGGATGGCGCGTCGCTTCCGAATGGCTGCGCGCCGACGAGCGGGGCCGCGGGCGCCTCTCCGCCTACCAGTGGATGGCCCTGGCCACGCTGCCTTATGCCGTGCTCTGCTGCCTCTTCCTGCCGGCCGCTCCGCTACCGGCCCTGGATTTGGCCCGCGGCGCCGGGCTTCTCTGGAGTCCCGGGACGATCCTGGTCTTGCAGGGTCTCTGGTTCGCCATTTTCCTCCATACCGGGCGCAGCCGTGTCACCGGCTCGACCGTCGCCTTTCATGTGCATCACGAATGCATCTGAGGCGATGCCGCCCCGGCCGGTTGGTTGGCGCCAGCGTGGCCGCCGCCTGCTGGCGGATGCCGTCGGGGTCGGCGCATCCCCGTCCCGCATCGCCGCGGCCCTGGCTTTGGGCAGCACCATCGGTCTGGCCCCGGTGCTCTGGGGGGCGACCCTGACCTGCCTCTTCGCCGCCCGCCTGTTGCGCTGGCCGGTTCTGCCGCTCCAATCCGGCAACTTCCTGGTCTATCCCCTGCAACTCCTTCTCCTTGTCCCCTTTTTTCGGGGCGGGCAAGCCCTGGTTGACCTGCTGAATCCGCCCGTAGTCGGGTCACAGCCCGGGCTGCTGGCCGAACTGGGGCGAGGTCAGGGCGGAGCCCTGCTGCTCTGGCTGTTGCTGGCGCCGCTCTTTTACCTCGTCGGCTACCGGATCTGGCTCGGTCTCCTCGAACGTTGGCGCCGCCGCCATGAGCAGGCCTCATGACGCTACCCGCCGACATTCCTCCCGCGGAAATTTTATACTTCGCCTATGGCTCGAACCTGCTGCTAGAGCGGCTGCGTGCCCGCACCTCCTCGGCGACGGTGGGCGGTCCGGCCCGGCTCGACGGTTACCGGCTGAACTTTTCTCTGACCGGTGACGATGGCTCGGGCAAGTGTGCCATCACCCCCGCCGCCGGAGTCGCGGCGCAGGTCTGGGGGGTGGTCTATCGCCTGGCCGCTGTCGAACTCCCGCTCCTCGATGCCGCCGAGGGGGTACCGCGCCTCTATCGTCGTGCGGCAGTGATGGTGTCCTGCCGCGGCGCCGTGATGACGGCGTTTACCTATCTCCCCATGGCAACAGGGCTGGCCCCACCCCCGTACACCTGGTACTGGCAACTGGTCGTGGCCGGAGCGCTGCAGCAGGGGCTGCCCCTGGGGTATATAGAGAATCTGACCCGGCAGGTCGCCGTCGTCGATCCCGATGCACGGCGCCCGGCTCGCTTGATCGCCCTGCAGGTGTTGCAATCGGCACAGCCGGGCTTGCCGGGAGGGCGGTTGCCGGTCCCTGAGTGACTAGCGACCCATGGACCAGGTGCAGCGTTGGATCAGCGGGAGTGCAGCGGCAGTTCGGCAGGGGTGGGCCAGAAGGGGGCGTTGTCGAGGGCAGGGAGGGAGGCCGGGGTACGGCTCGGGGCGGAGGGAGGGGAAGTGAGATGGCGGCGGGGCGGGGAGGGATACCATTCGAGGATGCCGTCCCGTTTGACGCAGGCTTTGAAGAGCGCATCGACCAACCGATCGGTGCAGTAGCAGAGGGCAACCAGCGCTAGTGCCAAGCAGATTATTTCCATGATCGTCGTCCTTTTCTTTCAGTTTTCTCCTTCGGGTTGTTGTCGATATCCATGCACCCAGCATGACGATGCGGGATGGTGTTTGCGTCAGGCTTCGGTTTGAATTCGGTTAAATCGTTTCAGGGTGACGCCGCAGGGTGAAATAGACCGTCGTGCCTTGTCCCGGGGTGCTTTCAATCCAGACCCGTCCACCATGCAGTTGCACGATGTGCTTGACGATGGCGAGGCCGAGACCGGTTCCGCCCTGGTCCCGGCTGCGTCCGGCGTCGACCCGGTAAAAACGCTCGAAGAGACGCGGCAGGGCCTCTGGCGGGATGCCCGTCCCGCGATCCGCCACGCTCACCTCGATCAGGTCGCCGTCGGCCCGGGCTGCTAGTTTGACACTGCTCCCTGACGGAGCATGTTTGATGGCATTGTCGAAGAGGTTGAACAACACCTGTTCAAGTCGACCGCGATGGGCGATGACGGTCCAGTCTGCGACTCCGTCGCAGTCGAACACGACACCACGCTCTTCGGCCTTCTTGGCGAGAAGGGCGCAGCAGTGAGCAGCCAGCGGCGGCAGTGGGAGGGGCTCCAGATCGAGGGCGTTGCCGCTTCCTTCGAGGGCGGAGAGGGTGAGCAGGTCGGCGATCAAGCTGGTCAAGCGATCGGCGTGGCTCTGAATGATGGCGGCGAATCGGGTGGCGGTGGCCGGATCGCTTTCGATCAGACCCCCGACCAGGGTTTCGGCATAGCCGCGGATGACGGAAATCGGGGTGCGCAACTCGTGCGAAACGTTGGCGACGAAATCGCGGCGCACCCGCTCCAGGCGCTTGATATCGGTGATATCGTGAAAGACCGTGACCACGCCGGTCTGCTCCCCCCCTTCGCGCAGGGGGACCCAGTGGGTGAGCAGGACGCGCCCGTCGCTCCCCGGCAAGGTCAACTCAGCCACCTGCTCGCAGCGATTTTCGACGACGTTGCGAAAAGTAGAGGCGAGGAGGGGGTGGCGAGACAATTCTTGCAGCGGCCGGCCGAGGGCGCCGTCGTCGACCCCGAAGAGTTCGCGAAAGGCCGGATTGGTCAGACGAACCGTGCCGTCGTGGTCGGTCACCAGTAATCCTTCCCCCATGCCGCGAAGAATGGCGTCGAGACGGCCGCGTTCAGCGGTGAGATGTGCCATCTGCATCTGGAGTCGCTCCGCCATGGCGTTCATGGTCTGCGCCAGCGTGCCGAATTCGTCGCGACTTTCCACCGGCAACCGGCGGCGGAAGTCGCCGGCGCCAAAGCGCTCCACCCCCTCGCTCAACGCTTGTATCTTGCGGCCGGCCAACTGGGTCAGAAACAGACTCAGTCCGACCACCAGCAGCAGCGCCAGAGTGAGGCTCGCGACCAATCCACTTTTGGCTTGTTCGATGGCGATCAGGGGCACGGCCAGGCGTACGACCCCACCTTCCGGACGTTCGGCCACGATCCGCGTGGCGACGTAGAGCATCTCACGGCGCAGGGTCTCGGAGTAGCGCAGGGCCATACCGTGGCCGTCAGCGAGGGCGGCCTGTACTTCGGGACGGTTGCCGTGGTTATCCAGCGCGCCGAGGTCTATGGCGGCGACCTCGGAATCTCCGACCACGCTGCCGTCGCTCGCGATGAGGGTGGCGCGTACGCCGAGGCGGTTGCCGATGAGGTCTGCCAGTTCCGGGCCGGCGACGCGTAGCGAGCGCTCGTCTCGTTGCGCCAGTTGAGCGGCCAGGGTTGCCTCACCCCGCAGCTTGAGGCGCAGGTCGGCCAGGAGATCCTGTTCCAGGGTGCGACGCAGATAAGCGTAGGAGGTGCCCCCCATGACCAACATCATCAGCAGCAGGGTGGCGAAGAGTTTCCAGCGGACGGGCATCTAATTTCTCCACGGGTTCAAGTTGACTCGCGAAGCATAGCCCAGAAATGTTTGGAAGCTGTTAGTTGTGGGTTGTTGAATTTACAATCCCGTTGGTCATCAGGCAAAATCTTGCTGCGCGAGTAATTAAGGTAATTACGGTTGAATTGCCGCCGCCGCGGCCGTTATGATGGTTGATACACCGTCATCTTCCCAAAGAGGGATTGCCCATGCCCGACCGCACTCCGCCACCCTCGATCCCTTTTGACCACCCCTATCTGCTGGCGGCGCGGCGGCTCTTTCCGCCCGCCCTGTGGCCGCGCCTCTTTGTCGTCGGCGGCACGGCGCGCGATCTGGTGTCAGGTGCCGTTCCCAACGATCTTGACCTCGTCGCTGCCGTGGCGGCAGGCGACCTGGCGGCCCTCGGTTTTCGTCCGGTGGCGACGACGCAGGGGGCGGCGATCCATTTTAAATATCGTCCCGGTGTCGGCAAGGTCGAGATCGTCCTCATCCCTGCCCCGGAGGCACTGGCGGACGATCTGCGCCGGCGCGACTTCACCGCCACCGCCTTTGCCTTGCCGATCACTGGTGGTGCCGTTTATGATCCCCTCGACGGGGTCACCGCCTTGCACCGCCGTCTCCTCATTCCGACTTCGCCAGAGTCCTTCCGTGACGATCCGATCCGCCTCTTTCGCGCCTTTCGCCTCCTCTGCGCCGGCTGGACGTTGAGTCCCGCGGCGGTGGCACTGATCCAGGCGCAAGGGTGGGAGGCGGCGCTGGCCCGCTGCCCGGTCGAGCGCTTCAGTGGCGAGATGGTCAAGGCCCTGGCGTTTCCCGCGCCGCAGCGCTTCTTTGCCGCCATGCTCGAATTCGACGTCGGCCAGAGTCTCCTCCCCGAACTCTTCCGGATGCCGGCGGTGGTGGCGGGGCCGCCCGAGTACCATCCGGAAGGGGATCTCTTCAGCCACGCCCTGGAGACCCTGGCGGCGGTAACGGCACAGTCGGCCGAGCCCCTGGCGCGCTTTTGCGGCTTTTTTCACGATCTCGGCAAGCTCGCCACCGATCCCGCCCTTTACCCGCGCCATCATGGCCACGAAGAGGCGGGGGCTGCCCTGGCCCTCACCTTCTGCCAGCGCCTGCGCCTCCCCGCCGTCTGGCGCACCGCCCTGGCGGCCCTCTGTCGCGACCACGGCAAGGCCCGGCGCTGGGACGAGCTGCGCGACGGCACCAGGGTGACGTTGGCGGAGGCGGCGGTCAAGGCGGGGACGACGGAACTGTTGCCGCTGCTGGTGGCCTGCGATGGCGGGCGGGGAGGGGTGATGCCGGGGTGGGAGACGGCGGTGGCGGCGGCGCGGCTGTCGTCGCGGGAGCTGGGCATCCGTCCGGAGCAGTTCGAAGGGGATGCCGCTGCCGGCATCCCGCCGCTGACCCCGACCGAGCGGCAGGGGCTGGTGCATCAGGCGCGGGTCGCGGAGCTGCGGCGGCGGTTGCGGGGTGAATCACCCCCCCCCTCTCCCTAGCCCTCTCCCACGAGGGGAGAGGGAATGATAGCTCCCCTCCCCTTATGGGGGGGCAGGGGGAGGGTGCTTTCAGGTCACACAAAGATATTCCTCTCCCTCGCTCATGCC
>Ga0154505_1154_pt3 | contig 19326 bp, 20 predicted proteins | sample RifGroD2_FD_115984 | JGI IMG/M metagenome (GOLD analysis project Ga0154505, IMG submission 115984) | Desulfuromonadales bacterium GWD2_61_12
ATGGCTCTGACCCCGACCATCTACCGCGCCGTCATCGCCCTCTCCGACGTCGATCGCGAGCGCTACGAGCGCCTGCAGGTGACCGTTGCCCGCCACCCCTCGGAAACGGCGGAACGCCTGGTGGCACGCCTGCTTGCCTACGCCCTCGCCTATGAAGAGGGGCTGGTTTTTACCAAGGGGATTGCCGCCGGCGACGAGCCCGACCTCTGGCGCAAGGGGCCGGACGGTCGCGTCCGCCTCTGGGTCGAGGTCGGTCTCCCCGAACCGGAGCGTCTGCGCAAGTCGGCCCGCCATGCCGAGCAGGTCATTCTCTTCACCTGCGGCAGCAATCGCCAGCGCTGGGAGCGGGAACACCTGCCGCGCCTGAGCCAGACCGGCAACCTGACGATCTACGCTCTCGACGCCATGCTGCTGCAAGGGCTGGTGGAACGACTGGAGCGCGGTATCGACTGGTCTCTGACCATCTCCGGGGGAACCCTCTATCTTACGGTCACCGGCACCACCCTCGAAGCATCCCTCCCGCTCTTGCTGCAACCGGGCGGCTAAAGCCGCGGCGGACCGTCTGTGCAGTTCTCCGCGCCCGCCTCCGCGCCTACAAGATGAGTAATTAGTGGCAACGGTCGCTTCCGGGAAAATGCTATTGACAAGGGAAAAGCCGCTGTGGTACTAAGTCCCGGTTTCACTGTGCAGTTCCTTGGTACGCTGCAGACAAAATCGACATGGCCGAAGACAAGCGCCAACTCATTAAATCGCTCGGTTTTCTTTCCGGCGTCGGGATCTCTCTGGTGGCCGCGACCTTTATCGGTCTGGCCATGGGCTATTACCTCGACAAGTGGCTTGGCACCACCCCGTGGATGACCCTGATCTTTCTCGGCTTCGGTATCGTCTCCGGTTTTCGTAATGTCTATATTCTGACCGAGCGGGAACTGCAGCGCCAGCAGCGCAACGAATCGAAAGACCGTGACGGACAGGGATGAGCAACTGCCGGGGATCATTGCCCGGCGCGGCTGGATCATCCTGGGCGCCTTTTTGCTGCTGAGTCTGCTGTGGCGTTCACGCTCCGTCACTTTCGGGGTTCTGGGCGGCGGCCTGACCGCACTTCTCGCTTATCACTGGCTGCACCTGAATCTCTTGCGGATCCTCGGTCAACCCGACGGGCAGGCGACCAGACGCTTCCAGCTCGGTTACATCGTCCGGCTCGGCACCCTCGCCGGCACCCTCTTTCTGCTGGTGGCGGTGCTGCGGGTCAACCCCTTCGGCCTGGCCGCGGGACTCTCAGTGGTGGTTCTCAGTATCTTCGGGACGACCTTCGAACGCTTGAACTCTGCGAGGAGGCAGTAACTCCATGACACACCCATTTCTTCTTTTGCAATGGCTTGAAGGGCAGCTTGGCCTGCACCTCGGCAACCATGTCACTTACACCTGGTTTGTCATGCTGGTGCTGACCGTCGTCGCTTTTCTGGCGACGCGCAGTATCAAGTTGATCCCCGGCGGGCTGCAGAATGTCATGGAGGTCGTCGTCTCCGGAGTCGAGGGGCTTATCGACGAAACCATGGGGCACAAGGGCAGAGCCTACTTTCCCCTTATCGCCACCTTCGCCCTCTTCATTCTCGTCTGCAACCTGGTCGCCCTGATTCCCGGCTTCTTTCCGCCGACGGCCAACCTTAACACCAACGCCGCCCTGGCCCTGACCGTCTTTACCATGACCCACGTCGTCGGCTTCAAGGAACACGGCATCGGCTACCTCAAGCACTTCATGGGGCCGATCCTCATCCTGGCGCCCCTCATGTTCATCATCGAACTCATCGGCCACATGGCCCGACCCCTGTCGCTGTCGCTGCGTCTCTTCGGCAACATGTACGGCCACGAAATCGTCCTGCTCATCTTCTTCGCCCTGGTGCCCTTTCTGCTGCCGCTGCCGATGATGCTCCTCGGCGTGCTGGTCGCCCTGATCCAGACCTTCGTCTTCACCCTGCTGGCGATGATCTATATTGCCGGCGCCCTGGAAGAAGCCCACTAAGTCGTTCGCTCCGGCGAATTCACCCCAGGTCCTATACTATTTAGGAACAATCAACCGCACGCAAAGGAGTAAGGAAAATGACGTTTTTCGCATGGTGCATGATCGCTGCAGGTTTCGGTATGGCTATCGGTTCTTTCGGGACCGGCCTCGGCCAGGGTCTGGCCGTCAAGAGTGCCGTCGAGGGCGTGGCCCGCAATCCCGGCGCCAGCGGTAAAATCCTGACCACGATGATGATCGGTCTGGCCATGATCGAGTCCCTGGCCATCTACGTCTTCGTTGTCTGCATGATCATCCTCTTCGCCAACCCCTTCACCGAGAAGGTGATGCAGTTGGCCGGTACCGCTGCCGGTACCCACTAAGACATTCGACATTTCGTGAAACGCCAAGAGGCGGTCCCGCAAGGGGCCGCCTCTTGGCGTTTCGGCCTGAATGAATTTGCGTCTTTTAACGTTTTAATGCGCGCCCTTTCACGGCCTCTCGGCCGTTACCCTAATCCCAGCCTTGACGCTGCAAGCCGACACCGCCGGGAATCGCTTCTCGGATGATTAAAACTCTCTATATTTTCAGCATGATTCGGTAATCTCAAAGACACACGATGCCTAGATGTTTTTTGTTTGTCCGCATTAATCTTTCGGTGTATAACTTGCAAATCGTTACGCAACCAACGTTAATGCCCCCCATATGTCACCCTTTTCATCCTTTATTTCAGGAGGCTCATGATGTCCCGATTCGCCCGCAGACTCTCGCTTCTGGCAGCTTTCTGCCTGGCCCTGCCCCTTGCGGCGCTGGCTACGGACGGCATGGCCATTGACCCCGTCAACTGCCTGGAATGCCACGAAAATGTCGTTTCCGGTCGCGATTTCGGCGCCTCGGTGCACGGGCAGAATGCCTGTACCAGCTGCCACATCGAAGTCACCGACATCAAGAAACACAGCGACGGCGAAGTCATGCCGGGACCGGTCAAGTGCGTCCGTTGCCATAAGAAAGAGACGACGGAGCACTATTCGAGCGTGCACATGCTCAACGACATCACCTGTGCCGCCTGCCACAGCGACATCCACAAACACAAATACTGGAAGGGGGACAAGCGGCGGGTCATCGCCACCTGCAATAACTGCCACGAAGATACCGTCACCGCTTTCAACGCCTCCATTCACGGCAAAGGCGTGGCCGCCGGCAACGTCGACTCGGCCGCCTGCAACGATTGCCACAACCTGCATGAGATCAAACCGATCGGCGACAAAAGCTCTCACGATGCCCGGGCCTTCCATACCAGTGTCTGCCAGAAATGCCATGCCAACAACGAAATGATGACCCGCAACAAGGTCACGACCGTCGCCGTCAAGAGCTACATGGACAGCTATCATGGCAAGAACTTCCGTCTCGGCTTTCCCGAGAAGGCGGCCGGTTGTGCCGACTGCCACACCTCTCATGCCGTCCTGCCGGCGGCGGATCCGCAATCGAGTGTCAACGAGGCCAATCTGGTCAAGACCTGCGCCAGCTGTCACCCCAAGACGACCAGCCTCTTCACCAAATACTATGCGCACGGCGACTACCACAACAGCGCCGAATATCCGGTCCTCTACTGGACCTTCCTGGCCATGACCAGCCTCCTCGTCGGCACTTTCGCGGTCTTCTGGATTCACACTCTCCTCTGGATGTTCCGTGGCTTCGTCGAGAATCGCGAGAAACTCGCCGCCCTGCACCATGGCCACGCCCATCACGCCATCAGCACGCCGCACAAACAGTACCGGCGCTTCAAGCCGCGCCACATCATCCTGCATCTGACGGTCATCATCAGTTTCCTCGGCCTCTCCCTGACCGGTCTCCCCCTCAAGTTCGCCGATCAGCACTGGGCCCAGGTCATGATGTCCTTCTTCGGCGGAACCTACTACGCCGGGCTGATCCATCGCGGTTGCGCCATTCTCACCTTCTACTACTTTTTCGGCGCCCTGCTGTTGAGCTTCGATTTCCTCTTCGTCCGCAAGGATATCAAGGGGATGTGGCTGCAACGTCTCTTCGGCCCGGACTCCCTCTGCCCCAACCTGCGCGACGTCCGGGATGTTACCGCCATGGTCAAGTGGTTCCTCTTCCGCGGGCCGAAACCGACCTTCGAGCGCTGGACCTACTGGGAAAAATTCGACTTCCTCGCCGTTTTCTGGGGTATGTTTGCCATCGGCGGTTCCGGTTTGATGCTGTGGTTCCCGGAGATTTTCGGAGCCTTCCTCCCTGGGTGGATGTTCAATGTCGCCACCATCATCCATTCCGACGAAGCCCTCCTGGCCACCGGCTTCATCTTCACCGTCCACTTCTTCAATACCCACGGTCGCCCCGAGAAGTTCCCCATGGACTTCGTCATCTTCAACGGCCAGATCTCCAAGGAAGAGATGATCGAAGAACGCGGCGATCAGTGGCAGCGCTATGAAGCCGAAGGAACCCTCGATCAGCACGTCGTCGACAAGCCGAGCGGCGTGATCTTCGACTTCTTCTTCAAGGGTTTCGGTTTCATCGCCCTCTTTACCGGGATCGCCTGTCTGCTTCTGATGTTCGTCGCCTTCTTCGGCGGACACGGCTAAGGACACCGGCACAATCAAAAAAGGGGGGGGGCGGGTAACCGCCCCCCCTTTGCATTTACAGGAGGAATTCGATGCGTGATATTCGGGGCTGGCTTCTCGGGGCAAGTGCTCTTTTCATCTATCTGCTCGGCGGCCTGTCGACCTTTGGCGGCATCGCCCTGATCGTCTTCATGAAGGGACGGGACCTCCTCGGCTGGGGCGACGGCCGCAGCATCGGCTACCTCTTCCTCTGCGTCGGGCTGGCCCTCTCCGTCCTCGGAGTCCTCCTCATGCGCATCCTGCGCAACCGCCGCCTCGCCTGAGGCGCAAAGTCGGCGCACCCGGACAGCAGGGGCAAAGCGCAGGCTTCTATGGCCAAAGCCGCGCCGGCGCAACCCGCGCCTCCCGCCCGACAGAGCCGCGCCCGCTAGCCCAATCACTTCAGTTGCAGTACCCGGCGGACATTGGCGCTGGTGATGTTGCGGGTTTCGGCCAGGCCCCAGCCCCGTAACGCGGCGACGGTCGCGCCGATGTGCGGCAGCAGGTCGGGGCGGTTGGCACTGTCCCGGTACGGGTGCGGCGGCAGGTCGGGGGCATCGGTCTCGACGACGATCCATTCGGCCGGGAGCGCCTGCAGCACCTGGGGTGCCCGGCGGGCTTCGGGCCAGGTCACGGTCCCGCCGAAACCGATGGCGAATCCGCGCTGAATTGCTTCCATGGCGGTTTCAACACTTCCCGAAAACGCATGGAAGATGCCACCGACGCGACGAGCGTCCTCCTCATCGAGAATGCGCAGCAAGCGTCCACTGGCCCGCCGGCAGTGAATCAGCAGCGGCAGCCCGGCGGCGATGGCGAGGCGCAATTGCCCGCGAAAAGCCTCCTCCTGCGCCGCCGGGGGGCTATTGACGAAAGCGTCGAGACCGATCTCGCCGATCGCGACTACCCCTGCTGTCGCGAGCAAAACTTCCAGTGCCGCCGCCGTCGCCGCGTTCCAGCAGGTTGCCGCCTGCGGATGCACGCCTGGCGCCGCTAAAGCGCCAGGAACCCGGCGGACCGTTGCCAGCAGCCCCGGCCAGTGCTCCGGGTCGATCCCCGGCACGACAAAGGCGCCAACCCCGGCGCCCGCTGCCGCACGGACAGCGGCGGCGACGGCCGGGGGGGAACCCAAACAGTCCAGATGAATATGACTATCGATCCAGAACCCGTCCGCACTATTCATGGTTGCGATGTTAGCATGCCCGCCCCTCGCCGCAAAGTGCCTGCATAGCCCTTCGCAAGTCGAGCCCAAATGCAGGAAAGGCGGTCCAGCGACCGCCCTGCCTGTTCTTGCCCTGTTTAACGTTCAGACAGCGTTCGCATACTCCTTAGGAAGCAGCTGGGTTACTTCCCCTCTAGCAACAACGCCTCGACCATTTCCGCCGTTGCCACGGTAATCCGGCGGCAATTGGCAATGTGCTCCGGGCTTTTCCAGCGATAGGCCGCCGATAGAGACTTGCAGCAGGTGACCTTGTGGCGTTCGCGAAAGGCGGCCATGAGTTTGCCGGCCCGCTGGGGCCGGCCATTCAAGCCGAGGGCCATGACTCCGCCCGTGGCGGCGCCGCACAGACATTTACTCCCCCCGACCCCGCCGCCAAAGGCCTCGGCCATCGCCAGCAGCTTCTGGTCGTCGGATCCGGAGGTCGCCTGCAACACCGCCTGGGCGCAATTGAGCCCGGCATCGAAGAGACGCCCGGCCCGCTCGCCGGCAGTGCCACCGGTGATGGTACGGGCGCGCCGATAGAGCCATTTTCGCAGTAAATGGCGCATGAATTCAGTCGTCCTTGACGCCGAGCTGGCGCAGAATGGTCATCATCGGGCACCAGTCGGTGAAGGCGCTCTGCACGAGATTGAGGCCGACAAAGGCCGTGAAGAAAAGCCAATAGGGAGAAAAGAAGTGGGCCAGCAGGACGCTGAGGACAATGAAGCCCCCGGCGATGAGACGAAGATAACGATTGACCGTCATGGTTTGAAACTCCTTTCGTGGTCTGCGGCCTTGCGGCCGTAGACGAGCCAGTAGACAACGGGAATGACCAGCAGGGTGAAGGCGGTCGAGGCGAAGACCCCGAAGATGATCGCCCAGGCCAGGCCGGAGAAGATCGGGTCGAGGGTGATGATCCAGTTGCCGAGGAGAGCGGCGCCGGCGGTGAGGAGAATCGGCCGCAGGCGAACCGCGCCACTCTCGATGATCGCCTCCTTGAGACGGGCGCCGCGGCGCAGGGCATGGTGGATGAAGTCGATGAGGATGATGGAGTTGCGCACGACGATACCGGCCAGGGCGATCATGCCGATCATGGCGGTGGCGGTGAAGAAGACCGGGGTCGGATAGCCGCCGACATTGTGGTCGAGAATCAGGTTGAGAAACCAGAACCCCGGCATGATGCCGATCATGGTCAGGGGGATGGCGGCCATGATGATCAGCGGCATGACCAGGGAACCGGTCTCCAGCAGGAGGAGGATGAAGATCATGATCAGGGCGGCGCCAAAGGCGATGCCGAGGTCGCGGAAGACATCGAGGGTGATGTTCCACTCCCCTTCCCCGCTCCAGACGACGCGCGTCCCCGGCGGCAAGGGATTCTGGTCGAAGTGGCTCGAGAGGTTGAGGACAGCATTGACCGGGCTCTTGCCGGCCATCTCGCCGAAGACGTAGACGACCCGCTCGAGATTCTTGTGGAAGATGGTCGGCTCCAGGGTTTCCTCCTCGAACCGCCCGAGTTCCGACAGGCGGACCAGGCGACCGTTGCCGCCGCGCACGGACAGGGCGGCGAGATCGGCCGCCGCGGAGCGTGCCGCCACCGGCAGCCGGACGACGATGTGCAGGGGGTTGCGGTCGCTGTCGATGTGCAGCGTCCCCACCCGGTCGCCGCCCACCGCCGTCGCCAGGGTTGTGGCGATGGCGGCGGCATCGACCCCGACCAGGGCGGCGCGCTCGCGGTCGGGAACAAAGTGGAGACGGCGCTGCGCCGCCTCGACGGTGTCGTCGACATCGACGACCTTGTCCTCGCGCGCCATGCGCTCGCGCACCAGACCCGCCGCCCGCACCTGCTCGGCATAACTGACCCCGGCAGCGGCATAGACCTCCGCCGTTACCGTGGCGATGACCGGCGGTCCCGGCGGCGCTTCGACAATCTTGAGGGTCGCCCCCCCGTCCCGGGCAATACGAGTCAAATCGTCGCGCAGACGCAGGGTCAGGGGGTGACTCTGCATCGAGCGCCGCGACTTGGGCGCCAGATTGACGCGGATGTCGGCCAGATTCGGCCCCTGGCGCAGGTAATAGTGGCGGACCATGCCGTTGAAATCCATGGCGCTGGCGGTGCCGACATAGGCCTCGAAATCGGTGACCTCGTTGACCGTCGCCAGATAATCCTCCAAATGCCGCACCACCTTGTCCGTCGTTTCCAGGGTCGCCCCCTCGGGGAGATCGACGACGAGCTGGAATTCATTCTTGTTATCGAAGGGGAGCATCTTCATCGGCACCAGGTTGAGGGCCGGCATCGCCAGAGAGATGACAAAGAGAAGACAGACGCCACCGACCAAAAGCCAGGCCCGCCGCGGCGAATCGAGAAAAGGTTCGAGGAGGCGGCGATAGACCTGGTAAGTCCGGCTCTCCTCCAGCACGAACTCCTGCTCCTCCTTGCCATAGTCCCCCTTGAGGACATGGTACGACATCCACGGCGTCACGGTGAAGGCGACGAGGAGGGACATGAGCATGGTCAGGGGGAGGTTGATGGCCATGGGGCGCATGTACGGCCCCATCATGCCGGTGATGAAGAGCATCGGCAAAAAGGAAAGAATCACCGCCAACGTCGCCAGGATCACCGGCGGGCGGACTTCGTCGATGGCCGAGAGGACCGCATCCCGCGGCGGCTCCTTCTTCATCTTGAAATGGCGGAAGATGTTTTCGACATCGACGATGGGATCGTCGACGAGGAGGCCGAGGGCGAGGACGAGGGCAAAGAGGGTAACCCGGTTGATGGTATAGCCGAACCAGTAATTGACCAGCAGGGTCAGGGAATAAATGATCGGGATGGAGACGGCGACGATGCAGGCCTCGCGCCAGCCGAGGGCAAAAAAGACCAGGGCGAGAACGGTGACGATGGCGATGAGCAGATGCGTCATCAGTTCGTTGACCTTGTGGTCGGCGGTCGCCCCGTAGTTGCGCGTCACCTGCAACGACATGTTGTCGGGGATGATCGAGCCACGCATCGTCTCGACGGCGGCGATGACCTCGCCGGCGACGCTGACGGCATTGACCCCTTTCTTCTTGGCGACGGCGATATTGACCGCCTGATATTCCTCGCCGGCCTTCGCCCCAGCCGCCAATCCGGCCGGGCCGAAGCGCAGCCGGGTGTAGCTCGCGGTCTCGGCCGGACCGTCGCTGACCGCCGCCACATCGCGCAGATAGACCGGTCGGCCCCGGGGGAGACCGACGACGAGATCGCCGACCTCCTGCGCCGAGCGGAGAAAGGTGCCGCCGCGAACGAGGATCTCGCGATTGTCCCGCTGAAAACTGGCGGCCGGCAGATCGATGTTGGCCCCGGCCAGAGCCTGGCGCAGCTCGATGAGGCTGACCCCGCGGGCGGTCAGGGCTTCGGGATCGACGGCGACCTGAACCTGGCGCGGACGGCCGCCGATGACCGTCGTCGCCGCGGTATTCTTCACCGCCTGCAGCCGATCTACCACCTCTTCGGCGACGCGGCGCAGGTCATGATCGGAGGCCTCGGCCGAATAGAGGGTGAGATTGACGATGGGGACATCGTCGACCTCCACCGGCTTGACCGCCCAGCCGCTGACGCCGGCGGGGATCTGGTCGAGATTGGTCTGGATCTTGTTGTGCAGCTTGACCAGGGAAGCGACGCGGTCCTCGCCGACATAGAAGCGCGCGGTAATCACCGCCATGTCGGGGCGCGACATCGAATAGACATATTCGACGCCGTCGACCTGCCACAACAGTTTTTCCAGCTTGGTCGCCACCTGGCGTTCGACCTCGGCGGCGCTCGCCCCCGGCATCTGCACGTAGATGTCGGCGATGGGGACGACAATCTGCGGTTCCTCTTCCCGGGGGGTCAGGAGCAGGGCCGCCGCGCCGGCAAGGACGGAGAGGAGGATGAGGATGACCGACAGCTTGCCGTCGAGGAATTTTTCGACGATCCGCGTCGGGAAGGAGCGCTTCTCCGCCATCGCCTACCCCCCGACCCGGGCGCCGCTGCGGGCGCGTTCCACCCCGCGCACCACGACGGTTTCGCCGTCGGCGAGGCCGGAGAGGACTTCAAAATTGGCGCCGATCTGACGACCGACCTTGATCAGGCGGAAGCGCAAGGTACTGTTCTCGACGACGTAGACGCCGCTGAGCTGGCCGCGCAGGACGATGGCCGCCGCCGGCACCAGCAGCGACTCGGCCCCGGCTCGCGGGCGCCCGGCCCGGGCGAAAAGCCCCGGGGTCAGACCGACCGCGTCGGCCAGAGCGACCTTGACCTGAAAGGACCGGCTCCCCGGATCGGCCGCCGGTTCGATCTGGGCCACCGTGCCGGCAAAGGTCTTGGCCAGGGCCGGAATTTCAATCTCCAAAGTATCTCCCGGCCGCATCCGGCCGACAAAGGACTCGGGGACATCGAGATTGACCCGCGACCCGCCGCTGCGATCGAGGACCAGCAGCGACGTCCCGGGGAGGACGGTGGAACCGACGTCGATGTCCCGCCGCGCCACCCGTCCGTGAAAAGGCGCCGTAATCCGGGTCAGGTTCAGGTTGGTCGCCGCCTGGCCCTTTGCGGCTTGCGCCGATTTCAGCCCTTGCCGCGCCATTTCCAGCTCGGCCGCCACCCGGTCGATTTCCTGCGGGGTCACCGCTTCCGCCGCCTGCAGCTGCCGGTAACGCGCCATCGTCTTCTCCGCCAGCTCGACGCGCGCGGCCGCCGCTCTCTGCGCCCCTTCGGTCTCCGCCAGCCGCTCACCGGCACTGTTCTGGCTGATCGTCAGGAGGAGTTGCCCGGCGCTCACTCCTTCGCCCTCCCGCACGGCGATGCTCCCCACCCGCCCGTCGATACGGGCGGCGATGAGGCTGCGCTCGGGGCTTTCCACCGTCCCGACAAAACGTTCGGCCCCGGGGAGATTGGCGCTGGCGATCTGCATGACGCCGAGGCCGCGGATGATCTCGGGGGGCGCCTCGGTCCGCCCGGCCGGGATGTCACTGCCACAGCCGGCCACCAGGATCAGGGCGAGCAACAGGGGAGTACGGACAAAATGGATCACGGTGCAACCTCCTCACCCGGCAGGATCGTTGTCAAGAATGTCCCGTTCTGCAAACGGATATTACCCCGGGCCAGCAGCAAACGGCTCTCGGCCGAGACGACGGCAAAGCGGGCGCGATCGAGGGCACTCTGCGCCCCGAGAAGCTCGGCGAGCTCGACCAGGCCGGCCTCATAGCGCTGCAGCAGCAGGCGCTGCCCTTCTTCCGCCGCCGCCACCGCCGCCAGGGCCGAGACGTGCTGCAGCGTCGCCTCTTCCGCCCGCAGTTGTGCCTCCGCGCGGAGGTGTTGTTGCCGCCGCCGCGCTTCTTCATGCTCGGCGCGGGCGCCCTGCTCCTCGGCCGCCGCCCGGGCCGCCGCGCCGCTGCGGCGCAATCCGTCAAAGAGCTCCCAGCGCAGCTCGGCGCCGACGGCCCAGGCAGCGCCATCGACCGCAAAAGGTGATTCCTCGCCATGCAGACCATAGCTGGCGGCAACGCCGAGGGTCGGCAGATAGCCGGCCCGGCTCTCCTGCAAGGCCAGAGCGGCGGCGTCACTGCGCCGGGACAGGGCATGCAGATCGGCCCGTTCACCCGCCGCCGCGCCTCCTGCCGCACCGGCCCAAAAATCGACGGACAGGGGCCGGGCGATATCAACTTCCCCGCCGGCATTCCCCATGGCCAAAGCCAGACGGCGACGGCTCAGGGTCTGATCATTGCGCACCGTCAGCAGTTGCCGCTCGGTTTCGGCCAACTGCACCCGACTACGCAGCTCGTCGGACTTCAAGCCGAGTCCGGCCCGCCGCCGCTCTACGGCGACCCGGAGAATCTCCGCGGCTTCCTCTTGCGATTTTTCCACCCAGATCAGGGCGGCTGCCGTCCGCTGCACCTCAAGGTAGGCCTGGAAAGCGGCGAAGGCCGCTTCCTCCCGACTCCAGCGGGCTCCCGCCTGAGCCGCCGCCTGCCCGGCGCGGGCCCGGGCGATGGCATAACCGGCCGCGGCATCGAAGAGTTTCTGCTCCAGGGTCAGTCGCGTGGCGAAGTCGGTCTGCGCCGCCGGATCGATCAGATCATAGGTCGGATCAACCATGACGTTGCGCTCCTGATTCAGGGCGATAAAGAGACTCCCGGCCGGCTCGTCGGTCCAGGTGTAAGTTTCCGTCGCCGTCAAGCGCGGCAGATAACGACTGCGGGCCTCGGTCACCCCGGCTGCCGCCGCGTCGGCCTGGGCCTGCGCCGCCAGCACCTGCGGGCGGGCCGTGACCGCTCCGCGCACGGCTTCGACCAGTTCGACCGAAGTGGCGGCGGCGGTCAAGGGGATGAGAAGGAGCACCAGCAAGAACAAGTCACGCATGCAATCGTCTCCAATATATTCACAAAGACATATATTCGATTTTCACTAGCGGGGTCAAGAATAAAACCGCTGGGGGGCCGATAACTTCATGAGTCTACACCAATATTTGCGTCTGGCGAATCACCTCCGGGCTCTTGCGTCCCACACATAGTCAAAAAAAGATTGACCAGAGAGGCCAACATAATATACATGAATCAATATACAAGGAGGTCATTATGCAGGAACTGCTGCTTTTCGCCGGTGTCATTGTTGCCTGGTACGTTTTGAATCGCTGGATTCTCCCCCGCCTCGGCATCGCCACCTGAATGGCCGACAGCTGCTCCCTTCCCGTGCGGAAGGGGAAAACGGTTGAACCCTCGGAGTCTTCTTCCGAGGAGCGATAGAAAAAGGGCGGGGCCATCAGGCCCCGCCCTTTTTCTCTGCGGCAGATCCACCAATCATCATTCAGCCGGGCCGTGACAGCAGCGCCACCACTCCGTCCGGAGTCAGTGGCCGTCCCGAGTAAAAACCCTGGATCAGATTGCAACCCCGTTGCAGGAGAAACTCCGCCTGCGCCGCCGTCTCGACCCCTTCGGCCACAACCTGCAGTCCCAGCCCGTGCGCCAAAGCGATAATCGCCTCGGCGATCGCCTTGTCGCCGTTGGCGCTCGGCAGGTCGGCGATGAACGTCCGGTCGATCTTGAGCTTGTCGATGGGGAAACGCTGCAGATAGGCGAGGGAGGAATAGCCGGTGCCGAAATCGTCGATGGCGAGATGGACCCCGAGCGCCTTGAGCCCATCGAGGATGCGGATGTTTGTTTCGGTATGCTCCATAACCGTCGATTCGGTCAGTTCGAGCTCCAGCCAGTTCGCCTCAAGGCCTGAGCGTCTGAGGATGTCGCTGATCATGTCGCAGAAACCGGCCCGCTTGAGCTGGCGGCTGGAGACATTGACTGCCACCCTGAGCGGCGGCAAGCCGCACATTTGCCAGCGATGCGCCAGCACACAGGCTTCCTCCATCACCCACCGCCCGATCTCGAGAATCAGCCCGGTCTCTTCCGCCAGGGGGATGAACTGATCGGGGGGAATCGTTCCGCGCGCTGGGTGCTGCCAGCGCAACAGGGCCTCCAGCCCGACGACCTCACGGGAAAAGAGATCAACCTGAGGCTGAAAAACGAGAGAGAATTCCCGCCGGCCCAGCGCCTGACGCAAGTCGGCTTCCAGGGCAAGGCGGGTCAGGGCGGAGCGGTCGAGGTCGCGGACGAAGAGCTGACAGCTGCCCCGCCCGAGTCCCTTGGCCTGATGCAGGGCGGTCTCGGCGCAGCGCAACAAACCCGCAGCGTCGTCCCCGGCCTGGGCTTGGGCCAAGCCGACACAGACGGTCGCATGAAGTTGCTGCCCGGCCAGAACGAACGGCTCCTGCATGAGTTCCCGCACTTGCTCGGCCCAGGCGCCGGCGCCGGTTTCGTCGAGGGGCGCGAACCTGAAGAGACCGAACTTGTCGCCACCGATACGGGCAACCAGGCCCCGTTCAGCGACCTGGGCAATGAGCCGCTGGCCGAGGAGTTGCAACAGGCTGTTACAGCAGTCGTGGCCAAAGCCGGCATGCAGCGCGTGAAATTTGTCGATGTCGAGGGTCATGACCCAACGTCCGGTTGCCCCACCACTTTCGCAGAGCGATGCGAGACAGCTCAACAGGGCGTTGCGATTGGGCAAGCCGGTAGTCGCATCGAAATTCGCCAGACGGTGGACCTCGCGCTCGGCCTGCCGCTGGGCGGAAATATCCTGGATCGTCCCGACCACTCCGGCGGCGCCGCCGCCATCGGCGACATAGAGGGTCGCCTTGTTGTAAATAACCTCGCGCCGACTGCCATCGGCGAAACGCATGCCATTTTCGTAAACCAGTTGCCCCTGCTCCAGCGCCGCCAGATCCGCGAGGTGATTGAGCTCCGCATACTCCTGCGGGATCATGTCGAAGACCGTCTTGCCGATGATTTCGTTGCGGGTTCGCCCCAACATCCGTTCAAAAGCCGTATTGCATTCACGATAACGAAAGCCGGCATCCTTGAAGAAGACCGGGTTGGGAATAGCGTCCAGCAGCCTCTTCAAAAAGCCAAGTTCGACTTCTGCGGCAACCCGCGCCGTTCGGTTGCGGAGCTCGTCGCCAGTACGCCGGGCGAAGACCCGCACGTTCTCCGCGCTGTCGGGCAAGAAGGTATGCGATGCCCGGGTCAACAGAATAATCATCCCGTGGGGGACACTGGCGGGTGCGGCAAGGGCCACGCCGAGAAAACCGTCGAAACCGCGACGAGCCATGGGTGAAGCCGGGTAACGGTCGCAAACGCCGCTGACTTCTCCGAATCCCTGAGTCAGCGTCTGCTGGCATGGCGTACCGGACGGGTCGAAGTAGAGCTCCCCCGCTTCACCGCCGGCATCCCAACCGGCCACGCTCTGTAGCCGCCGGCTACCGGAACGTTCGACACAAGCGCAAATCCAGACGGCATCGGCCCCGGCAACAGACCCGAGATGGCGCGCCAGGCGGCCCAGGAATTCGTCGCCGGCAACATCGAGGAGGGCCAGCGGCCAACTCTGCTCATGGGGCTTCCGCTCCCAGTTGCCCGGCCGCGATCCGTGCTTCGTTCCGGCAGCAAGGCCACGACCGCCTGTGTGCACCTTAAGCCTCCAGGCCGGCGCCGGCTCGAACCGGCGCCAGCAGATCCGCGAGTTGCGTTACTTCTCCCTCGGCGATAAGCCGTTCGGGGCGCAACAGGATGATGAACCTTTCCCCCTCCTTGCCAATCCCGGCCAGCAGGTCGCACTTCAGGCCGAGACCGAGACGCGGTGGAGGTTCGATCTGACTGGCGGAAAGGGCCAGAACTTCCTGCACGCCATCGACCAGGGCGCCGAATTCCATCAGAGCCCCGTCAAGGTCGATTTCCATCACGACGATGCAGCTATCGCGCGTCTCTGCCTGGCAGGTCATGCCAAAGCGGAGGCGCAGGTCGACAACCGGAACGACCCGCCCGCGCAGATTGAGCACGCCGGCGACAAAAGCCGGCATCTGCGGCAGCCGGGTCAGGGGGGCATGATCAAGAATCTCCCGGACCTGGGTTACCGGCACGGCAAAGGTCTCCGTGCGCAAGGTGAAGGTCAGATACGCGGCCGCGGATAAGACATCGTGCTGCAGCGACATCGCCATGCCCCCTTAATAACGCTCGAACTGCATGTCGAGCTCGTCCTTGCCCCCGCTGAGCGCATTCCCGCTACGACTGCTCCACTGACGCCCCTGAGCGCTGCTCCGCTCGGCAGGCGGCAGGGCCGTGCCGCTCAACACGGCGCTGCGGCGACCCTTGTGCCCGATTTCGCGAGCGGCTTTGCGCTGGCGCGACAGCTCTTCCTCCCCGCCGAGACGGAAGAAGCGCATCATGTCGATGAGCTGCTCGGCCTGGCTCGAAAGTTCCTCTGCGGTCGAGGCCATCTCCTCGGAAGACGAAGCATTTTCCTGGATCACCTGATCGAGCTGCTGAATCGCCTTGGCGATCTGCTCGGCGCCGGCGTCCTGTTCGCGACTGGCCGCGGCGATCTCCTGGACCAGTTCGGCAGTCCGCTGGATGTTGGGGACCATCTCCTTGAGCAGAGCACCGGCGTTCTGGGCCACCCCAACGCTCGACAGAGAGAGGGTATTGATCTCGCCGGCCGCCTTCTGGCTGCGCTCGGCGAGTTTACGCACTTCGGCGGCGACGACGGCGAAGCCGCGACCGTGCTCGCCGGCCCGTGCCGCCTCGATCGCCGCGTTCAGCGCCAGCAGGTTGGTCTGGCGCGCGATCTCCTCGATGATGACGATCCTGGTGGCGATCTCGCGCATCGCCCCCTCCGTTTCCTCCACCGCCTTGCCTCCGCGTCGGGCATCGGCCGCCGCCTTGATCGCGATTTTTTCGGTCTGCATGGAGTTATCGGTATTCTGGCGGATATTGGCGGTCATCTGTTCGATGGAGGCCGAGACCTCTTCGGCCGAGGCCGCCTGCTCCGTCGCCCCCTGCGACATCTGCTGGGAGCCGGCGCTCAGCGCCAGGCTGCCGGAGTTGACGTTGTCCGCGGCCGCCTTGACGCCGCCGACCACTTCCCGCAGGCGCCCGACCATCGCCTTGAGCGCCTGCATCAGCTCGTCCTGGTCGGAACGCTCGCGAATATCGATGGCAAGGTTGCCGGCAGCACACTCCTTGGCCAGCGCTGCGACCTCGCGCAGCGACAATACCATCGCCTGCATCGCCGCCAGCAACTGGCCGGTTTCGTCGTTGCCGGTCACCGCGATCTCCATCGTCATGTCGCCGCGGGCGAGGCGGTCGGCGACCTCCACCGCCCGCCCCAGGGGACGGGTGATGCTGCGGGCAATGACATAGGCCAGGACCGCCAGCATCACCAGAATCAGCCCGATCACCAACGAAAATTTCTTCGCCTGCAGCATGAAGTCGGCATCGACATCATCGACGTAGATCCCCGAACCGATGACCCAGCCCCAGGGGGCAAAGCCCTTGACGTAAGAGATCTTCGGCGCGGCGACCTTGCTCGCCCCCTTGTTCCAGACATAGTCGACACGCCCTTCGCCGGACTTTTTCACCACGCTCGCCATGTCGACGAAGAGGGCTTTGCCATCCGGGTCGCGGTAGTCGGCGAGGCTCTGGCCGTTGAGGTCCTTGGAAAAGGGATGCATGACCATGCGCGGCTCGAGGTCGTTGACCCAGAAATAGCCGTTATCGCCGTAGCGCATGCTCTCCAGCGCCTGCAGGGCAGCGCCCCGCGCCGCTTCATCGCTGAGCTCGCCCTTGCTTGCCAGATCGTGGTAATGCGCGGCGATGCTGGTGGCCGACGCCACCAGATCCTGGGTCTTGACCATGCGATCGTCAAGGAGATTGCGCTTGTTGATAAGGAGGAAGGAGGCGGTGACCCCGGTCAAGGTAGCGATGCAGAGAAAGACCAGGATCGTCAGTTTGTGGGTCAGTTTCAAGTCGAAGCTTTTCATCAAATACTCCTTTGGGAAAAACGTGTGGGCGCATGGCTCGAACCCGCTAGCGGTCACCGTCTCGCCAAAATCGAGGATTCACCGCAGCACCATCGTGACCACCGACAAGAGCTGGGCCGGTTTGAACGGCTTGACGATCCACCCCGAGGCGCCGGCCGCCTTGCCGAGCTGCCTCGCCCCGCTATCGGACTCGCTGGTGAGCATGATGATCGGCAGAAAACGCTGCCCTGGCATGCCCCGCACTTCGCGGACCAGATCGATGCCGCCGAGTTCCGGCATGTTCAAGTCGGTCACCAGCAGGTCAACCGGCATCTGCGCCAGTTTGCGCAGGGCATCGCGACCGTTGCACGCCTCCACCACCCGGAAGCCGGCATCACGCAGGGTCATCCCCAGGACCGCACGAATCGTTGGCGAATCGTCCACCGTCATAATGCATTTGCTCATACGCTTGCCTCCGTCGGAGGGAGCGTCCGCTCTTTACTCCAGGACAAAAGGCTGCGGTCTTGACGGAAGATTGCTGCCAACGTCGCTGAAATCTCGGTCGGCACGCAGACATGGACACCGAGACAGGCCAGCTGCCGGCGCCCGTCGCGGCGGACGGTAAACGACGGCAGGTCGCGGTTGACCAGCAGCACCGGCAGGTCCAGACCACGGCTATGCAACTGCTGCAGCAGCGTTGCCAGTTCCACTACCGGCCCCGGCGTACCGAGGAGCAGGCAGATCCCGGTCTCGTATCTGGCGGAGCAGGTCAGCCGCCAATTGATGGCTTCCTCGACGCTGACAAAGTGCCGGACCTGGTAATCCGCCAGCCGCAGCAGAAACTCAAGGCGTTTGCCACGGGCGCTGTCGTTCTCCACCAGTAAAATGGTCTGTTGCATAATTTTCCTCGCCGTAAAACGGAATTTGCATGCCGTACCGGTCTTTGAGCAACTGCCATACCACTCTGGAATTTCAAGTCAACTTTGCGATTTCGTGCGTGTTTTCACGCTTTCTTCGAGCAGGAACGGTGTAACCGGGGTTGCCGGAGCTGGACGCGTGTTGTGCCAACCGGCCGAAACAAATGACAAAAAAACGGGGCAACCAGAGTTACTCCCGTAACCACAGTTGCCCCGTTCGTCCGCCTCACCACTCAAGCGGTAGTTGTCAGCTGATTTTTTTCAGGCGTTTGCTCAATGCCGGGCGGGTAATCCCCAACATGCGCGCGGCCATGGTCTGGTTGCCGTGGCTGCGGCGCAGCGCATCCGCGACCAGCAGATCGCCGGCTTCGCGCAAGCTGGGGAGACGGCTGCAGGCGGCGAAGCAATTGCCGGCGGAGGCCGCGTCCGGTGCATCTTCGCCGCCTCGTGCCGGCAGCGTCGCGCTGCTGCCGATCGCGGCGGCGAAACTAACCAGGGAGAGCTTGCCGGCAACATGGCGGCTGACCGCGTCGTAGACGAGTCCGCGCAATTCCCGGACATTGCCGGGGAAACCGTACGCTTGCAGCAACACCGCCAGTTCCGGCGGCGGGGTCGGCTTGCGCTTGCCCATAGCCTCCGCGGCTTCGCCGAGAAAGTGCTCAAGGAGCGGCGTCACGTCTTCGGGGCGCTCGCGCAGCGGCGGCAACGCAATGTGGTGGGCACGCAACCGGTAGTAGAGGTCGCGGCGAAAGGCGCCGCTCTGCTGCAGCTGCTCGAGATCGCGGTTGGTGGCGAAGACCACACGTGCCCGCAACCGCTGCGGCCGGTCGCTGCCCAAGGGGTAATATTCGCCCTCCTGCAGCAGCCGCAGCAGCTTGACTTGCGCTGCAAGGCTGAGATCGCCGATCTCGTCGAGAAACAACACCCCGTTGGCCGCCTGCTCGATCATGCCGGCGCGCTGTTCCTGGGCGCCGGTAAAGGCCCCGCGTTTATGGCCGAAAAGGGTGTCGGCAAAAACCTGGTCATCGAGCCCGGCAACATTGACGGCGATAAAGGGCCCCTGCGGTCGGCAGGCCCGGTGCAGGGCCCGCGCCACCAGTTCCTTGCCGGTGCCGCTTTCGCCGGTGATCAGCACCGGCTCGGGACTGACCGCCACCGCCTCGATGTAGCGAAAGATAGCATGCATCCGCGGACTGGCGCTGACCAGCTCGGTGAAGTTCTGAGGCTGGCGCAATCCGCCCTG
>Ga0154505_1039_pt1 | contig 19057 bp, 23 predicted proteins | sample RifGroD2_FD_115984 | JGI IMG/M metagenome (GOLD analysis project Ga0154505, IMG submission 115984) | Desulfuromonadales bacterium GWD2_61_12
CACCGGCTTCCAGTTTCTCGGTTCCGGCGCCGAATCGGTGGCCGAGCACTCCTTCCGCACCGCCATCATCGGCTACACCCTGGCCAAGCTCGACGGCCAGGCCGACCCCGCCCGGGTCATGCAGCTCTGCCTTTTTCACGACCTCCCCGAGGCGCGCACCGGCGATCTCAACTACGTCAACAAGAAGTACGTGAAGGCCGACGAGGCCCGAGCCGTCGCCGACCTCGCCGCCACCCTCCCCTTCGGCGAGGAGTACCAGGAGACGTTGCGCGAGTTCGGCGCCGGCGAGAGTCATGAGGCTCGCCTCGCCCATGACGCCGACCAGCTGGAGATGATCCTCGCCCTCAAGGAGTACAAGGATCTCGGCAATCGCAACGCCGACGAGTGGTATCCTTATTCCCTCAAGCGCCTGCGCACCGACACCGCTCGCAAACTCGCCGAGACGATCTGGACCACCGATTCGAGCCGCTGGTGGTTCGAGGGGGAGGATGAAGCGTGGTGGGTCAAGGGGGCGAAGTAGGGTGCAAAGCCGGTTGACCTCGGCCCCCTAAAGTGCTAAATATGCGCCTTCGCCCCGCTTACGAACGGACCGGAAACCATGCTCGACAGTAAATACCTGCGCGATAACCTCGACGCCGCCGAAGCCCGCCTCGCTACTCGCGGCCAGGGGGCTTATCTGGCCGCCTTTCGCGACCTCGACAGCCGCCGCCGCGAACTCCTCGGCGAAGCGGAAGGGCTCAAGGCCGAGAAGAATCGGGTCTCCGCCGTCATCGGCCAGACCAAAGACAAAAGCCAGGTGGCGGGCGAGATCGTCCGCATGAAGGAGGTCTCGGGGCGGATCAAGACCCTCGACGACACCCTCAAGGAGGTCGAGGCCGAACTCGATCTGCTGCTGCTCACCGTCCCCAACCTCCCGCACGAAGAGGCCCCGGTCGGCGCCGACGAAAGCGCCAACCGCGAGGTCAAGCGCTGGGGCACCCCGGCCGAGTTCGCCTTTGCCGCCAAACCCCACTGGGAGCTCGGCGAAGCCCTCGGCATCCTCGACTTCGAGCGCGCCGGCAAGCTCGCCGGCGCCCGTTTCGCCCTCTCCTTCGGCGCCGGGGCGCGGCTCGAGCGGGCACTCATCGGCTTCATGCTCGATCTGCACAGCGAGCGCCACGGCTACACCGAGGTCCTCCCCCCCTTCATGGTCAACCGCGCGACCATGACCGGGACCGGCCAGTTGCCCAAGTTCGAGAGCGACCTCTTTCACCTCGACGATCCCGACTACTTTCTCATCCCCACCGCCGAGGTGCCGGTCACCAATATCTACCGCGACGAGATCATCGCTGCGGCGCAGCTGCCGATCCGCTTCACCGCCTACACCCCCTGCTTCCGCAAGGAGGCCGGGTCCTACGGTAAGGACACCCGCGGCCTCATCCGCCAGCACCAGTTCAACAAGGTCGAGCTGGTCAAGTTTGTCCGCCCCGAGGAGTCCGATCTTGAGCTGGCGAGCCTCCTCGCCGACGCCGAAACGGTGCTGCAGCAGCTCGAACTCCCCTACCGGGTGGTCGATCTCTGCACCGGCGACATCGGCTTCTCCGCCGCCCGCACCTTCGACATCGAAGTCTGGCTGCCGGGGCAGGCGACCTATCGCGAGATCTCGTCCTGCTCCAACTTCCGCGATTTCCAGGCGCGGCGGGCCTCGATCCGCTTCCGCCGCGAAGAGGGGGCCAAGCCCGAGTTCGTCCACACCCTCAACGGCTCCGGCCTCGCCGTCGGCCGCACCCTGGTGGCGATTCTCGAGAACTACCAGCAGGCCGACGGCTCGGTCCTCGTCCCGACGGTGCTGCGCCCCTACATGGGGGGACTGGAGCGGATCACCCCACGCAAGTAGCCGACAATTTAGATACGGAGGAGTGGCCGAGTGGCTTAAGGCGGCGGTCTTGAAAACCGTTGAACGAAAGTTCCGTGGGTTCGAATCCTACCTCCTCCGCCAATTTTAAAAAGTGCATTGATTCAAGTTAGTTAAAGCACGATGACTGACCCACTTGATCTTTGTGGCCCAGAAACCGGGGCACAGGAGAGAGTGGGTTTCGTCTTTAGGAGAACGGAGAGGATGCTCCTTGTTGCCGCCAGAATAATATGGCGCAAAAATTCCAACCATATTATCCAATCGAATAACATGAGCACTTTTTCTCCGCCCATATTGCAGAAAAGATGATATAAGACGGTTATTCCGTCCATATGATTCAATCATGCAATAAGGATCACGCCATGACGCGCAGCGGTTCCTTCCGCAAAGTTCCCGCCGGCTACACCGCCTTCTTCCCCGCAACCCTGCCACCGACCCCGCCGGTAGCCATCGACGGAGAACTGCAACTCCTCCTCTCCCAGGCCGACCGCGCCTTGGGCGGCCTGAACATGGTCGTGACAATCTTGCCGAACCCGGACCTGCTGGTCGGCATGTTCATCCAGAAAGAGGCGCTGCTGAGCTCGCAGATCGAGGGGACGCAGTCGTCGCTGGTCGATATTCTCGGCGTGGACGAGGAACATGAACCGACCGCCGATGTCGGTGAGGTGCTCAATTACATCAAGGCGATGCGCCACGGACTGAAGCGGCTGCGCGACGACGACTTTCCCATGTCGTTGCGGCTGATCCGCGAGATGCACGGGGTGCTGATGCAGCAGGTGCGCGGCGGCGCCACCCACCTGACTCCGGGAGAATTCCGCAGCGGCCAGAACTGGGTCGGCGGCACCAGTCCGGCGCAGGCCCGTTTTGTCCCGCCACCGCCGGGGGAGATGCTTGATGCCCTCGACAATCTGGAGCGTTACCTCTATCTCGACGATGAGCTGCCGCCACTGATCCGCTGTGCCTTGCTGCACTACCAGTTCGAAACCATCCACCCCTTCAACGACGGCAACGGCCGCGTCGGGCGTCTGCTCATCACCCTGTTTCTGGTCTGGAAGGGAATTCTCGGCGAACCGATGCTCTATCTGAGCGCCTATCTCAAGGCGCACCAGCAGGAGTATTACGACCGCCTCACCCAGGTTCGCACCAGTGGCAACTTTGAGGCCTGGGTCCGCTTCTTCCTCGCCGGGATCTGCGAAGTTTCCGCTTTGGTGGTGGAGACGACCCGCCGGATTCAGGCCCTGGAACGCACCGATTCCGACCGTCTCGTCGCCGCCGGCGAAGGGTCGCACGGGCTGATCCTGCTGCGCGCGCTGCTGCGTCAGCCGGTGGTCACGGTCAAGGATGTCTCCCGTCTGGTCGGGGTCAGCTATTCCAAAGCCAACAACCTCATCGCGGCTTGCGAAGAGCTGGAGATTTTGCAGCAGCTTAACCGGGGACGACGCAATCGTCGCTTCGGCTACCGGCCATATATTGCGATCCTGAGCGAGGGGACCGAGATGCGACTGCCGACGGGTGACCAGGCAGAGAACGTGTCCGCTAAAAGTTAGGAACGGACGCAAGGGGGCAGTTGTTCTTTGTTTTGCCGGAGGGGGCTGGTCTCCGCCAGCGGCTTCTACAAGTCGATGACCACTTATCACGACACCACCCTCTGGCAGGACGTCTACCACGCCCTGACGCCGGGAGGGCGCACCGCTTATATCAAAATCACCGACCCCGGCACCGGCCACCCGGTGATTCAGTTCAAGGAGCTTTGATCATGACCACGCGACAATGCCCTGGCTGCGGTTCCCGCGCCATGCAGCACCGAACCGACCAGATCGAGACGATCCGCCACGGCGGCGACAGTGTGACGGTCAGCGGACTCTCCGGCTGGTTTTGTACCGCCTGCGGCGAGGCGCTGCTTGATGAGGATTCGAGCCGGCGTTACGGTGAGGCTGGCGACGCCTTGGTCGAGCGCTTGCGTGAGGCGATCAAGCGCGAGATCCGGCGCATCCGCATGAAGCTCGGCTTGACTCAGAAGCAGGCGGCAGAGATCTTCGGCGGCGGGGTCAATGCCTTTTCGCGCTACGAGCGCGGCGAGGTCGAGCCCGGCCCGTCGACGGTCAAGCTGTTGCATCTGCTCGACAAGCACCCGGAGTTGTTGCGCGAAGTTGTGAATGAATAAGCTGCTCACCGCCTGCAGTCGGATCAGCACTGTGCTGATCTGGCGGTTTTTTTGTCGGCTTGACATGTGTAACCAGGGGGGTTACATTCGCTATGGTGCTAAGCATTCGGCATAAGGGGCTGCGCGACTATTACGAGAACGGCAGCTTGACGGGTATTCAGCCCAAACACGCGGCCCGCCTGCGCTTGATCCTGGGTCGGCTCGATGCCGCCCGCGAGCCGCGCGACATGAACCTGCCCGGCCTGCGGCTGCACAAGCTGAGCGGAAATTAAGCGGGTTCTGGTCGGTCGAGGTCAGCGGCAACTGGCGGGTCGTCTTCCGCTTTGATGGCCCCGATGCCACCGACATCGATTATCTCGACTATCACTGACAAGGAGTCAGCCATGATGCACAATCCCCCCCATCCGGGAGAAACGATCCGCCAGCTCTGCCTGGAACCCCTCGGCCTGACGGTGACCGAAGCGGCCAAGGCGCTGGGGGTCTCGCGCAAGGCCCTTTCCGAACTGCTCAACGGCCATGTCGGGATCAGCCCGGAGATGGCGCTGCGCCTTTCCCTCGCTTTCGACACCACGCCGGAGAGCTGGCTGACCCAGCAGATGCAGTACGATCTCTGGCAGGCCACGCAGCGACGTGGTGAGTTGCATGTCGAGCGCCTGGTCAAGGCGGCCTGAGCCGGTCGCTGGCCGCACATTTCCCCGATTGTTTCAACGTTCTTGCCGTGTTAGTGTTCAAGGGAGGAGGATGACACCGATGCCTAAAGCCGAACAACTCGACCTGTCGATACTCCCGCCGGCATCGCGCCGTGAGCTGCGGGATTTCTACCAGTTCCTGCTCGCTCGCCAGGATCAACCCAAGCGCGGCAAGAAAGCCGGGACCACCAAGGCTCGCTTCAGCGACCTGTGTGGCCGTCTTGCCTGGCAGGGGGATGCGGTGAAGGCGCAAAGGACTCTGCGCGATGAGTGGTAACCGCCTGGTACTCGATACCAACGCGGTGGTTTCGCTCCTGGCGGGCAACCGCCAACTGGCAGCGACGCTGGAGCAAGCCGACTATGTCGGCATCTCGGTGATTTCCTACCTGGAATTTCTCGCCTTCGACGGACTCAGCGATAGCGACCGCAGCTGTTTTGCTGACTTTTGCGCCCGCGTCGAGGTTGTTCCGCTACGCGCAGACGATAATGAACTCATTGCCACCGCGCTCAACCTGCGCAGCTCCCACCGACTGAAACTCCCCGATGCCATCATCGGCGCCACCGCCGTCATCCGCAAGGCCGTGCTTGTCACCAACGATACGCACTTTTCCGGCGTTGCCGCGCTTCAGGTTCATGGATGCTAAAAGTGTATTTGTCGAGCGGTTTTCGCTTTTGCCCAAAGCTGATAGCTGACAGCTAATTGCTAATCGCTGAAAGCTGCTTTTGATCGCTGCATTTGAGTGGGGGCTTGAGATGGGAAGAGGGATGATGGAGCGATGACGCCGCCGGGATCAGCGAGGAGCTGGCGGGGGGCGTTTGTTGTTGAGTGTGGGAGTTAAATAAACTGTCCCCGGAACTCTCCCTGTTGAGTGTGGGAGTTAAATAAACTGTCCCCGGAACTCTCCCGAAGTGCGCCTGATCGGCCCCGGAACTCAGGGAGAGAGTGGGTTTAGTCTTTAGGAGAACGATGCTCTTCCCTGTTTGCATGACTAAGCGTATTTGACGTTGACAAAAAACGAGCGAGTTGGCCAGCTTGCAATAATACTAAAAAAGAGTATATTCTATGCCTTGGAAAATTGAATTTACCAGGCAGGCCCGCAAGCAGGTTGACCGGCTCCCCGCCGTCGTCAAGACTGCCCTCGCCGCCCTGGTGATGGACATGCAGGAGAACGGCCCGACCCGCGGCGACTGGCCCAACTACAGCAAGCTGACCAAAGGTCGCCACCATTGTCATCTGCGCAAGGGCCGCCCTTGCTACGTTGCCGTCTGGCAAGTGACCGACAAAGAGATCAAACTGATCGAGGTGCAATATGCAGGGACACACGAAAACACGCCATACTGAAGAGGCCCGCTTTACCGGCAAACCGTCGGCCATCGCCCGTCTGCGCCAGCTCGCCAGCGAACTGGGCGCGCAAGAGGTGAACGACAACATCCCCGCCCTTGAAGTCTTTCCCGAGCTGGCGACCAATCGTCCCGGTGTGGTTTTGCGCGGTATGCGCAGTCGCGAAGGTTTGACCCAGGCGCAGCTCGCCGCGTCGGTTGCCGTCCCGCAACGCCATATCAGCGAGATGGAGAACGGCAAGCGCCCGATTGGCAAGGCCGCAGCGCACAAGCTTGCCGATGCGTTGGGGACCGATTACCGGTTGTTGTTGTAGCTCAAACGTACATTTCCCCGATTGTTTCAACGTTCTTGCCGTGTTAGTGTTCTGGGCAGTTTTCGCTTTTGCCCAAAGCTGATAGCTGACAGCTAATTGCTAATTGCTAATTGCTAATTGCTAATTGCTAATTGCTAATTGCTAATTGCTAATTGCTAATTGCTAATTGCTAATTGCTAATTGCTAATTGCTGCTTTTGATCGCTGCTTTTAAGTGGGGGTTTGAGATGGGAAGAGGGATGATGGAGCGATGACGCCGTTGGGATCAGCGAGGAGCTGGCGGGCGCGTTTTTGGTTGAGTGTGGGAGTTAAATATCCTGTCCCCGGAACTCGTCCGAGCTGACAGCTGAGAGCTGTATTTCCCCGATTGTTTCAGCATTTTTGCTGTGGTACTCTGCCAAGCAGTTTTCGCTTTTGCCCAAAGCTGACAGCTGACAGCTGATCGCTGCTTTTAAGTGAGGGATCGAGATGGGGATGGGAGCCGGAGGGGCGTACTGTTTTTCCACCGCCGCCGGCAGTAGCCGTGTGGCGTTTTTTTGTTTTGGTTGAATTGAATTCGTGAAGAATGGAGAGTTGACCCCCATTAGATTCCATTTTGCGGAGGCAGACCAAAATAATCATTAAACATAAGTAGTTTTGTCTAATTACGTATAAAGAATGGGATAGATTATGAAGATTACAACAGTATCGTTAATGTGTTTATTTCTATTGTTGTCTGTTTGTAGTTGCACAAAAGGTGTAATCGCAAATAAAACAGCGAAAGACTGGTATGAAGATGTTGGCATTGCAAAAAAAGATGACATTGTATTGGTAAAAAACGCGTCTAAAGTTTTAATGGCATTGAATAGCAAAAATCCTTGGGTAAGAATTTATGCAGCAAATGATTTATCTTTACATGGAGACTCATCAAGTCATTTCATCCCTACATTGATCGACAATTGTATGATTAATAATGAGCCTGTAGCAAGGGCATCAGCAAGTGCGATAAAAGAGATTGCTGGAAGCGATAGTAGCGAATATTATGCTGCGGTTAAGAGCCTTATGTCATCATCAAATCAGCAAGCAGTTATATACGGAATTGGTTTGGCCGAATTAGATCAAAGTGTTTTTTTATATACAAAAGATACTATTGAACGTTTATCAGGTCATTCAAATAAAAGTATTTCAGTTAAAGCAAACGGTGCACTTATTAAAGGGACAATGGGTAAGTATAGACCAACTGCAAAAACACAAAAAAGCAACAATGATAAAATGGCAATAAAAAAGACAGAAATAAAACCATATGCAGTTGCAGTTATAATAGGTAACAGCGATTATTCTAAAATAAATAAATCGGTACCAAATGTCGATTACGCAATAAACGACTCGAAGTCAATTAAAATGTTTTTAAACATTAATTTAGGGTTCGACGATACGAATATCATTTACCTAGAGAATGCGACGCAGTCAGAACTCATCTCAGCTTTTGGATCTGATAAGTCACATAAAGGCAAACTTTTTAATTGGGTTAGGCCTGGAGAGTCAGATGTCTTTGTGTTCTACTCTGGACATGGAGCCCCTGGATTGAATGATGGAAATGGATATCTTCTCCCAGTCGATGCTGATCCATCAACAGTTGAGCTGAATGGATATCCAATCAACACTCTATATTCTAATCTGTCAAAAATTCCTGCGAAAAGTATAACGGTAGTAATTGATGCTTGTTTTTCTGGGAACTCGCAAGCAGGTGCGCTTGTAAAGAGTGCATCATCGATTAGCCTTCGCCCTATCGATGTTCCTAAAGGAACTTCGAATATGACGGTTATTTCTGCTACGGGTGTAGGAGAGGTAGCATCATGGGATGAGAATGCCAAGCATGGACTTCTAACCTCATATTTCCTGAAGGCCATCGATGGTGAGGCAGACAAAGGGAAGACAGGTAACAACAATCAGCAGATCGAGCTTGAAGAGGTGAAAAAATACTTGGAGCTAGAAGTGCCTTACATGGCCAGAAGGCTCTACGGGCGCGAGCAGCATCCTCAGATAAGCGGGAACAGCACCTCAGTGATTTCGACTTATGTTGATTGAAACGGAGAGCTGACTCCTCTTATGCACTGGCCTTACGCGGCGGTCCTGGTTTCCAGAGGGTGGTTTCCGCTGCTATTTCTTGCCTTTGGTGGAGGGGGCTGGTATGTATGAGGGGCTTTTTAGATGAGGGATTGTGATGGGGATGGGAGCCGGAGGGGCGTACTGTTTTTCCACCGCCGCCGGCAGTTGTCGAGAAACTATCGTAGCTGATGACGTTATTGACAGCTGGCCAATTAAGAGGGTAAAAATAGTGCTAGGGGAGAAGTGCATTAGCGGCAAAGAGAAAAGATAGTTTTTGTGGCGGGCCGAGGGAAAAGCATATATAATTGGTTTTTTAAACAAAAAATGTCGGGAGGGGGCTTATGACAATTGCAATCTCTGTTAAAGTAAACGATGGGATAATATTAAGCGCAGATAGCGCTTCTACGATGATCGATGTTAATGGAGATATTGTAAATATTTATAACAATGCAAATAAAATCTTCAATCTGGTAAAAGGACTTCCAATTGGTGCAATTACATGGGGTGCTGGCAGTATGGGGCCAGCCTCCATTTCAACACTTGCAAAAGATCTTAGGTTGCGTTTTTCTGGTGACCCCAAGTATCCATCGTGGCATATTGATCCTGATAACTATAAACTTGAAAATGTTGCAGCTTTATTTAGATCGTTCTTTTACGATGAAATTTATACGCCAGCTTTCGCTTCATGGCCTCAAAAGCCATCAGTTGGTTTTGTTGTAGCCGGCTATTCGTCAGGAGAAATGCTCGCAGAGAAGTACCTGATTGTAATTGAAAATGGTGTATGCCCCGCTCCACTATTGCTTTGGCCACAAGAACAAACTGGGATGAATTGGTTTGGACAACCTGAAGCAATTTCTAGATTAGTAATAGGATATGATGGAAGAGTTCCTAATATAATAAAAGACGAGCTAGGTATTGATCAAGTAACTATGGATTCAGTTGTTGCAAAGATGTCTGCAGAACTTAATTGTGGCATGATTTCTCCAGCAATGCCGATACAGGATGCAATTGATCTCGCTGAATATTTGGTTGAAGTTACAGTTAAATATTCAAGATTTACTCCAGGCTCACCTACGGTCGGAGGACCCATAGAAATTGCAGCAATCAGTAAGCATGAAGGTTTTAAGTGGATCGAAAGAAAGCATTACTACAAAGAAGAATTCAATCGGGAGAATCCATGAAAAACTACGGGACCTTGCCAGGTACTTTCCCCTCGGCGCCAAAAGCAGCATGCTCTTGTAGTCAGGAAAGAAAATTTGGATACAAGCCAATAGATGTATCAGTAAATTCTCTTCCTGCGAGGGAAGTAAAGACAACGGTGAAGCAAGATAAGTAAAGTCGTTGAAGCTAGGCATTATAGAAAGTTATAGGTTTTGACGACAAACAAGAAAGGCGGCCAATCGGCCGCCTTTCTTGTTCCCAGCTAAATCCCTCTGCAACCCCCTGTGCGACTCCCCGCCGCTCTTGTGCAGGTAGTAATCGCAATCCCCTCTGTAGTAACCATCTCCGTGGCCGATCGCGATCTCCTTGTTGACCATTTCGCAGGAAGTGTCTCTAGTGGTTTCCACCCTCAATCCACAACGTGTCCACAACATATGGTGTATACAGTATTTTATGTAACCCATATCTTGTAAAAAAACCTTGACTCCTTTTGTGTTTTTGGTACCGTGAGCAGGTCTTCTACATTAAAATAAATAAAAGAAAGCCCTCGCTGGGAGGGCTTTCAAATGGCCGGTATGAAATTCTACCGACCGTGGGGGTCTTCAGGGTAGCGACTCCTACCGGCCAAGGCAAGTGGAAACTCACGCCCGAATTGCCGGAAGGAGGTCGCCATGCATCCACCATAATTTACCGTACACAATAGATGGCTAGAGGCTAATATAAAATTACTCTAAGAGTCTGAAAGGTACCAATATTATGGCTACCAACCCACCGAAAGGTGATGGACACAGAAACGGAATGGTCAGAGATCGTTCCCAAGTTTACAACCCGTCTAATGATCGGTGGACCAAACGGGATACCGACAACGGTCGATTCATCGACCAAAAGGCCGACACCAGCCCCTTCAAAGGGGTTCGTAAAGAAAAATAGTGTTTGTGCAGGCCCATCTTAAAGGTGGGCCTGCCTTTTTAGAAAGGATATATCCAATATCAGTAGTGTCCCAACGTTGAATGGTCGATGGTCCGTAATAGCCCGTAAGTTCTGAGAGAAAGCGGCATCATGCCATTAAACGACTTAAAATTTTTCCGGAGGTCCGACATATTCTCGAATGGGCAGTAATGGGGTCAGCCCCTGACACGAGACATTCCGGGTCGTTTCACCTCAACTATTTTGCAGGGCTTTTATGATCGAACCCAACTCCCAGCTCACCCAAGGCCAGCAACTCCTCCAATCCGTCGCCCTCCGCTACGCCTCCCAACACGGCCTCCACCCCGACAAAATCGAATGGACCTGCCCCAGCGGCGATGAGTGGTGGCTGCAGGTCACCACCGCCGAACATTCGGTCAAGGTCGCCTTCTCCGCCGACGAGATCATCGACTTCGCCGAGGGCGGTGAGGGCTCAAACAGCTCCAAGGTCAAAATCCGCAATGCCTTTGCCAGCCTGGCGATGTGAGGCTGAGGAACTGTCTCACGCGAAGCCGCGAAGGCCGCGAAGAAAATCCTCAAACCTTTTATCCGCAGATGTCGCAGATGTCCGCAGATAAGATCTGAAGCAAAAATCCTCGTTATTGGTTCAAGACCTTCATCTGCGTTCAGCGACGATTTGCCAGTGGTGTCTAGTGATTTTGCTAGACACATCTTTCAAGAAGCGCGATACTCCTCCCATGGCCACTCCCTACGTCCGCCCTTTCGTGTCACAGCTCGAAAACCGTCTCTCCGGCGCGGCGCCCCTGATCCAGGTGCTGATCGGCCCGCGTCAGGTCGGCAAGACCACCGGCATGCGTCAGCTGCTGGCCCGCTTCCCCGGCAACAACCATTATGCCAACGCCGATGACCTGCTGGTGACCGATCGCACCTGGCTGCTGGAGCAATGGCAGAAGGCCTTGTTGCTGGGGGACGGCACGCTGCTGGTCATCGATGAAATCCAGAAGATTCCCAACTGGTCGGAGACGCTCAAGTCTCTGTGGGACAAGGATCCGCGGCGGCTGCGGGTGGTGGTCCTGGGCTCCAGTTCGCTGCAACTCCAGAGCGGACTGATCGAGAGCCTGGCCGGTCGGTTTGAGTTGACGCGGATCTACCATTGGACTTTTAGCGAGTTGAAACAGGCTTTTGACTACGACCTTGAGCGCTACCTGTTGTACGGGGGGTATCCCGGCTCGGTAGCGTACGAGGGTGAGTTTGATCGTTGGTACGCCTATCTGAAGGAAGCCATTGTCGAGGCGGTCATCGGCAAAGACATCCTCCTGAACCGCAAGGTGGGCAACCCGGCCCTTTTCCGGCAGGCTTTTGAAATCCTCTGCCGTTATCCGGCTCAGGAAATCAGTTACACCAAGCTCCTCGGTCAGTTGCAGGACAAGGGGAATACCGATCTCATCAAGTATTACATCGAACTCTATGCCGGAGCGTTCCTGATTCAACCTCTGGAAAAATATTCGGCCAAGGGCTGGCTGACGCGCACCTCCAGCCCCAAAATCCTGATTGCATGTCCTGCCCTTTACACCATGACCGCCGGTCCGCGACTTTTGGCCGACCCCGAACAGAGGGGAAGAATCTTTGAACTGGCGGTGGGTGCCCAGTTGCTGCAACTGCCGGGGGAACTCTTTTACTGGCGGGAGAAGAATGCCGAAGTCGATTTTGTTTACCGTCATCAGGGGCGACTCTCCGCCATCGAAGTTAAGTCGGGCCGAAAGAAATCCAGCAAAGGACTGGAACTGTTCATCAACCACTTTCCCGATGCGCATCCGGTGATCGTGACGCCAGAAAATTTCCCGGCTTTGGCGGAAGACCCCAAACAATTTTTGGCTGCGCTGTAATCCCGTCTTGGCGAGGGATCAAGCAGCTCCAAGGTCAAAATCCGTAACGCCTTTGCCAGCCTCTGGCAATGTAAGGTCTCAAGGCGTCTCACGCGACGGCGCAACGACGCAACGTAAAAGCCTGAAAACCCTTTATCCGCAGAAGTCGCAGATGTCCGCAGATAAGACCTGAAGCAAAAATCCTCGTTATTGGTTCAAGACCTTCATCTGCGTCCATCTGCGTCATCTGCGGATATGCTTTGGATTTTGCTCCACTGAGAACTGATAGGGGGCAGCCACTGACGACGGACTTTGCCGCGTTGCCGCGGATATGAGCGGGAAAATGCTTGTGCCACTGCGAGAAGTTGTGCTATATGATTGCACCGCGACGGCGCCCGCCAGGGTGGCCGGACCCGCAATGCGGTTGTCAACGGAGAGGTGGCCGAGTCGGTCGAAGGCGCTCGCCTGCTAAGCGAGTGAACGGGGTCAACCCGTTCCGAGGGTTCGAATCCCTCCCTCTCCGCCATTTTTATGCCTGCAACCCAGGCGAAAAATGGGGTTGACAAACGCCGGGATTTGCGCGATAAATTACCCCCTCACCACGCGCCTCTAGCTCAGCTGGATAGAGCGTCTGACTACGGATCAGAAGGCCGGGAGTTCGAATCTCTCGAGGCGCGCCATAAACAAATCAAGGGATTACGACTGCACAAGTCGTAATCCCTTTTTCTTTTCCCGCCGCTTTTCCTGACGTCCTGCCCTCCAGGCTCGCGATTAGAAACCCTGGTTGACGAGAAATTGCTCTATTTCCCCAGGAGGCACCGGTTGCAACCATTGACTTCCGGCGTGGACTTTTCTATCCTGTGAAAAAATAAAACAATGGTTGCCATGAAAAACTACCCAATCTTCCGGAAAAGTCTATCGCTGGTCGTGATTGCCATGTTGCTGTCACTTCCTCTGGTGAGCATTACGGGAGATCCTGACATAACCTCTGCTAAAACCACCCACACCGCGCTCGCCTATACGGCCGACGACGGTGGGGGCGCCGGTGACTTTTCTCTGATCAAGACCGAGCCGCAACTGCCCCTCGGTGGCGGCCTGTCCCTGCCCGAGAAACTGCAGCTCGTCGCGGATTGCCAGCGATCGTTGCAGCAACCGTCCCGTACCCTTCTGCCCCCCGAAGAAATCTCCCCCGAAGTCCCCATCCCGCCCAATATCAATTCCTGAGACCGCCATCGTCAGGCGCATGCGTCACTCCGCATGCGCACGAGTCATCCGTCTACCTGTCGTGCGAAGCGTCTTCGCCAGCGATGACCGTTAGATCATTCTCCGAGTCGCCCCGCAGGGCTCCACCCCGACGGGGTCACTGGGTAAAGCAGCTCGGTTGTCGAAGCGCAATCCACGCAAGGAGTCGGATCACCCTTCTGTTGTAAGTCAACAAGGGGCCTTGAGATGACTAACTCCCTGTATCGCCTGTTTGGAGTCAAGGACAAAACGAAAGAAACCCCAACCTGTTTGCAGTGTGGCCAATGTTGCGAGAGCTTCGGTGGGCATTTACATGCCTCCCCCCGAGATTTGCAGCGCTGGCGGGAGAAGGGCAGACAAGACCTTCTCCACAGCGTGAACCGTCTTGGCTGGATCTGGGTCGATCCGCAGACAAAACAACCTCTCGCGACCTGTCCGCACCTCGACCGCAGCGACCCGGAACACGCCCGTTGTGCAATTCAGGAGATAAAGCCGGACATGTGCCGCGCCTACCCGACCCTGGCTCACGGCAAGCGGTGTCTGCGCGGCGTTTTCCTTTGACTTGGGAAGGAGAGCCTTGCCGTCGAGATCCAAAATAAACAAGGGGTGCGGATATGTTCCGCACCCCTTGCTGGTCAGTGATGGGCGAGTTGGATCAGAAGAGCTTGGCGGCGATGTAGGCCAAAGCAGGCCAGGCGATCAGGATCGCCGTCATGATGGCGAAGACACCGGTAAGGGCAAGAAGTGCTACAACGTAAGCATCGGTGGCCAGGTTAGCGAAGCGGCTAGTGGTTTTCATGATGTCCTCCTTCTTGGTTCGTGGCGGGGGAAGGTCCTCCGCACCCCTTTCGTCCCGGTGCCCTCTGTCGAAGGGCGGCACCCTCGACTTTCTCCATCCTGCGTGGTTGATTACATTATAGGAAATTCATACATGAAATAATACTAAAAATTACAGATTAATAATTATAATATATTAATTAAATTAATGTAGTAGTGTCTACTGCCTGCCATTTTCATCCGTCTCGGGAGGAGAATGGCAGGGGCCTGATTCCATAGATGCACCCAAAAAACCGTGTGGCTGCATGTGTTGCCGGCAATTGTGCATAATGGCGGGCAGGGAGCGGCGTTAATAGGTCTGTGGGGACAGTTCACTCATCAGGCTCTTATCGATGAGTATGATCTCGATGCGCCTGTTATTCTTGCGTCCATCTGTCGTCCGAATTGCTATTCAGATCGTGAAACCATCCGGAATTATTATGTTATGCGGCGCGCAGGATAATATATCCGGCAAAAGGTGCACAGCAAGTTTTTTCGCGGTTATTGGCGAGGGTCCAACCTCGGATCCCCTCTCAAGACGAGGCCAACATTCCGCAATGGTTGACTTTTTTTTGCCAATGAGAGCAAATGGTGACAAAGCAACTTTCAGGAAGGTGAACGATGCGGGTCCTGGCAGGAGATATCGGCGGAACGTCCACGCGGCTCGCTTATTTTGACGCCGTTGGCGGTAAGTTATCACCCCTGGCCGAAGGGAATTTTTCGAGTCGCGAGGCGAGTTGCCTGGAAGAGATCGTGCTCCGCTTTGCCGGAGAGCACAGGCTGAAGGCGGAGCGGGCCTGTTTCGGCATCGCCGGTCCGGTACGGCAGGGAAGGGTGCGCACTCCCAATCTCCCGTGGAGTGTGGATTCGGCCGAACTGGCCCGCAGCCTCGGCCTTCCTGGGGTGCGGCTGATCAACGATCTGGAGGCCAATGCTCACGGCATCGACCTCCTCGCCCCGGAGGATGTGGCCATCCTCAATCATGGCCTGCCCGATCGCGCCGGGACCATCGCCGTCGTTTCCGCCGGGACCGGTCTGGGCGAGGCTCTGGCCTATTGGGACGGCAGTCGCCATCAGCCCCTGCCGAGCGAGGGGGGCCACGCCGATTTCGCTCCCCGCACCGAGCTGGAGACCGAACTCCTCCTTTATCTGCGGGCCGAGCATGGCCGGGTCAGCACCGAGCGGATCGTCTCGGGGCCCGGTCTGTGCAATATCTATCGCTTCCTGCGCGACGCCCGTCATCAGCCGGAGTGCCCGGAGGTCGCCGAGGAAATGCGCCGGGGTGACCCCCCGGCTGCCATCACCCGGGCGGCCCTGACCGGGCAATGTCCTCTCTGCGAGCAGGTCCTTGACCTTTTCGTTTCCCTCTATGGGGCCGAGGCCGGCAACGTGGCGCTGCGTTATCTCGCCGTAGGCGGGATCTACCTTGGGGGAGGGATTGCGCCGAAGATCATCGACCGCCTCAGAGGCCCCGGTTTCATGCGGGCCTTCACCGCCAAGGGACGCCTGAGCCCCGTGCTGGAAAACATCGCGGTGAAGGTCATCCTCAACGAGCGGACAGCCCTCCTCGGTGCGGCCTATTGTGCCGGGAGGTGAAGATAGTGCCATTACCAGGAGGGAACCGGCATCTGCCTTGGCGTCGCCATCCCCCTGACAGTTCCTTGTGTCTCCCGCCGATTCGTGTTAAATCCGACGGCATGGATTCTCAGTCGCAAGATACCGACTTCATGCAGGCGGCCCTGGCCGAAGCGGCCATCGCCGAAGGGCTCGGCGAAGTCCCCATCGGGGCCGTCATCGTTCTCGACGGCGTCATCGTCGGCCGTGGCTACAACCTGCGCGAGAGCAGTAACGACCCGACCACCCATGCCGAGATGGTGGCGATCCGCCAGGCGGCGGAGAGCATCGGCCACTGGCGCCTCCTCGACACCACCCTCTACGTCACGTTGGAGCCGTGCGTCATGTGCATGGGGGCGATCATCCTCGCCCGCATCCCGCGTCTGGTTTATGCCTGTCGCGATCCCAAGGCCGGAGCGGCCGGCTCGCTCTACGACTTTTCCCGCGACGAACGTTTCAATCACCGGGTCGAGGTTTGCGAGGGGATTCTCGCCGCCGCCTGCAGCCGTCAGCTCAGCGATTTTTTTCGTAAACTTAGGGCTGGAAAAAAATCGCAAAAGCCTTTATAAAGGGAGCGCTCAAATCACCGGCCTCGCGGAGGGGTGTCCGAGTGGTCGAAGGTGACAGACTCGAAATCTGTTGTGCCGCAAGGCACCGTGGGTTCGAATCCCACCCCCTCCGCCAGTTATAAAGGAAAAGGCCTGATCGGAAACGATCAGGCCTTTTCCTTTATTGTTCTAGCTGTGGCCAGACGTTGAACCTGGGGCAATTCCTGCCTGTCGCAGCCACTGCCCTGCCCGCTGTTTTCCATTCATAATCGCACGGAAAAAACGTCGGCATGTTCCCGCGCGATGAAAGTCACTAGTTTTCAGCTGGAGGTATCGAAGAGAAGGGCCGATCCATCCGTGATGATCGTCAGGATGTTGGTGTCGATGGTCATAAATATGGAAAAGATGTTCAAGGAGGTGCTATTTGGTGTATTTGTTAAATAAAGTATTGACAACAGTTGTACTTGTGTAATCTTATGAGCGGGTAACTTAACTTATCAACCAAGGAGAATTTGAAATGGCGACATTGTTGGAAATGGCAGGCGAAATTGTCATGGCTCATGCATCGACGAATCCGATGTCGAAGGACGAGCTCCTGAAAGAAATTCAGGAAGTCTATGCCGCGCTGGTTGCCCTTGAGAAGGGCGAGGAAGTTGGCGCTGCCGCAGTCGAAACTAAACCGGCGCTGTCGGCGAAAAGGTCCATCGGCAAGAACACCATTACCTGTTTGATCTGTGGTGAGTCGATGAAAACCCTGACTCGTCACCTCATGTCCAAGCACAACCTCAAGCCCGGCGCTTATCGCAAACAGTTCGGTATTTCGAGCAAGCAGAGTCTGGCCGCCAAGAGCTACAGCGAGTCCCGCCGCCAGATGGCCCTCGACAAGAATCTCGGCGCCGGTCTGGCCAAGGCTCGTGCCGCCCGGGCCGGCAAGAAAGCTGCCGCTCCCAAGGCTGCCGTGAAGGCGGCGCCGAAGGCGGCGGCGCCCAAGGCCAAGAAGGCGGCGCCCAAGGCCAAGAAATAAGCTTGGCCGTCGCCCTTTGCCCGCAAGTCAGGAGCCCCCATGCCGCAAGGTGTGGGGGCTCTTTCAACTAACAGGTCTGACCGATGTCTACCAGCCTCCGCGCCCTCCGGGGCGACATCACCACCCTCGCCGTCGATGCCATCGTCAACGCCGCCAACGCCTCCCTCCTCGGCGGCGGCGGTGTCGACGGCGCCATCCATCGCGCTGCCGGGTCTGAGTTGTTGCATGCTTGCCGCGGTCTCGGTGGCTGCCCCACTGGCGAGGCCAGGCTCACTCGGGGTTACCGCCTGCCGGCCCGCTACGTCATCCACACCGTCGGGCCGGTCTGGCACGGCGGCAGCCAGGGGGAAGCGGCCCTCCTCGCCTCCTGTTACCGCCGTTCCCTGGAACTGGCCGCCGCCCACGGCGCGCAGACCATCGCTTTCCCCGGCATCAGCACCGGTGTCTACGGCTATCCCGTCGAAAGCGCCGCCGAGGTGGCGGTGGCGACGGTTGCCTCCACGGTGCAGGAGCTTGCGGTTATCAGCGAAGTTATCTTCTGCTGTTTCTCCGAGGGCGATCTGGCGATCTATGAGCGGATTTTGCGGGAGCGAGTGGGGAATTAGCTTTGAATCGGCGTGACGATTGACTTGCGGCGGAGGAGGGAGTATCAAGGAGTCTGCACGTTTGTTCTGGGGGGATAAGATGCGCAGTTAAGAGTGTCATTAGCCAATCGAACTGCCGCACCGGCCGCAAATGCCGAGCGGCGGTTTTTCGTATGTGGTCTCCTCCCGCAATAAAAACGATTTAGTTCCTGCCCGTCTGGCGTGTTATTCGGACGGTGGTGGGGTTATGCAGACGCTACATAAACGGTAGGAGCCGAAAAATGGGCTTAGTTCTTGGATTCATCTTGATAGGGTATGTAGCTGTCTGTGGTGGTGTTGTCGCATTCATGTGCCACTTCATCCGGCAAAATACCCGCAGAGGTTTGGTTGTTAGCGTTATAATTTTCTTGATGGTTTGGCCGATTTGGTTCCCGTTACTATCATGGTTCTTCTTTGAGGCTACCTGCAAATTTGGTGATCACGGAATGTATTTTGTCAAGCCGTACAAAATAGACTCATTCGCAATTGGCAATAGGATGCAATATAGCGGCATTTACGGAACAAATTTCTGGAAAGGTTCGGATGATTTTTTGAAAAATTGTGATGATTATTGTTCCGATGAAATTAATAGGATTTTCTATGAAGGTACCCCTTGGTCTTCAATAAGAAATGACAAAATTATATTTGAAGAAAGTTGGTATTTCCAAAAAAATAAATTTGACGAAAAAGAAAGAAAGACAGTCAAGCACGGGCGTTTCTGGATTGCCCAATCCGGCGCAAGTGATTG
>Ga0154505_1141_pt1 | contig 18919 bp, 21 predicted proteins | sample RifGroD2_FD_115984 | JGI IMG/M metagenome (GOLD analysis project Ga0154505, IMG submission 115984) | Desulfuromonadales bacterium GWD2_61_12
CATGGCGCCGGCCGGGTAGCGGGCGATGGCCCGGCGCGCCTGGTCCTCGCGCGGGTAGAGGCGGCCGGTGACGGCAATTTTATCTCCCCGATAGCTGCCGCCGGGGGCGCTGTAGCGGTAGCTGATCTGCGGGCGGTACATGAGGGTGCCCTGGCCGTCTTCCGCGAAGCGGCGCTCGCTCACGACCGCGCTGGTTTCGATCTGCGCCGGGGTGCGCGGCCAGTCGGCGGCGGCGCGGTGACGCTGCAGGGCGAAGAGGCCGACGGCGACGATCCCGGCGCCACAGAGGAGCATGACGAGGGTGAAGAAGCCCCCGAAGAGGAGGGCGGCGTGCTCTACGATGGCACTCATCTAACACCTTTCCGACTTTCAGTTCCCGGCCCCATGCCACCCGGGTTGCTCGCCGGCAAACGATACTGGCCTGGTTGTTCCGCTCCTCTTTCGCACGACGGCATTGGTGTACGGCCGAGTCAGGGCGCTTTCACCGGCTGGAGGCCGGCAGCCGCCAGTTGCTTGCGCCAACCCTCGGAGTGGGCGTAACCGACGGCCGCCTTGATCAGCGGCTGGTCGCTGTTTTTCTTGTCGTAAACCAGGCCCAGACGCACCCCCGGCTGCACTTCCCCGGTCATGTCGATAGTTTTCAGCTCGGCGGCATCCAGGGCTGAGCGGGCCCCGAAGGTGATAGCATACTGCCCCGCGGGAGACTTCATGAACTCGATGACCTGGTTGTCGTTGTCAAAGACGATATTGAACGTTACTCGTTCGAAAAACGACAGTTCCTGCAGCAGTTCCGAGAGGACCGATTCCGTTCGCTCCCGGCCGACGACGACGATCTGGGCATCCTTCCCGCCGACCTCTTTCCAGTTGGCAGCTTGACCGGTGAAAACTTTTTCGAGCTGTTTCACGGAAAGAGTCTGAATGCCGGTGGCGCTGCCGACGCAGAAGGCGATGGGAGCCTTGGCTAGGAGAATCTCTTCCTTGCCTTGCTGGCGTTCCTCCGAGCTTAAGGGGCGGCCGGTGCGGCCGAAGAGGTTGCTTTCGGTACTTTTGACCCCGCCGCCGTGTTTGACGGAAATGTCCGGGACGATGAATTCCTGTCCCTGCGCCTGGGGTAACTGGGCAAAATGGGTGAAGAAGAGCTGGACCACCTGGGTTGACGTTCCCGCTCCGGCAATGACATGGGTTTCGCCAAAGGCTGGCGCAACCAGAATTACGCTGAGCAATACCGCGAGCAGACCCTTATGCGACATGCTGACCTCCCTGGAGAAAAGTTGTTTCGATGGTACTGTCCGGTTACGCAAGAATCCCCGTCGCCGGCCCCTCAACCTGGTCGCAGCGGGTCGAAGAGATGTTCGAGTCCGTTAACCTTGATCTCATAGACCGTCTGCAGGTGCTCGCCGAGCAGGCCGGCGGGAAAGCCCTGGCCGGCGAGCCAGACGACATAATCTTCGGGAAGATCGACGAGGAGGCGGCCGGCGTATCGCCCGTAGGGCATGCGCGCGTTGGCGAGAATTTGCAGCGGGTGGAGTTCGGGAGTGGTCGACATTGCAGAGCAACCGTGAGTGAGGATGGAAAGTAGGATAAACAGATAATCCCGACTGCTGCGGGAGGGGGAGCCGCGCCCGGCCCGGCTCCCCCTACTATTACCGCAGCAGGTGGAAAAGGGAAACAGTTTTCCGCTCCCCCGACCGGCGTTCTACTTCTTGTCGAGGAACATCTTGATCAGGTCGATGGGGATGGGAAAAATCGTCGTCGAGTTCTTCTCGGCGCCGATCTCGGTCAAGGTCTGCAGATAGCGCAATTGCAGCGAGATCGGTTCCATCGCCAGCACCTTGGCCGCCTCGGCCAGCTTGACCGAGGCCTGCAACTCCCCTTCGGCGTGGATGACCTTGGCCCGCCGCTCGCGCTCGGCTTCGGCCTGTTTGGCGATGGCCCGCTGCATCTCCTGGGGGAGGTCGATATTCTTCACCTCGACATTGGCGACCTTCACCCCCCACGGGCCGGTATGGCGGTCGAGGATCTCCTGCAACTGCTGGTTGATCTTCTCGCGGTTGGAGAGGAGTTCGTCGAGGTCGACCTGGCCGAGGACGCTGCGCAGGGTCGTCTGCGACAACTGGCTGGTGGCGTAAAGGTAGTCCTCGACCTCGACGATGGCTTTTTGCGGCTCCATGACCCGGAAGTAGACGACCGCCGAGACCTTGACCGTGACATTGTCGTGGGTGATGACGTCCTGGGCCGGCACCTCGAAGACCACGGTGCGCAGGGAGACCCGCACCAGGCGGTCGATGCCGGGGATGATGAAGAAGAGCCCCGGCCCCCGTACCCCGACCAGTCGCCCGAGACGGAAGAGGACGCCGCGCTCGTATTCGGGGAGGATGCGCACGGCGCTGGCGATGAACATGACGACGAAAAAAAGAACAAAGGCAAAGGGAACGAGGTTGACGATGTCGAGCATGTGGTGCCTCCTTTGTTGAGCCGTTAAATGTTTCAACCCGGTCGATGACCCTTGGGCGCCGCTGAGCTTGTCGGCACGCAGGCACAAGGATCGCCTCTACGCAATCTTGCGCACCTTGAGCCGCATCCCTTCCACGCCTGCAACCACGATCCGTTCCCCGGCCGCAATCGGCTCGTCGCTGCTGGCCTCCCAGTACTCGCCGCGGATGAAAATTTTCCCTTCCGCGGCGATGGCGCTCTCGGCCGTCCCCTCGACCCCGAGCAAGCCTTCCTGCCCTGTTGTCGGACGTTGGCGGTGGACGGCAAGAACCCGGTTGACGACCAGGATAAAGAAGGCGCTGGTACAGAAGACGGTGACGGCGATGACGCGCCAGGAAAGACGCAGCCACGGCTCGGGCGAGTCAAAGAGCATGAGCGAGCCGAGAATCAGGGCAATGATCCCGCCGACGGTAAGCATACCACCGGAAACGACTTTGATCTCGGCGATAAAGAAGATGAGGGCAAGGAGGATGAGGAGGAGTCCGGCGTAGTTGACCGGCAGGGTCTGGAAGGCAAAGAAGGCGAGGAGGAGGGCGATGCCGCCGATGACGCCGGGGAGGATCGCCCCCGGATTGGAGAGTTCGAAGTAGAGTCCCAGGGCCCCGAGCATGAGCAAAATGTAGGCGACATTGGGATTGCTGATGGTGTTGAGGATGCGCTCCGCCCGCCCCATGGCGGCCGCCACCGTCTCGGCTCCGGCGAGTTGCAGGGTCATGGTTTTGCCGTCCCGCACGAATTGCCGCCCTTCGAGCTGGCGCAGCAGGGAGGCGCGGTCGGCGGCGATGAAGTCGACGACCTTGCCGTCGAGGGCTTTTTCGGCGCTGAGGGAGAGACTGTCGCGCACCATCTGTCGCGCCAACGTCTCGTTGCGCCCGCGCTGACGGGCGAGTCCTTCGGCGTATGCTTCGGCGTCGTTAACCAGTTTGGTTTCCATGGTCGGGTCGGCCTTCCCGCCGAGGGAGACCGGATGGGCGGCGCCGATGTTGGTGCCGGGGGCCATGGTGCAGAAATCCGCTGCCAGGCAGATGATCGCCCCGGCCGAGGCGGCGCGGGCGCCGGCAGGGGCGACGTAGATCGCGACCGGTACCGGGCTGGCGAAGAGCCTCTGGACGATGTCGCGCATGGCCGTGTCGAGGCCGCCGGGGGTGTCGAGCTCGATGAGCACCAGCGCGTCCCGCTGACTCGCCGCCAGGTCGAGGTGACGCTGAAGGAAGCGGGCGGTGACCGGGGTGATGGGGTCGGCGATGGTGACGAGACGGATGGCGGCGGTCGCCGCTGCCGGCAGCGTCGCCAGGAGAAGCAGGCAAAGCGTAAAGGTGATGGTGACGATGCGCATGGAATCGGCTCCCTTCTCTGTTCAGATTTGTCCTCACCCCGGGCGGGCGAGCGGTTCGCTCCGGCCGATCTCGTCCCTTTGCCACCAGTGACCGCTGCGCCGCCGCGTCGCCCCATCGGTGAAGTGATACTGGTAGACCGCCAGCCGGATATAGCGGGGGGGGGTGGTGCGAAAGGGGACGCCGGCAAAGAGGGCGAGAACTGGCGGCGACCCTTCGAGCAGACGTTGGACGAGACGGGCGAGCCAGGGCTCGACCGTGGCGGGGTTGAGGGCGGCGAACCACATCTGCCAGTCGAGGCGCGGCTGATGCGGGGCGGCCTGCCGCGGCGGCGTAGCCGGGTCGCCCGGCTTCCAGCGGAAGGCATAGTCCTGCCAGCTCGTCCCGTCGCTGCTCCCCTCGATGACGAACTCGTAACGGGTGGTGGTCATGATCGCGAAGAGCCCGTAGGGGTTGGAAATCCCCCATTGCCCGCAACCGTTGAGAAACGCCGTCAGCCAGCGGGGACGGGTGCAGAGGCGGAGGAGTTGCAGACCATTGAGCAGGATGAAAGCGAGAAAGAGGGGACTGAACGCGGCGCTGAGCGCCGTCGGCAGGAGGGGATCCGCCGCCTGTGCGAAGCCGAGCGGGGCGAGGTAGCGGTCGTCGAGAAGCGGCAGGCAGAGGACCATGGTCAGCAGGTTGAAGAAGCCGTAGCTGCCGGAGAGGATGAGGAGCCCCTGGAAGGCGACGAGGAGCAGGCAGCCGGTCAGGCGCAGCGGCGCCGGAGCGAGGCAGAGGAAGGGGACGGCCAGCTCGAAGAAGAAGGTGCCGAGGCAGGAGAGCTGCTGCAGCCAGGCCGGGAACTGGTGGGCGTACCAGGCGAGGCGGTTGGGGAGGGGCTGGGTCTCGTAGTGGAAGGTGAGGGCGCGCAACCGGCGCCAGTTGACATCGCCGCTGGCGAGCTTGACCACCCCGGCCGAAAGCATGAAGCGGAAGAGGAAGATGTGGTAGGCAAAGGCGACAAGGGGTGACGCCGGGTTTGCCAGGGGGAGGAAGATGGTCATGAAGCCGGCCTCCAGCAGGAGGGCATCCCACTGGAAGGAAAGAAACTCCTGACCGAGGGAGACGAAGGAGAGGTAGAGGAACCAGAGCAAAAACAGCGCCGGGAGGATGGCGATTCCCGCCATCAGCAACAGGGAGAGGACGATGCCGGCCCAGGCGCCGGCGAGGAGGCAGGGGTCGGCGGCCTGAAACCAGAAGCAGCTCGGAAAGAGGCGAAAGGCCCGGGCGCCGAGATGGCGGCGGAGCCGTGTCGTGTATTCGGCGATGGGCAGGATCCCTTGGCGGCCGTAGAGTCCGCGCACCTGCACGAGGAGGGAGGCGAAGGCGAGGAGATAAATCACCCCGAGGAGCCGGGGGAAGAGGGTGAGGGCGATGGCGCCGGCGGGGAGGGGGCTCATCGCGGCTCGTGGCGCCCGATGCGACAGGAGCCGGTGGGGCAAGCGTTTTCCCGCCGGGGCAGATAGCGGCGCAAGCGGGCAAAGGCCCGGTAGCCGAGGCGGGCCAGGGGGTTGAGGAGGGGCTGCGTCACCAGCCGGCCGAGAAGTCCGTAACCGGAGGCGGCCGGAAAAGCCTGCCAGATCGCCCAGAAAGCCTCGACGTTGCGGTAGATGCGCCCGTCCGTGTCGATGACGTGCAGCTGGTACATCAGCGCGTCACGGCTGAGCCCGAGGGGCGCCGGATCGAACTCCGCCGCGCTGATGTCGACGAGGAGAAGACGGCCGGCCCGGTCGCGGCGACCATAGTGCTCGATCTCCCTGGAGCAGACGCTGCAGGCGCCGTCGTAGTAGATGCGCAGAGGGAAGCGCGGGCTTTCCGGCATGGCATGGCCTCGCTGCGGGGGGAAACGTCTTTTTTACTATGATAGCGTACGTGGTGCGACTTCGTCGAGGAGGCGCTCCAGTCCGGCGATGTCGCCGGCGGCCGGGCGGCAGGCACCGGCGGCGCAGACCTCGACCCGCAAGGGACCGGAGCCGGGGCCGGAGCGAACGATCAACGCCGGCAGAAAGCGCCGCCCGAGGGTGCGCAGGATGGCCGCGCGGGCATCCGCGTTGCCGCCGCCGAGGGTCACCTCCAGGGGCGGGCCGAGGGCGAAATCGAGGGCGCAAAGAAGGAAAGTATATCCCGCCGGCTGGCGGCGGGCCTGCCCCATGTGGGTCCGCAGCAGCTTCTCCCCGGCCGTGCTCAGTTCCTCGTCCTCGGCGATGCGGCCGAGACGCAACAGATTAAGCGCCGCCACCGACGCCCCGGACGGCAACACCCCGTCGCTGGCGCTCTGCATCCGCACCGGCAGCTCGGCGGCATCGGCGCCGACCTCGAAGAGACCGCCCTCGGGCGCGGCGAAGAGCCGGAGCATCTCCTGGCAGAGGCGGAGCGCCTCCTGCAGAAAGGCCGCATTGAGCGTCGCCTGGTGCAGCTCGATCAGCCCCCAGACGTAAAAGGCATAATCCTCAAGAAAGGCGGGGATGGTCGCCGCCCCGGCGTTCCAGCTGCGCAGCAGCCGCCCCGCCGGGTTGACGAGATGTTGCCGAATGCGGCTGCTGGCCCCTTGCGCCGCCTCCAGCCAGGTTGTTTCGCCGGTGGCGCCAAAACCCTTGGCCAGGGCGACGAGCATCAGGCCATTCCACGCGGTGAGAATCTTTTCGTCACGGAAGGGACGTTCCCGTGCTGATCGGACCGCCAGCAAGCGCTCCCGCCAGCCGGCGAGGGTGGCGGCGAAGAGCTCCGGCGCGACGCCGTTGCGGCGGGCAAAATCGTCGGGGGGGAGGGGGAGGTGGAGGATGTTTTTCCCCTCGAAATTCCCCTGGGTCGTGACATCGAAAAGGGCAGCGGCCGTGGCCTCGGCCTCGTCGCCGAGGCAGTCACGGAGCTCTTGCGGCGTCCACAGGTAGAAGGTCCCTTCCGCTCCGGCGGAATCGGCATCCTCCGCCGCATGGAAGCCCCCCGGCGGTGCGGCCAGATCGCGGAGGACATAGGTAATAATCTCGGCGGCAAAGCGCCGGTACCAATCGTCGGCGGTCGCCTGGTAGGCCTCGATGGCGGCGCTGGCGAGGAGGGCCTGGTCGTAGAGCATCTTCTCGAAATGGGGGACGAGCCAGGCGCGGTCGACACTGTAACGGTGAAAACCCCCACCGATCTGGTCGCAGATGCCGCCGCTGCGCAGGGCGCGGAAGGTCTCTGCGACCATCGGCAACGCCGCGGACTGCGGCTGGCGGGCGTGTATGTGCAGGAGGAAGGAAAGATTGACCGGCATCGGGAATTTGGGTGCCGCCCCGAAACCCTTGAAATCGGGATCGTAGAGGGCGGTCAACTGCTGCGCGGCCTGCAGCAAGAGTTCGGGGCCGGGGAGCCCGGCGGGGGCGGGGCTGACGGCCGCGGCCATGGCCGCGGCGAGAGCGGTGCGGTTCTGCATGAGTCGGCTGCGATCCCGGCGCCACAACTCACCGATGCGCTCGACGTAGTCGATGAGGCCGAGAGCGCCGCCGCGGCTCAGTTTGGGCAGATAGGTCGTTGCCAGAAACGGTTCCTTCTCCGGCGTCAGAAAGACGTTGAGGGGCCAGCCGCCGCTCCCGGTCAAGAGCTGGGCGGCGAGCATGTACTGGGCATCGATGTCGGGGCGCTCCTCGCGGTCGACCTTGATGGCGATGCAGTTGCGCAGCAGCGCCGCCGCCACCTCGACATCCTCGAAGGACTCGTGGGCCATGACGTGACACCAGTGGCAGGTGGCGTAGCCGATGGAGACGAGGACCGGTTTCCCTTCGGCGCGGGCGCGGGCAAAGGCCTCCTCCCCCCAGGGATACCAGTCGACAGGATTCTCGGCGTGTTGCAAGAGATAGGGACTGCTGGCGAAGACCAGCCGGTTGAAGCCGGGGCCGCCGTCCGCCGGGAGGGTGGAGCGGTCGAGGGCCAATAGCCGTTTGACCCGGTCGGCTTCGTCGGTCTGTCGCTTTGCGTCCATCGTCATCTCCTCGGGTTGCGCCATACTCCCTCATAATTCTCACAGGAAAGCGGGGAAATGCAAGGCGAGGCGGCCAGTTGCCGGTCGCTTCCGGATAACAGCGGAGCGTGGGAGCAAGGACAGGGCGCAGTAGCCGGAAGGGGATCAAAGTGACGGGAGAGAGGTGCGACGGCGGGAAAGTGCCGGGAGGGTGGTGCATTGTCACCGTGGCAATACCGCCACGGTTCAGCTCCGTTGCGCCAGGCAGCGGCTGAAGTCGGCGAGGGTTCGGGTCTGTTTCAGTTCATCGACCTGACGGGCGTAGATGGGATCTTCCATCGTGCCGAGGACGCCCTTGATCTTGGAAAGGATCTGGACATCGCCGCAGAAGAGGTTGCGGTAGCGCTCAAGGAGAGCGGCCAGGGTCTGGCGCAGCTGGAGCAGGCGTTCATTTGCTGTCGCCGTGGCCGGGGCGAGGCCACGCAGGCGCTGGAAGAGGAGGGGGTCGGCGAGAGCGCCGCGGCCGAGCATGAGTCCGGCGGCGCCACTCGCCTTAAGGAGATGCAGGCCATCGGCGGTGCTGCGGATATCGCCGTTGGCGATGACCGGGAGGCGGCTGCCGGCAACCAGGGCGGCGGTGACGCGATGGTCGGCGGCGCCGCGGTAGCCCTCGACCACGGTGCGGGGGTGGAGAATGAGGTAGTCGACGCCGGCCGTCTCGAAGAGGGGGAGGAGTTCGCGGGCGGCGGTGTAATTGTCGTAACCGGCGCGCAGCTTGATGGAGAAACTGCCGTGGCAGGCATCGCGCAGCGCCGGGACGATCTCGGCGAGGAGGTCGGGGCGTTGCAGCAGGGCGCCGCCGGTGAGGCCGGTGGTCATGCGGCCGTAGGGGCAACCGAGATTGAGGTTGAGGTGGCGCGCCCCGGCGTTTTCGGCAATCTGCGCCGCTTCGACCAGGGCGGCGCGGTCGTGGCCGACGAGTTGCACCACCAGCGGCACCTCGCCTCCCGTCGTCGCCATCTCGCGCAGGTCGCTGCGCGCCACGCGTTTGCGGCTGGCGCCGGCGACGCGGACGAATTCGGTGAAGACGACGTCAGGGCGCACGGTGGCGATGAAATGGGCACGGACGGCGCGGTTGGTCACCCCCTGCATCGGGGCGAGCATCAACGGAGTCGTGCCGGGGCGCCAGGGGAGGCGGGCAGTAGGGTGCTGCGGCATGGTCTTTGGGTCTCTGGTCGGGCTTAAGTCAGTCGAGAACTTTATGGACATGTTCGAGCAGGACGGCCTTGTTGAACGGTTTCTGGATGTAGCCGTCGGCGCCGGCGGAACGCGACAGCGCCGCGAGCTCGTCGACCGGCTTGCTCGACATGAGGAGAACCGGGATGTCGCGGCTCTTTTCCCGTTCCTTGAGCAGCCGCACCTTCTGGTCGCCGTTGAGCATCGGCATCATGACATCGACCAGAATGAGGTCGGGGGGGTGGGAAGAAAAGATGAAGCGATTGGCTTCCAGTCCGGTCTCGGCGGCGCAGACCTCGTAACCCTCATCCTGCAAGGTGTCGGCCATCATGGCCAGAACCAGCGGACTGTCATCAATGATAACGATACGTTTTGTCGACATTTTCCCCCTCCTGCGTTGACTTTGTCCCGATAATATCCCCCCCCGGGAAAAGGGCAATTGCCCCCAGTGCTGGTTCCGTATGGTTGCCTCAGCCGCCGGCCCGTTTAACCGTGTAGCCGCGTTGCTGCAGTTCGGCGACGATCAGGGCGAGATGCTCGCCCTGGATCTCGATGAGACCGTCCTTGACCGTGCCGCCGCTGCCGCAGCGGCGCTTGAGGTCGCCGGCCATCGTCTTGAGTTCTTCACCGACCAGGGGCAAGCCGCTGATGACGGTGACGGTCTTGCCGCCACGTCCCTTGCATTCGCGGCGCACGCGGACGATGCCGTCGCCGGCGGGAGCCGGCGACGGCTTGTGGCAGCAGCACGCCGCCACCGGCTGGCTGCAGCCGGGGCAGATGCGTCCCCGTTCGGAACTGTAGACGAGGCGGGAGTTGTCAGCCATGACCGTTTACTTGGCCGGAGCTGTCGCCTCTGGCTCCGCCGCAGCCTTGCAGGGGCAGTTGGGGCACGGTGTCTTGCACTCCTGGGCGCATTTGGCGCACTGCTCGCTCTTCATCGAACAGGGCTGGCAGCAGCTGCCGTGATGGCGTCCATGGTGGAAACAGCCGGTCAGGGCCAGGGGGGCAGCAAGGGCCAGCAGGAGGCACAGGGCGGAGAGGCTGCGGGTCATGATGATGTCCTTTCGTGGGGGTGAGGGTCAGACCGTCTTGAGATAGGCCCCGAGGGCGGTATCGGTTTTACGGATGTGCTCGATGAGCCAGCGCAATACGGTTTCATTGGTGGTGATGAGAAGCTCCATACTCGCGCCGTCCTTGCCGAACATGATCTTAAGCTCCTTGAGCTGACTGATAAACCCGGCATGGGCAGTGCGGTGCGCCTCGCGCCCCGGGTAGTTGCTCTGTTCCATCAGTTTTTCTTCGGCGTCAAAATGGAAGATAACATAGACCTCGAGAAAATCGAGGAGTTCTTCGATTTTGTTCTTTCCCTTCCCCAGCCGGCAGGCATCGACCAGTTCGCCGAAGGCGCGGAAGAGCTCCTTGTGCTGACGGTCGATGGTCGGATTGCCGACGAGAAAATCGTTGGTCCATTGAATGCCCATGGTTGCACAAATCCTTTCTGTGCGCGCTGCGGTCGTGCCGTTTTGGCGGTCCTGGTCTCTCGATGGGTGACAATCCAAAGTTACGGCGTGCAGGGCGGTATCCGCTGAAAGAGACAGTCGAGAAAACTTCGCAAAACCGGTTCGGCCTGACGGTTGCGCGGTACGACAACGGTGCGCGAGCGAAAATGGTCGAAACCTTCGACATGACAGGCCCTCAATGATCCGTCCGCCAACTGAGCGGCGACCAGGGCGCGCGAGACAAAGGAGATACCGCCTCCAGCCACGACATTCTGGATCGTCAGCCGCAGATCGTCGGAGACGATCAGGCTCTTGAAGGAGGCGATATCTTCGCCGGCAGTGAGCAGGTTGCGCTGCAGTAGTTCGCGTGAGCTACACCCCTCGCGGCGGGCGAAGAGCCGGAAAGAGAGGAGATCCTGCAACGCCGCCGGGGAGGAAGGGAGTTGCAGCTGGGGAGCGCTGATGAAAACCAATTCGTCGTCGGGGAGCTGGTGAGTGTCGAAAGCGGAGAGGTCGCAGGCGTAGCAGTGTTCGATGATCGCCAGATCGAACTGATTGTCGGCTAAACCGCGCAGCGCCACGTCGGGCTGCTGAAAGATGAACTTGAAATCGATCAGGTCGGCATTGCCGAGCATGAAGTCGTTGATCACCATGGGCAGAAAGGCCATGCCAAAGGTTGGCGTACAGCAGACCGACAGTCGCTTCTCACCATCGAGACGGGTCAGGCTGTCGAAGAGCTCCCGCTCGAGATCGAGAATATCTCGCGATTTGGCGATGACCAGATCACCGGCCGGCGTGGCCGAGAGAGCAGATCCGGAGCGGTCGATGAGGGACTGCCCGCAACGTTCTTCCAACCACTTGATGCGCTGCGAGGCGGCCGACTGGGTGATGTGCAGTAACTCTGCAGCTTTGGAGAAACTGCCGGTTTCGACAACCATGATCAGGGTTTGCAGGTAGCGGGTTTCCATGGGTGAGGCCAACTCCGAGCTTCTATAAGCAATGCTAATTAGCGAATTAAAATGTTTTGTTTGTCTTGGCTGTGGGGTTGAACGATAGTGTCTGCGTAAGTTGTTGCCTAACTCGAGTCGTCCGACTCGGCCAGGTTGTCACTCTAACAAATTTCACACTCACAAGCAATGAAAGGAGCCTGGCCATCCCCTAATCCCCATCTCCCCGAAAAGCCCACTGTCTGTCGTTGTCTCGCGTTGTTCAAAGTATTAAAGCAGTCGAAAGGAGTCGTCATGCAACGGATGTTTGCTTCATTTCACCGCTTGCGGCCGGTGAGACTCCTGCCTCTCCTCCTGATCCTGGTTCTGGCGGCCTGCGCCACCGGAGCGATCAGGGAGCGGATTCTCACCATGCCGGTCATCGAAGGTGCCACTTACCTTACGCAGGAGTCGTGCAGCGACTGCCATGCCGAGGTAGCGGGCCGCATGGCCAGCAATGTTCACGGCCGCCTCGCCGAGTTCGAGCGGATGGGCGGCCCCGGCGGGTGTCAGGCGTGTCACGGCGCGGCCAGTCTGCATGTCGCCGACGGCGACACCGCCAAGATCTTGCAACCCGGCAAGCTCGAAACCGATGAGTCGGCAGCCCTTTGTGCCAGCTGCCACAACAGCGGCAAGCTCATGGACTGGACCCACAGCGGCCATGCCCTGGCCGAGGTCGGCTGCAGCGATTGCCACCGCATCCACAACCAGGAGCAGCCGAACAAAGCCAACCTGAAAGAGGCCGAGCCGCAACTCTGTTACGGCTGTCATCAGGAAGAGATGGCCAAGGCCAGCTTCCCCTCCCATCATCCGATCAAGGAAGGGAAGATGACCTGCTCCAGTTGCCACAACCCGCACGGCGCCGAATTGACCGAAGAGCTGGCCAATGCCCTCTGCTTTGAGTGTCATGCCCGTTATCAGGGGCCCTTTGTCTTCGAACACTCGCCGGTACAGGAAGATTGCGGCATCTGCCATGACCCGCATGGGACCGTCGCCGACAATCTGCTCAAGCAGAACGAGCCGTTCCTTTGTCTGCAATGCCATGAGAGTCACTTCCATGCCATGCGCATTGGCAGCACGACCGCCAGCTCGACGCTCGCGTTTGACGCCAATCAGCTGGCAACCGAACCTGCCAATGGGACAACGATTGCCGCTTCCACGGCAGGTATCGATTTTGGCAATTCCCATGGTCAGGAAGGTTGGGCCATGGCCTTTGGCACCAAATGTACGGTCTGTCACAGTGTCGTCCACGGCAGCGACCTGCCGTCGCAGACCTCGCCGACCATCGGCAATAACGGAGAAGGATTCCCGGATGGCGGCAAGGGGCTGACCCGCTGATCCGATCACGAAAAAGGAGGAAAAGCATGCGCAGCAAAGCGATCTGTTTGCTCGCCCTCTTGCTGACTCCGCTCCTTGTACCCCAGACGCCACTAGCCGCCGAATCGACACTCGGCGGCCAGATCGAGGCAGGGATATACGGGCAGGATATCGGCAAGGACGGGTCGAAAGTAGACGAATACTCCAGTCTGGGTGACGATACCGTGACCGGCTACGGCGCCTTCGATCTGCATGGCGCTTCGGCAACCACCACCGTCGAGCTCTCCGCCGACATGAAAGGGAGCGACGGTCCTCAAGTCGATCTGAAGTTCGACGTGAATCGCATCTTGCGCTTCAAGGGCGAACGCAGCGAACTGACCCACCGCCTCAGCCACGACCGCATCGGCTATCTCGATGCCGCGGTGCCGCCACCGACCGGTGCTCCCGGTTCCACCGTCATTCTGAGTCCCGATACTGTTCCCGGCTTTATTCAGCCGGGGACCTACAACCCCGTGACCGGTGAGGTTACAGTCGGTGGCCCAGCGCCGGGAAATGCCCTGCTGGATCAGCAGATTGGACGGGCCAGTGTCTTTGGCGAGGACTTGACTCCTGGCCAAGTCTTCGAGATCAAGCGCACCGAGGCGAAGGCCGATGCCGACCTGACCCTGCCGTTTCTGCCCAACATCACCTTCCACGCCGGCCTGCGCAACGAGCGCCGGGAAGGGACCGAGCAGTCCATCGGCATGAGTAAGTGCACCGCCTGCCATGTCACCGGCGGCAGCCGCAATGTCGATGAGAATACCGATGAGTTCAACGCCGGCGCCACTGGCCGCTTCGGTTTATTCACCGTCGACTATGCCTTCAAGAACAGCGAATTCCGGGAAAACGCGGCCACCCCGACCCGGGTCTACGATCCGGCGCTTTCCCCGGGCGCAGCTTACACGGCCTACGACCCGGCTACCAACACCTTGGCGCAACGTCCCTTCGACAGTCGCCTTCTATACGACTACTCGGACGGGGCCTTGACCTACGACCAGACCCCCGACTCGGAAAAGACCAGCCATTTGCTCAAAGCCCGGGTCGATCTGCCATTGCAGACGGCACTGATCGGCAGCTTTGTCAACACCAGGGTCGAGAGCAAAAAGACCGACGAGCCCGGCATCTGGACCCTGGGGGACAAAACCCTGACCAGCGATTACGACGGTTATGGTTTCCGCCTGGCCTCGCGCCCCCTGGACTCGGTACGGGTCAACCTGCGCGGCAAACTGGAAAAGGTCGACACCGACGACGCGGTTATCACCTTTGTCCCGATGAACACGTTGGCTCAGCCCAACCTGGGCGGTAATCTGCCGGCCGGTACGACCTTCACCAACACCTACGATTCGGTTGAAAGTCGCGATGTCGTCACCCTCGGTGCCGATGCCATCTGGCGCTTTGCTCCGAAGTCGACGGCGCGCCTCGGCTATGAGTTCAAAACCGACGACCGCGACAACGAGCATTACGGCAAGACCACCGCGCAGACCGCCGAGGTCGAAGTCAAAACGCTCTTGACCAAGGGTCTCACCGCCCGCGCCGGATATACCTTCAAGACCATCGACGATCCGTTCATGCATCAGCATGCCGCCGGCTTCATTGACCCGCTCACCGGTCTGCCCTACACCACCAATCAGGACCCCACGCCAACGATCGCGACCGGGGACCTTTACGGCACCGCTTTCTACGACCTGCGTCAGACCGACCTGAGCAACCAGCCCGAGACCATCCACGAGGCCAAGGTCGCATCCACCTGGTCGCCGGCGTCCAGCTTCTCGGCCACCGCTACGGTCCGTTATCGCCAGGAAGAAAACGCCCTCACCAGTTCCGAATGGAAACAGCAGACCCTCAGCCCGACCCTCTCCTTCTGGTACGCCCCGGCCCAAAAGCTGAATCTCACCTTTGCCTACAACTACCTTGGGCAGAGGGCTGAATCGAGGTTCTGTCAGGGCTGGTACGATGGCTGAGCGGGTGTCATCGTATCGTCCCAGTTTGGGGCGACCTGTGATCAGACCGATTACAACACCGACGTGCACAGCCTTTCTCTCAATGCAGACTTTGAGGCAACAGAAAAACTTGAACTGACTGCGGGCGCCAGCTACAGCGATGCCCGGGCCGAGTGGTCCGATCTCTCGGTCAACTACCCGGCCGGCGTAGTCACCGATCCGGTCATGCTTGAGCTCTACGATCCGTCACTCCTCACGAAGATGACCAGCTATTCGGATCTGCACTTCAGCCAGATCGATCTTTCCCTCGGGGCGACCTACCGTTTCACGCCGGCCCTTTATGCGACTGCCCAGGGTAACTGGCAGCAATTCGAGGACAAGGATCCCTACGTCTACGGCGATCAGGACGGCACCGCCTGGCGTGGCAGCGTTGGACTCGGTTATCGCTTCTAACCCTGCAGCCTGTTACTGAACACAAAAAAGGCCCGGATGCTTTCAAAGCATCCGGGCCTTTTTTGTGTTTCCAAAGGAGGATCGTCTGTCAGGCCGTCAACCCGAGGAAGGTGAGGGTCGAAGCGAGGGTGCGATTGACGACCTGCTCGGGCATGATCCCGGCCGCCTGCAGTGTCGCCAGGGCGTCGTCGAAGATGCCGACCCCCTGGGCGATATGGGCGTCGCTGCCGAGGGCGACCGGGGTGCCGAAACGGGCGCAGAGGCGGGCGATCTCCAGACAGTTGCCCTCGCTGCCGCTGCGACTGGCGGAGAAGGAGGCGTTGTTGATTTCGAGGGCGGTGCCGGTCTCCGCCCCCTTGCGTGCCACTGCTTCGTAGTCGAGGGGAAAGAGGGGATTGCCGGGATGGGTGATAATGCGGGCGGTGCGGCGCTCCATCAGCAGCAGCAGGGCGGCGGTGTGGTCGGCGATGCTGTGGCCGCGATAGCCGCAGTCCTCGTGAAAGCCGGTCATGATCAGTTCGAGGGTGGCGAGGCGTTGCTCGGGGAGGTCGATCTCCCCCGGTCCGATGATGTTGGCCTCGACCCCCTTGAAAATGCGCACCCCGTGCATGTTCTGCGGGACAAAGCGGAGGGCGGCGAAGTGGTAGGGGTGCGGGCCGCCGGGGAGGGCCGGGCCATGGTCGCACATGCCGACGCCGCGCAGCCCCTTGTCCGCCGCTTCCCGGGCGATTTCGTTGATGGTGCTGAAAGCGTGGCCGGAGGCGACGGTGTGGACGTGAACGTCGACTTCGGGGGGGGATAAAATCAGCGGCACGGGAGAACCTCATGTGGGCGGTGATGGCGCGGGACAGAGAAAAGAATGATGCAGGCCAAAGTAGCATAACCGGCCCGGTTCTGGCTAGAGGGGCAGCGGCCAACCCAAGTCTTCGGCTAATCCTACGAGAAGCAGACGGTATTTCTTTGACAGAAATGGGGAATTCGACAACAATCAAACCCTCTTGATTCGATAGGCGGGATAGGTTGCAAGATTCACAAGGTGTGAAGTGGATTACCGCCGTAGCGGTCGGTAATCCCGGCGAGGTTGTAAAGAAATACACCGTCAAGCTCACCAGCGGGGGCAACACCATCCGCGCTATCGCCTTCGACGGCGACAACTCCATGCAGAGCAGCGATGCCCTCCACACCATCACCGCGTCCTTTCCGTCTATCACCAAACTGAAGGGCTCAGCGGTAAAGCCGACAAGGGCAACAGCGGCTACGTCAAGACGACGGAGCTGGCGAATTATGTCGATGACGAAGTGCCGCTCATGGCGGAGAAGATCTTCAATCGCGCCCAGTATCCGACCATTTCGATCAGCGGGCAGGCCTTTCCCATTGGCCAGACGCGGTAGCCCCGTCGTGTTCCAGGGGCGCAAATTTAACTGAATCTGAAATGGTTCTGAAATGGTTCTGAAATGGTTGCCATGATCATCTCCGCCAGCCGGCGCACCGACATCCCCGCCTTCTACAGCGACTGGTTCATCAACCGGGTCCGTGCCGGTTTCTTTCATCGGGTCAATCCCTTTAACGCCAATCAGGTCTCCGCCTTCAGCCTCAAAGCCGAAGATGTCGACGCCATCTGCTTCTGGAGCAAGAACCCGCGACCCCTCCTGCGCCACCTCGACGAACTCGACCAGCGCGGCCGCAACACCTACTTCCAGTTCACCCTCAATCCCTATGGCCCGGAGTTCGAGCCGCAGGTGCCGCCCCTGGCCGAGCGGGTCGCCACATTCAAGGAACTGGCCGCACGCATCGGCCCGGAACGGGTGGTCTGGCGCTACGACCCGGTCATCCTCTCCAGCGCGACAAGCGTTGCCTGGCATCTCGCACAGGTCGAAAGCATCGCCGGACAACTGGAGTCAGCGACCCGCCGCCTGGTCTTCAGTTTCTACGATTATTACGGCAAGGGGCAGGGACGCCTGCACGCCGCCCTGCGGGGAACCGGCATCACCCTACAAGACATCACCGCCCCGGCCCAGGCGGACGAACTCAAAGCCTTGGCCCAGGGTTTCAAGGCGACGGCGGAGCGCCACGGCCTGCGCCTCTTCTCCTGCAGCGAAGAACTGGATCTCTCCCCCTTTGGCATCGAGCATGGCGCCTGCATCGACGGTCAGCTCATCCGTCAACTCTTCGGCGGCCAGCCCTCCACCCGCACGGACAAGAACCAGCGCTCGGCCTGCGGCTGTGTCGAGTCGGTCGATATGGGGAGCTATAACAGCTGCCGCTTCGCTTGCAGCTATTGCTACGCCAACTTCAACGCGGGAATGATCGCGAGCAACTGTGCCAGGCACGACCCGACAAGCCCGTCGCTCCTCGGTCGTTATGAAGGAGAGATCGAAATTCTGACGACACAGAAAAAGCAGAAGTGCGACGGCGGGCAGCAGGAGCTGTTTTGAACTTTGCACACAAGCCGACCAAAGAAACTTTTAGAAAAATCCCCGGCGAAAATATCCTTGACAGCGATAGGTGGCTTGCATATAGTAGCCCGCTGCAAACATGGACAAAGTATATGAGAGCGAGGTGAATTGTATGTACGCGGTGATCAAGACCGGGGGAAAGCAATACAAAGTTTCCGAAGGCGATCTGTTAAAGATCGAGAAAATCGACGGCGCGGTGGGTGATGCCATCGAACTGGGCGAGGTCCTCATGGTCGGTGGAGAGGTGGTAAAAATCGGAACACCACTTCTCACCGGGGCGAAAGTCAAGGCACGCATCGTGGAGCAGGACAAGGACAAGAAAGTCCTGGTTTTTCACTCCCGGCGGCGCAAGGGCACGCGCAAGTTGTATGGACACCGTCAGCCTATTACCCGCCTGAAGATTACAGGTATCGAGGCGTAAGGAGGATTTTCCCATGGCACACAAAAAAGGGATGGGCAGTTCCCGTAACGGCCGCGACAGTGGTGGACAGCGTCTGGGGGTCAAGCGTTTTGGTGGTGAGCAGGTCACCGCCGGTTCGATTCTTGTCCGTCAACATGGCACCAACTTCCACCCCGGCAACAACGTCGGCTGCGGCAGGGATTTTACCCTCTTCGCGCTGGTCGACGGCGTGGTGAAGTTCGAGCGCAAGGACAAAACCCGCCAGAAGATCAGCGTCTACCCGGCCTGAACCAACTGCAGCGGTGATGCAATAAGAGAACGCCCGGGGTCCGCATGTCGGACGTCGGGTTTTTTCGTCAATCCCGGTCGTCAGTATCAGATCGTTTTTCCGCCGGCCGATACTGGCCAGAGAGCAACAGACAGTCATGCAGTTCGTCGATGAAGTCAAAATTTTTGTCAAGTCGGGAGACGGCGGCAAGGGCTGTGTCTCCTTCCGCCGTGAGAAGTTCGTCGAAATGGGGGGACCCAACGGCGGTGACGGCGGTGAGGGCGGAGACGTCTACTTCCGCGTCGACCACGATCTCGGCACCCTCCTCGATTTTCGTTACCGGGTCCATCACAAGGCACAGAACGGCGCCTCCGGCATGGGCAAGGACATGCATGGTAAGTCGGGGGAACACCTGATCATCCGGGTGCCGCCGGGAACGTTGATTTACGATGCCGAAAGTGGCGAGCTTCTCGCCGACATGAAGCAGGACGGTGAAGAGATCCGTCTGCTCAAGGGCGG
>Ga0154505_1169_pt1 | contig 18854 bp, 17 predicted proteins | sample RifGroD2_FD_115984 | JGI IMG/M metagenome (GOLD analysis project Ga0154505, IMG submission 115984) | Desulfuromonadales bacterium GWD2_61_12
GACGAATAGGCCAGGATGCGTTTGACGAATAGGCCAGGATGCGTTTAATGTCGGTCTGGTAGATGGCGATGATATTGCCGACGATCATGGTCATGACCGCGAGGACCCAGAGGAGGGAGGTCCACTCCTCCTGAAGCCCGCCAAGAGCGAGGGTCAGAATGCGGACAAATGCGGCGAAGGCGGCGGCCTTGGCGGCGGTACTCATGAAGGCGGTGACCGGCGTCGGTGCGCCCTGATAAACGTCGGGGGTCCACATGTGGAACGGGGCCGCACCGATCTTGAAGAGAAAACCGGTGCTGAGCAGGAGCATACCGGCAATCGTCATCGGATTGCCGAGAATGGCCCGGTGGGCATTGAAATAGGTCCCCATGTCGGCGAGGTTGGTCGTCCCGGCGGCGCCATAGAGGAGGGCGATGCCGTAGAGGAGGAAGCCGGTGGAGAAGGCGCCAAGGAGGAAGTATTTGAGACCGGCCTCGTTGGAGCGTTGCTGGCGACGAAAGAAACCGGCCAGGACATAGAGGGAGATGGAGAGGACTTCCAGCCCGAGGAAGATACTCATCAGGTCGGTGCCGGAGGCCATCCACATGGCGCCGGCGGTGGTGAAGAGAATCAGCGGGTAGAATTCGCCGACCGGGTAACCTTCACGCTTGAGGTACTCATCCGACATGAGGATCGTCAGGATCGCCGCCACGATGAAGATGAGGTTGAAGAAAGTCGCGAAATTATCGAGGGCCACCATGCCGGCAAAGCCGAACTGGGGAGCATTCCACGCGCCGAGGGAAACCCAGCCGGTGACGAGCAGGCCGATAATGGCGAGCCAGTTCACATGGACGGTCTTGCCGCGGGGGGAGAAGGCGGTGACCAGCAGCAGCGCCATGGCGACGCAGCTGAGGACCAGGGACGGCATGATCGCCCCGAAATTGACATTCTGTATGGCAACTTGCACCAGATTTTCCATGTAAAGCTCCTCCGGAGACGGTATTGATCCGTAGCTGACCTATCAGTGATGCCCGCCTGCCGCCGGCGGAGCTGCCATCGGTGCCGCCGGGATGACAGCCGGCTGAACCATGGCGACCTGCTGTTTCGATTTAACCTGATGAATCAGCTTCTCCAGGGAAGGATTCATCTTCTCGAAAAAGGTATTGGGATAAACCCCGATCCAGAAGACAAAGACCAGAAGCGGAACCATCAAGGTAATTTCGCGGGCATCGAGATCCTTGAGTTTCTGGTTTTCCGGATTCTTCAGCTCGCCGAACATGACGCGCTGGAACATCCAGAGCATGTAGACGGCGGCGAAGATGACACCGCTTGAGGCGATGATGGCGTAAATGCGCAGCTCGCTCTGGAAGGCCCCGATGAGGGCGAGGAACTCGCCGACAAAACCGTTGGTGCCGGGGAGGCCGATGGAGGAGAAGGTGATGATCATGAAGATGGTGGCGAAGATCGGCATCTGCTTGGCCAGACCGCCGAATTCGCTGATCTGCCGGGTGTGGCGGCGCTCGTAAATGAAGCCGACGATCAAGAAGAGGGCGCCGGTCGAGATCCCGTGGTTGACCATCTGCAGCATCCCCCCGGCCATCCCTTCCAGGTTCAGGGCGAAGATGCCGAGCATGACGAAGCCGAGGTGCGACACCGACGAGTAGGCGACAAGCTTCTTGACGTCGTCCTGCATCATCGCCACCAGGGCGCCGTAGATGATGCCGATGGTCGCCAGGGTCGCCAGCAGCGGCATGAAGGTGTGCAGCGCCTCGGGGAAGAGGGGCATGGCGAAACGCATGTAACCGTAGGTCCCCATCTTCAGCAGGATGGCGGCGAGGATGACGGAGCCGGCCGTCGGCGCCTCGGTATGAGCATCCGGCAACCAGGTGTGAAAGGGGAACATCGGCACCTTGATGGCGAAGCTGAAGGCGAAGGCGAGGAAGAGCCAGGTCTGCAGACTCGGATCGATGGAGAGGCGATAGAAGTCGGCGATGGAGAAGCCGTTGGGGCTGATCCCCGACTTCATGCCGAAGTAGTAGACGTAGATGATGGCCACCAGCATCAGCAGAGAACCGACGGCGGTGTAGATGAAGAACTTGACCGCGGCGTAGATGCGGTTCTTGCCCCCCCAGATACCGATGAGAAAGTACATCGGTACCAGCATCAGTTCCCAGAAAATGTAGAAGAGAAAGAGGTCGAGGGAGACAAAGGCGCCGAGCATCCCGGTCTCCAAGAGGAGCAGCATGACCATGAAACCCTTGATCGACTTTTCCACCGCATGCCAGGTCGAAAGGACGGCGATCGGCATGATGAAGGTCGTCAGCAGGACCAGCCAGAGGCTGATGCCATCGACCCCGATGCTGTAGTTCATCTGGAAGAAGTCACCGATGTTGATCCACCGGTAGAACTCCGTGTACTGCATCTCCGCCGAAGTCGTGAAGACATCGTTGAAAGCGAGGGGCAGACTGATGAAGAAGGTGATGATCGTCACCACCAGGGTCACGGCCTTCAGCGCCGTCTTCTCCTTGTTGGGAATGACGAGCAGCACCAGGGCGCCGACAAGGGGGAAGAAGGTCATCAGGCTGAGAAGATTTGAAATCATGGGAAATCGCTCCTTGTAACGCTAGCGGAAAGCGGCTGATGCTCTTACTTGAAGACGTAGAAAGCAAGGACGACGAAGACGCCGATAGCCATGGTCATGGCGTAGTTGTGCACCAGGCCGGACTGGGTGAAGCGCAGCCCCTTGGCGCAGGCGTTGACGACCCAACCGGTGCCGTTGACTACCCCGTCGACCACCTTGACGTCGAAACCTTTCCAGCAGAAAGTGCCGAGACGTTTGACCGGGTTGACAAAGAGGGAATCGTAGAGTTCGTCGACATACCATTTGTTGTAAACGACGCGGTGCAGGGCGGGGAAACTGGCGACGAACTTACCAGGCAGGCTCGGATTCTTCACATACATGTAGATGGCGACGCCGATGCCGAGAAAGCCGACCATGACCGAGAAGAACATCAGTCCACCCTCAAGGGCATGGCTACCATGGGCGGCAATCTGGTAGGTCTCTGCGGCATGACCAAAGACCGGCTCCAGGTAGTGATGGATGGCGTTGCTGCCCCCGAGGACTGCCGGAATACCGATGAAGCCGCCGACCGCCGCGAGGGTCGCCAGGACCGCCAGCGGTACCCAGATGACCCAGGGCGATTCGTGGATGTGATCCTTGGCTTTCGGGTGGGTCTTCGACTCGCCCCAGAAAGTCATGGCGACGCAGCGGAACATGTAGAAGGCGGTGCCGAGAGCGGCCAGACTCGCTACGGCCCAGAGCATCCAGTGGCCGCGGGAAGAACCGTAGGCCCACCAGAGAATTTCATCCTTGGAGAAGAAGCCGGAGAGGAGCGGGAAGCCGGAGATCGCCAGGGTCGAAACCAGGAAGGTGTAGTAGGTGATTTTCATCTTCTTGCCGATGCCGCCCATGTTGCGCATATCCTGCGGGTCATCGTGCAGGTGGGCATGGTGCAGGGCATGGTGCATGCCGTGGATGACCGAACCGGAACCGAGGAAGAGGCAAGCCTTGAAGAAGGCGTGGGTCATCAGGTGGAAGATACCGGCGGTGAAGGCGCCGACCCCCATGGCCAGGAACATGAAGCCAAGCTGGGAGACGGTGGAATAGGCGAGTACCCGCTTGATGTCGTTCTGGGCGAAGCCGATACTGGCGGCAAAGATCGCCGTGGCGGCCCCGACGATGGCGACTACCATCATCGTCTGCGGCGACATGGCAAAGAGGATGTTCATCCGGCCGATCATGTAGACGCCGGCGGTGACCATGGTCGCCGCATGGATCAGGGCGGAGACCGGGGTCGGGCCTTCCATGGCGTCGGGCAGCCAGGTGTAGAGAGGGATCTGCGCCGACTTGCCGGTGGCACCGACAAAGAAGCAAAGGGTTACAAAGGTCGTCAATCCAAGGCCAAAGACCATGTCGCCGGAGAGGAGATGGGCGTTCTCGCTGATCTTGACGAAATTGACCGTCCAGATCCCGTGATTGCTGCCGAGGGCCCAGTAGAGAGTGAAGAGGCCAACGAGGAAGCCGAAGTCACCGATGCGGTTGACGACAAAGGCTTTCTTGGCGGCGTCGCCGGCACTCTTCTTGTGGAAGTAGTAGCCGATGAGGAGGTAGGAGCAGAGGCCGACCCCTTCCCAGCCGATGAACATGACCAGGGCGTTGTTCCCCAGTACCAGCATGAGCATGGCGAAGCAGAAGAGATTGAGATAGGAGAAGAAGCGATAGTAGCCTTCCTCACCGTGCATGTAGCCGATGGAGTAGAGGTGGATCAGCGAACCGACCCCGGTGACGACCATGATCATCAACGCCGAGAGCGGGTCGAGGAGGAAACCCCAATCGATCTGAAGATTGCCGACCGACATCCATGAAGCGACCACCACCTCGTGCACCTTGTTGGTGTCGCCGAGGAGGCGCACAAAGTAGGTACAGGAGACAATGAAGGAGAGACCGATCGCCCCGGTGGCGATGCCGCCGATAACCGCCTCGTTCTTGATGTACTTCTTGCCGAAGAGCCCGTTGATAATGGAGCCCAGCAGCGGGAAGAAGGGGATGAGCCACAGATAGTCGTACATCTATATACTCCTCTACAGCGGAATGAACCTGAAAAGCTGGCGGTTATCGACTACCACTTCAGCAGATTGATGTCGTCAACGTCGATGCTTTCACGATTACGGAAGAAGCAGATCATCAGTGCCAGGCCGACTGCAGCCTCGGCGGCGGCGACGGTCATGACGAAGAAGACGAAGACCTGGCCATCGAGGTTGCCCAGATGATGGGAGAGGGCAATGAAGGTCAGGTTGACGGCGTTGAGCATCAGTTCGATGCACATGAAGACGACGATGGCATTTTTGCGCGTCAGCACCCCGACCGTCCCCAGGGCGAAGAGGATGGCGCTGACGATCATGTAATGATGTACGGGAATTCCGCTATGCATGGTCTCTCTCCTGTCCTAGCTCTCTGTCAGACTTCACGTTTGGCCAGCACCACGGCGCCGACAATGGCAACGAGGAGCAGGATGGAAGTGATCTCGAAGGGGAGCAGAAAATTGGTAAACAATTCCCGCCCGATGGCCTCGGTATGGCCGACCTTCTTGACCAGTTCGGCGGCATCCCCTTCGACTCCCGTCGGCGTACTGCGATTGAGGAAGTAGATCGACTGGAACAACATCAGCGCGCCGAGGAGGAGCGCCCCGCTCACCGAATGCCGGACCTTGGTCGCCGTCACCGTGCCGAGATTGAGCAGCATGATGACGAAGATGATCAGGACCATGATGGCGCCGGCATAGACCATGATCTGGATGGCGGCCATGAACGGCGCTTCGAGCATGACGTAAAAGGTCGCCAGGCAGAAGAAGGTGTTCACCAGGGCAAGAGCGCTGTGCACCGGATTCCTGCAGGTGACCACAAGAATTCCCGAGCCGACGGCGACCAGGGCGACAAAGTAGAAAAACAGGGTTTCCATGGATGCAGTGCTCCTATCCCGTTTACTTGAGCAGACGCTCTTTGGTGAATTCGAAATCCGACCGCTTGTAGTTGGCCAGTTCGTAGGTGCCGGTCATCTCGATCGCCTCGACCGGGCAAGCTTCGACACAGTAGCCGCAGAAGATGCAGCGCAGCAGGTCGATCTTGTAAACCTTGGGGTATTTCTCCCCCTTGGCATTCTCGGCCGACTCGACGGTAATGCACTTGGCCGGGCAGACCGTCGGGCAGAGGTAACAGGCCACGCACTTCTCGCGATCATGGGCCGGGACCAGCCGGTGCAGGCCACGAAAGCGGTCGGAGGGCTGCAACTTCTGCTTCGGGTACTGGACCGTGGTCGAGTTTCCCGGCAGCACATGCTTCAAAGTGATCCAGAGACCTTGGGCAAATTCTTTAAACATGGGTCGATCCTCTTGGCTTGTTGGTGTTGGCTACTGCATCAGCACGACGACGAGGCCAGTGACCACGATGTTGGCCAGCGCCAGCGGCAGGAAGACCTTCCAGCCGAGCTGCATGAGCTGGTCATAGCGAACCCGCGGCCAGGTAGCGCGGAGCCAGATGAAAAAGAGCATGAAACAGATCACCTTGCCCAACATGTAGGCGACGCCGAGCAGGGGCACGCTCGCCGCAAAGGGTCCACTCCAGCCGCCCAAGAAGAGGCAGGTGGCAATCCCCGAAATGACGATCATGTTGGCGTACTCGGCCATGAAGAAGAGGGCATATTTCATCGACGAGTATTCGGTGCAGAAGCCGGAGACGAGTTCGGTTTCGGCCTCGGGAAGGTCGAAAGGCGTGCGGTTGATCTCGGCCAGGGAACAGATGACGAAGAGCCCGAAGGCGAGGGGCTGCGAGAAGACATACCAGTTGGGGAGGAAATCGATCACCCCCCAGAGCGGCTGCTGCTGGACCGCGACGATGCCGCGAATACTCAATGTTTCGGAGAGCATGAAGACCGAGATGATGCTGAGACCGGCCGCCAGCTCGTAGGAGATCATCTGGGCCGAGGCGCGGACCCCGCCGATGAGGGAATACTTGCTGTTGGAACTCCAGCCGGCAAGGACGGTGCCGTAGACGCCGAGCCCGGCCATGGCCAGGATATAAAGAATGCCGATATTGAGGTCGGTGATCTGTAACGGGATGAGATACTCAACCCCCTTCCAAGTGAAGCTCACGTCCGGTCCGAAGGGGAGGACGGCGACGGTGATCAGGGCGGGGATAACGATCATCAGCGGCGCGAGAATGAACGCGACTTTACTCGCCTGAGCCGGAATGATGTCTTCCTTGAAGAAGAGCTTGAGACCGTCGATGATCGGCTGCAGCAGGCCATGCCAGCCGGTCTCCATCGGGCCGAGACGGGTCTGCATGTGACCGATGACCTTGCGCTCTACCCAGGTGGCATAAGCGACCATCAGCATCACCACAATGAACACGATCAGTATTTTCGCCAGCATGGCACCGACAAAAATCCACGGCGAGTTCGCCAGGCTCAACAGTTCAGGGGTCATGACATTCCTCTTCTTTCAAAAGAATTGAACGAGTCGTTTGCTGTGAAACTCAGAATCCCGGCTTGTGTGGCGTCAGCATCTCCCCGAGGTGCTTCGCCAGGTAGGCGGCCTCGCGGTGTCCGGGGTTCAGCTGCAAGGCCCGGTTTAGGGCGTTGCGCGCGGCATCGAGCAGGTCCATCTGGATGTTGCAGGTGGCAATCTGTACCAGCGGTTCGGCGTCATCGGGACTCAGTTCCACGACCGTCTGGTAGGCGGAAATCGCCTCGGCAAAGGCTCCCTGCTTGCGCTGCGCTTCCCCGAGCATGAAAAATCCGGGAGCAAAAGCGGGACTGCAATTTGTCGTTTCCGAGAAACAGGCGGCGGCTTCAACCAGCTCACCCTCCCGCATCAACGCCACCCCCAGCTCGAAGACCGCCGATGAGTAAGTCGGGCTGATGGCCGTTACCTGGCGGAAGCGATGGATGGCTCCGCGGTTATCCCCCTGCTGCGCCAGTACCAGTCCCAGGATGTAAAGGGCCCGGGTGTAGCCGGGGTTGATCGCGATAGCGGCTTCCAGGGCCTGACGTGCAGCTCCCGGATTCTGCTGCCGCATATATGCCAGCCCGAGGCGATATTGCGTTTCGGCGCTGCCGGGGTTGTACTTGAGGGCTTCACTGAAGCTTTCGATGCTTCCGGCCAGGTCCCCCATGCCGTAAAGCGACAATCCAAGTTTGAACTGAACCCGGAAGGGCTCTTTTTCGCCCTTGAGGGCCTGGCGCAAGGAGATTACGGCTTCATGCAGGTCGCCGCGGTCATGCAGGGCCAGTCCGCGGTAGTACCAGGCCCGGTGATAGGCCGGGTCGATGACCAGGAGATCGTCCCAGCAATTGACTGCCTCGTCGATGAGGCCGCGATGGTAGCAGTCAAGGGCCTTCTGCTGGAGGAATTCGACACTCCGTTCGAGGCGCTCTCCGCACTGGTCACAAAAACGTGACTGGGCGGATACGGTGGTTTTACAGCGGGGACACTCCATCAGCCCTCACCATTCTTGATTACTTGGCGATCTCGACCGCGACGGAACTCTCACCCTTGTAGAGCTTGTTGATGCCGGCAGCGGCAAAGTGGTAAGGGACAAAGACCACTCCGCGCGGCAGACGGTTGCCGACCTTGGCCGTGAGCTTCAACTCGACGCCGCCACCCTTGATCGTAACGACTTCGCCGTCGAGGACACCGAGGCCCTTGGCGTCGTCGCGGGAGAGTTCAACGTAGGCCGCGGGAAGAGCCGCCAGAGGGCCTGTGGCCCGGGTGGAAACGGTGCCGCTGTGATAGAGCGCACTACCGGTGAGCAACTGGAAGGGACCCCCGCTGACTGCCTTGGCGCCCGCCACACTCTGCAGCTTGCGCTGCCGCGGAGCCAAGGTTTCGCCGCCCCAGACCACGCCTTGGGCGCCGATTGCCGCGTAATCGATCCCGGCATAGTCCGGTTGAGTGGCACCGATCTCGGCAAAAACGGCGGCCGGCCCGGTGTAAGTGAGATTCTGGCCGAAGCGCGCGGCCAGCTGTTCAAGGATGGCGTAGTCGGTCTTGGCCTCGCCGGGGCTGGAAACCCCACGGCGAACCCGCTGAATACGGCGTTCGGCGTTGGTGAAGGTACCATCCTTTTCGGCAAAGGAGGCCGCCGGAAGGACAACGTGGGCCTTAGCCGCGGTCGGCGAGAGGAAAAGGTCCTGCACCACCAGAAACGGCACCTTGCTCAGGGCGGCTTCAACACGAGCCTTATCGGGATACGAACTGAGGGGATCCTCACTAACGATATAAAGGGCACCGAGCTTGCCGGCCGCGGCCGCGTCAAGCATCGCCTGGGCGCCGAGGGCTCCGGCACCGGGGACAACCCCGAGGTCGATAGCCCCCTGGCTGTTGGCCTTTTCGCCACAGAGGTAGAGCCCGCTGCCGGCACGACCGGCCTGACCGGTCAGGAGCGCCAGGTTGGCGGCGGCGACGCCGAGCTCGCGACTCTGCGCCGTGTAAGGGAGTCCATAAGCCAGGAGAATAGCCCCGCGCTTGGCGCCGACCAGTTTGCGCGCCGCCTCGCGAATCGCTTCGGCAGCGACGCCGGTTTCGGCGGCGACGGCCTCCGGGGTACTCCCGGCCAGGGACTGCTTCAGTTCCGCCACCCCTTCAAGCCCGTCGGTCGCCGCCAGCCCCTCGGCCAGCAGGGTCTGCGCCATGGCGTTGAGGACGTTGACTTCGAGGCCGGGCCGGGTCAAAAGGGTCTTGGCCCCGGGAAGCTTGTCGAACTTGCCTTTTTTGTCGGCCAGAACGAAGAGCTGGGCTTCCGCGCGCTTGACCGCCTGGTTGACGACCATACCGAAGACCGGGTGGGTCTCGTAGAAATCGGCGCGGATGGCGAGGATGACGTCGGCCTCCTCGACCTGGGGGAAGGTCGCGGTCGAAGCGGCCGCGCCAAGGACCTGGCGCACCCCTTCGGTCACGCCCTTGTAGCACTCGCCACCGGAGTGGTCGAGGTTGGCAGTGCCGAGGGTCTTGGCCAGGTTCTTGAGAAGGAAATATTCCTCGTTGGTCAGACGACCACCGGCGAGGATGCCGAGCTTGCCCTGCTGGGCCTGAAAACCGGCGACAACGGCATCGAGGGCCTCAGTCCAGCTCACCGGCACAAGTTTGCCATCCTTGCGCAGGAGGGGCTGGGTCAGGCGCTCCTCGCTGTTGACATAGGAGTAACCGAAGCGGCCACGGATGCAGAGGTTGCCGTCGTTGACCCCGGTCTTGTCGTTGAAACGGATGGTTTCGACCTTGTCGTTGAGAACGCCGAGGGTGACGGTGCAGCCGTTGCCGCAGTAACCGCAGACGCTGTCGACTTCCTTGAGCTGCCAGGGACGGGCCTTGAACTTGAAGGGGCGGGGCAGGATGGCGCCAACCGGGCACATGGAGACGCACTGGCCGCAGAATTCGCAATTGAGGCCGCGATCGTAGGCGGTGGCGATCTTGGTTTCAAAGCCGCGATTGATGAAGGAATAGGAACCGTAACCGACGATCTCATCGCAAACGCGGACACACTTGCCACAGAGGACACAGCGATTCATGTTGCGTTCGATCAGGGGATTGACCTCATCTTTGGGAAGGTCGAATTTCTCACCCGCGAAACGGTTCTTGACGACTTCGAATTCGTAGGCGAGATCCTGCAGGTCGCACTCACCGCCCTTGTCGCAAACCGGGCAGTCGATGACGTGGTTGACCAGGAGAAACTCCATCACCGTCTTGCGCACTTTCTTGATCTCGTCGGAGGTCGTGGTGACGACCATCCCCTCGGTGACCGGGGTGGTGCAGGAGGGGATGAGACGGCCCTTCATCTGCTGCACCTCGACCAGACAGACGCGGCAGGCGCCGTAGGGGAGGAGCTTCTTGGCGTAGCACAGGACGGGGATATGAATGCCTGCTTCCACGGCGGCTTCGTAGATGGTTGCGGTCTTCTTGACCGTCACCTGCTTGCCGTCAATCGTCAGATTAACCATTTCGACCTCTTATCCATCAATTGGGGAAGCGGTTTATTCGATCGCCATGAAGCGGCAGGCATCGTAGCAGGAAGTGCATTTGGTGCACTTGCTCTGGTCGATGATTGCCACCTGCCCTTTTTCCCAGCGGACCGCATCCACCGGGCAGACCTTGAAGCAGAGGCCGCACTTCTTGCACGCCGGCTCGATGACTTCGAACTTGAGCAGATGCTTGCAACTGTGGGACGGACACTGCTTTTCCTTGATGTGCGTCTCGTACTCGTGCCGGAAGTAGCGAATGGTGGAAAGAACCGGGTTGGGCGCGGTCTGGCCGAGACCACAGAGGGAACTCTTCTTGATGTCGTAAGCCATGTCCTGCAAAAGCTCGATGTCCCCTTCCTGCCCCTTCCCCTCGGTGATCCGCTCGAGAATTTCGAGCATGATCTTGAGGCCGATACGGCAAGGGATGCACTTGCCGCAGGACTCGACGCGGGTGAAGTTGAGGAAGAAACGGGCGATGTCGACCATGCAGGTCGTCTCATCCATGACGACCAGACCACCGGAACCCATCATCGCGCCGGCCTTGATCAGCGAGTCATAGTCGACCTGGGCGTCGAGGGCGTCGGCCGGGAGACAACCGCCCGAGGGGCCGCCCGCCTGCACCGCCTTGAACTTGCGGTTGTTGTGGATGCCGCCGCAGACGTCGTAGATGACCTCTTTCATCGTCGTGCCGGCGGGAACCTCGACCAGACCGGTGTGCTTGACCTTGCCGGTGAGGGCGAAAATTTTGGTCCCCTTGGTCCCTTCGGTGCCGATGGAGGCGTACCAGTCGGCGCCGTTGTAGAAGATGTAGGAAACGTTGGCGAAGGTTTCGACGTTGTTGATATTGGTCGGCTTGTTCCAGAGACCACGCACCGCCGGGAAGGGGGGACGGGGGCGGGACATGCCGCGCTGCCCCTCGATGGAGGCCATCAGGGCGGTCTCTTCACCGCAGACGAAGGCGCCGGCGCCGGCCTTGATGCGCATGTCCAGCTTGAAGCCGAGGCCCATGCAGTTTTCGCCGAGGATACCGCGCTCGTAGCAGGTGTCGATCGCCTTCTGCAGTCGCTTGATCGCCAGGGGATATTCGGCGCGGCAGTAGACATAGGCGAAGTCGCAGCCGATGGCGTAGGCGCCGATCATCATCCCTTCGATGAGGCCGTAGGGGTCCCCTTCGAGGACCGAGCGGTCCATGAACGCCCCCGGATCGCCCTCGTCGGCATTGCAGATGAGGTATTTGTGATGGCCCGGCGTGGCGCGACAGAACGACCACTTGGTTCCGGTCGGGAAGCCACCCCCCCCCCGTCCGCGCAGGCCCGATTTCTTGACCTCTTCGATGACCTGTTCCGGGGTCATCGTGACCGCCTTCTGCAAACCGGTGAAGCCGCGATGGGCGAGGAAGTCGTCGATGCTCTCGGCGTCAATCGTCCCGCAACGCGAGAAGATGATGCGTTGCTGCTTGGCAAGAAAGTCGGTGTAGTACTTCCCCGCCACCTTCTTCTCGACGGGAGCGTTGCCGAGAACATGTTCTTCGACGATCTGCGGCACCAGTTCCGGCGTGACGAAGTCGTAGGTCACCGCCTGCTGGCCCGGAAGGAGGATATCGACCAGGACGTCGTTGGCGCAGAGGCCGCGGCAACCGGTCTTCTTCACATCACAACGCTTGCCGACCTTGGCCGCCACCCCGTGCTTGGCGAACTCCGCCTCGAATGCATCGGCGACCAAGAGGGAACCGGAGGCGATGCCGCCGGTGCCGGTGCAAATCAGTACCTGGATATTTTCCGCTGTCTCAGCCATGTTAAACCCTCAGGGAGTTGACGGTTATCAATCCATTTTCTGGTATTTGGCGATGACTTCGTCCATCTTCTGGACCGTCATCGAGCCATAGGTATTGTCGCCGACCATGATGACCGGCGCCATGCCGCAAGCGCCGATACAGGCGACGTATTCGGCGGTGAACTTGAGGTCTTCGGTCGTCTCGGCGTGACCGATGCCGAGGCGATCCTTGAGGGTATCGCCGATACGTCCGGCACCCTTGACATGACAGGCCGTCCCCATGCAGACGCGGACGATATACTTGCCGCGCGGGGCGAGATGAAACTGGGCATAAAAGGTCAGGACCCCGTAAATCTGGCTGGGATAGACATTCAGACGCTCGGCGGCGAGATGGACGCACGGCTCGGGGATATAGCCGTAGGCCTCCTGAATCGCCTGCAGCACCGGCATGAGTGCCCCATGCATCGTCTCGTACTTGTCGAGGATGCTGTTGGCGTCTGCCAGATCGATGTCCTTTTCCTCGGTTGTCTGCGCAACGTTGCTCATGGAAGATCCTCGTTCTGTCGCGTGTCGATTAGCGGTCGATTTCGCCAAGGACAATGTCCAGGGTACCGATGACGGCGACGAGGTCGGCGAGCATCTGCCCCTCGGCCATCTTCGGCAGCGCCTGCAGATTGACGAAGGAGGCTGGACGAATCTTCATCCGGTAGGGGCGCGGCGAGCCGTCGGAAACGATGAAGAAACCGACCTCACCCTTGGGATTTTCGACACCGAGGTAGATCTCGCCGGCTTCCGGCTTGAAACCTTCGGAGATGATCTTGAAGTGGTGGATCAGCCCTTCGATGGAATTAACGACATCCTTCTTCGGCGGCAACACGACCTTCGGCGCATCGGCCAGGATCGGGCCCGGCTTGAGACGGTCGAGAGCCTGACGAACGATCTTCACCGACTCGCGCATCTCGATGAGGCGCACCTTGTAGCGCGCCCAGGTGTCGCAACCGGCATCGACCGCAACCTTGAAGTCATAGGTCTCGTAACCGCTGTACGGCAGGTCCCGCCGCAGATCCCAGTCGACCCCGGAACCGCGCAGGGACGGGCCGGTGACGCCGAGGTCGATGGCATCCTTGGCGCTGATCGTGCCGACCCCTTGCAGGCGCTTCTGCCAGATCTTGTTGCCGGTCAGCAGCCCTTCATAGGTATCGATATGCCCGGGCATTTCGTCGATGAAGGAACGTACGTCCTGCTCGAAGCCGGCCGGGAGGTCGGCCGAGAGACCGCCAATGCGGAAATAGTTGGAGGTCATGCGGGCGCCGGAGAGCTTTTCATACATGTCCATGATGCGCTCGCGCTCACGGAAGCAGTAGATGAAGACCGTCATGGCGCCGATATCGAGGGCGTGACAGGCGAGCCAGACGAGATGGCTCTTGATCCTGGTCAACTCGGCCAGCATCACCCGGACCACCTTGGCCCGCTCGGGAATGGCTTCCGTCAAGCCAAGGAGCTTCTCGACCGCCAGCACATAACCGAGATTGTTGTGCATCGGCGCCAGGTAGTCGAGGCGATCGGTCAGGGGGATGACCTGATGGTAGGTGCGGTGTTCGGAGAGCTTCTCGATCCCGCGGTGCAAAAAGCCGATATGCGGCGTCGCCTTTTTGACGATCTCGCCATCCAGCTCAAGGATCAGCTGCAACACCCCGTGAGTCGAGGGATGCTGCGGCCCCATGTTTATAGTCATCGTTTCATTCTTAACCATCGCGTGCCCCATCTAACGAAAAGAGTAGGAGAAGGTCTCGGGAACCGGCTAGGAGAGCCGCCCCTGGTAAGGCTCACGGTCGGGGCCCTGCAGCGGATAATCCTTGCGCAGCGGGTGCCCCTGCCAATCCGCCGGCAGCAGAATGCGGCGCAGGTCGGGGTGATTGGCGAAAGAAATCCCCATCAGGTCCCAGCACTCGCGCTCGAGCCAGTTGGCCGTCGCCCAGACGCCGCTGACGGTATCGACCTGCGCCGTGCTCTGTTCGACCAGCACCTTGAGCCGCAGGTTGGCCTTGCTCGAAAGGTTGCGCAGGTTGTAAACGACGGCGTAGCGCGGAGTCTGACCGAGATTATCGATCCCGCAGAGGTCAACCAGGAAGTTGAAGCCGAGCTCCTTTTTCAGAAAGGTGCAGAGGACGACGATCTCTTCCTTTTTCACCAGGATCGTCGTGTCGCCGCGAAACTCGGTGACAGCGAGGACCGACCCGGGAAATTTTTCGCTCAGTTGGCTGACGGCAGCATTTTCGCTCATATCTTTTCTATCCTATCTGGTCGGCTGGTGCTCGTGCGCACCGCCCCCGTTCAAACGGCCGTGATCCGCTCACCGACGCCGATAGCGGCACCGAAGGAGTTGCGCTCCAGCATGATCTTTTCCTGCAACTTGATGAGGCCGTAGAGGAGACCCTCGGGGCGAGGGGGGCAACCGGGGATGTAGACATCGACCGGAATCGCCTCATCGATCCCCTGCACCGTGCTGTAGGTATCGAAAATCCCGCCGGAGCAGGCACAGGCGCCCATGGCCACGACGTAACGCGGCTCGGGCATCTGGTCATAGACCGTCTTGATGACCGGCAGCATCTTCTTGGTGACGGTTCCGGCGATGACGATCAGGTCCGCCTGCCGCGGTGAGGCGCGGAAAAGAACACCGAAACGGTCGAGGTCAAAACGGGCGGCGCCGGTCGCCATCATCTCGATGGCGCAGCAGGCCAGACCGAAGGTCATCGGCCACAACGATCTGGAGCGGGCATAGTTGACCACCGTGTCCAGCGATGCGGTGATGACATTATTTCCCAGAACGTTACCTTCTACTCCCATTCCAGTGCTCCTTTTTTCCAGACGTAGATGTAACCGACGAGCAGGATGGCGATGAACACGCCCATCTCGATGAAGCCGAACATCCCGAGCTTCTTGAAGACGACGGCCCAGGGATAGAGGAAAACACATTCAATGTCGAAGAGAATGAAGAGCATGGCAATGATGTAAAACTTCACCGACAGGCGCTCCCGGGCCGAACCGACCGGCGGCATGCCGCACTCGTAAGGTGAGAGCTTGACGGCATTCGGCTTCTTCTCCCCTACCAGTCGCGAAAAAACGACCGACCCGAGCGCAAAGGCCAGGGCGAAGGCGATGAGGACCATGATTGGCAAAAAAGCTTCCAACATGAAACAACTCCTCTCAAGGAATGGACTGTGGTGTGGGCGGGACAGGACGTTGGCAGGGGGCAGGTGGGACAGGCCTCGGCCGAGTGCAAGTTAGGATAAATTAAACCCTCTGTCAAGCAAAAAAAAGTATACAGTATGCAAAAAACAAAGGCCTGATTCTGCCTCGACTTGTTTTGTTTTTTTGTGTAATTACGGCATGTTGTAAACTTCGAAAGGTTTCGGGAGGGGACGCGGAGTGCAGCGCCGGCAGGGGCGGGTGAAACCAGGGACGAGAGGGCGCGAACAGACTAGCCGGGGAGACAGGGGGGGGGGTCCATAGCCGACAAAGATTCTACACCCCGCCCAGCTTTCCCGTCAGCAGGGGGACAAATTGCTTGAGGTCGGCGACGACCAGCACATCGGCAACTTCGCCGATGGGCGCGTCGCCATCGGTGTTGATGGCGACGACAAAGCCCGATTTCTTCATCCCCGCCAAATGCTGAACGGCTCCGGAGATGCCGCAGGCGATATAGAGCTTGGGGGCGACGGTCTGCCCGGTCGAACCGACCTGACGCTCGTGCGGCGCCCAGCCGGCATCGACCACCGGCCGGCTGGCGCCAACTTCGCCACCCAGCACCGTAGCCAGCCCCTCGATCAGGGCCAGATTTTCCGGCTTGCCGATCCCCCGCCCGGCACTGACGATTATCTCGGCCCGGCTCAGATCGACCGCCCCCCGGCTCGCCGCCTCGTAGCCGACCAGTTCGACCACGGCGCTTCCCGCCCAGGTCAACGGCGCCACTTGCGGGGTCCCGGCCGGCTCGCCGTCGGCATTGAACGCCCCCGATTGCAGGGTCAGCACCGCCCTCTGGCCCAAAGGCCGCAAGGTGCGCCGCAGTTTGCCATTGCAGGCGGGGACGACAAAGGCTCCCTCGGCCAGGGCGACGACCTCGGAGATCTGGGGGAGATCAAGAGCCAGGGCCAGACGCGGGGCGAGATCCCAGCCATAGGCGGAATGCAGAAAGACGATGAAATCCGGCTCTTCCGCCTGCACCGCCTGGAGGAGCAGGGCGAGATGGCCTTCGGGGTTGTATTCCCCGCATTGCTGCGCCGCGGCCAGATAGAGCTTGCCGGCAAAGCGGGGCAAATCGCTGGGATCAGCAACGAGAAAGAGGGCGGCTGCGGCCCCGAGCTTGCGGGCAAAGGCCACCGTCTCGTAGGTTGAGGGGAGAATCTTGCCGTCACGGTATTCGCCAACCAGCAGGACTTTCATAAGGACTCTCCGTAGTTATTTGAGGACGGTCGTCTTCTCTTTGAGGATGGCGATGAGGCGGTCGGCGACCTCGCTCGTCGCCCCTTCCAGCACCACTCCGGCGCCGCGTTTGTCGGGGAAAGCGAGCTTTTCCGTGCGGACCAGGGCTGCGACCTGAGGCAGGTCGGTGACCGCTATTGTCCGCACCTCCTTCTTCTTCGCCTTCATGATGTTGGGCAGGGTCGGATAGCGCGGCGTATTGAGGCCGAGTTGGCAGGTGAAGAGCGCCGGCAGCCGGACCTTGACGACGGCCCGCGCCCCCCCCTCCAACTCGCGGCGCACCGTCACCAGGCCGGCCTCGTGGCTGAAGGCGACGATGGTCGTCACCGCCGGCAGCGCCAGGAGGCCGGCGAGGAGGAGACCGACCTGGGCCGAGCCGCGATCCTGCGACTGCAGCCCGGTGAAGATGACGTCGAACTTTTCCCCTCGGGCATATTCGGCAATGGCGCCGGCAATCTGGCGCGGGTCCTTGTCGTGGCTGAGCGGATCGAGGAGATGAACCCCGCGATCCGCGCCCATGGCCAGCGCTTTGCGGATCGCCTCGCCCGCGCGCTCGGGACCGAGGGAGAGGACCACCAGTTCGCCCTCGCCACTCGCCTCGCGCAAGCGCACCGCCTCCTCGACCGCATACTCGTCATATTCATTGAGGCGCCAGGCCAGATCCTCGGCCGCATACCAGGTGCCGCTGGCGGCGATCTTGAAGCGCGATTCGAGATCGGGGACCTGCTTGATACAGACCAGTATCTTCATCCTTCTCCTCCATGCCGTCCGCGCAACTGTTCCTGCCCCTGCCTGAACGTCACCCCTTGACCACCGCCCCGCCGATGATGAGCCGCTGGATTTCGCTCGTTCCTTCGTAGATCTCGGTGATGCGGGCATCGCGCAACATGCGCTCGACCGGATAGTCGCGCAGGTAACCGTAGCCGCCGTGGATCTGCACCGCCTCGTTGGCCACCCGTACCGCCGTTTCCGAGGCGAAAAGCTTGGCCATGGCCGATTCCTGGCCATAGGGGAGGCCGGCATCGGCGCGCCACGCGGCCTGATAGACGAGGAGACGAGCCGCCTCGATTTGCAGCGCCATGTCGGCGAACTTGAACTGGATCGCCTCGAAGGTGGCGATGGGGCGGCCAAACTGCTCGCGCTCGCGGGCATAGGTCAGGGCCGCCGCAAAGGCCCCCTGAGCGATGCCGAGGGCCTGGGCGGCGATGCCGATACGCCCCCCTTCCAGGGTCTTCATGGCGACCATGAATCCCTCCCCGGGAGGGCCGAGGAGGTGCCCGCGGGGAATGCGACAGTCGTTGAAGATCAGTTCCAGCGTCGGCGAGGAGCGGATGCCGAGCTTGCGCTCCTTGCGCCCGAAGGTGAAACCCGGCGTTCCCTTCTCGACGATAAAGGCGCTGATGCCGTGATGCTTTTCCGCCGCCTTGTCGCTGCGGGCGAAGACGATATAGGTCTCGGCCTCGCCGCCGTTGGTGGTGAAGATCTTGTTGCCGTTGAGAACCCAGTGGTCGCCATCGGTAACGGCGCTGGTACGGGTGCCGCCGGCGTCACTGCCGGCAGCTGTCTCGGTCAGGGCAAAGGCGCCGAGGCGTTCCCCCCGCGCCAGGGGGAGGAGAAAGCGCTCCTGCTGGGCCGGTGTGCCGAAGAGGTAGAGGGGGTTGGCGGCAAGGGAGATATGGGCCGACAGGGTCACCCCGGTGGAGGCGCAGACCTTTGAGAGTTCCTCGACGGTGAGGACGTAGCTGAGGTAATCGGCCCCGGCGCCGCCGCACGACTCGGGAAAGATGATTCCGGTCAGGCCGAGTTCGGCCAGGCGGTCAAACATGAGGGCGCGGTCGAAGCGCTCCTCTTCGTCGCGTAGCGCTGCCGTGGGCGCCAGTTCGCGCTCGGCAAAGTCGCGTACGGTCTGGCGAATGAGGCTCTGTTCGGGATTGAGGCGAAAATCCATGGGACCTCCTAGCGATGGCTGAAGTTCGCCCGGCGTTTTTCGAGGAACGCCGCCATCCCTTCTTTCTGATCGTCGGTGGCGAAAGAGAGACCGAAGAGGTCG
>Ga0154505_1009_pt2 | contig 18579 bp, 18 predicted proteins | sample RifGroD2_FD_115984 | JGI IMG/M metagenome (GOLD analysis project Ga0154505, IMG submission 115984) | Desulfuromonadales bacterium GWD2_61_12
GTCGGTCGCACCCTACCCGAACTGGTCGCTAATGCGGAAGGCGTCGCCAGCCATCAAGCCGATCTGGCTTTGATGTCCCGGAAGGGGGGGGTTCCCTTCGAGATTTTCGAAAACGCCGAAGTCTATGCCGATGGCAGTGTTCACGAAGTGCTTCACTGCAAGGCGATCTTCACCGACAGCGCCGGTTCTCCGGCGGGCATGGTCGGGACGATGATTGACATCTCCTCGCGCAAGGCCTTTGAAAACGCTTTGGCCGAGGCCCGCGAATTTTCGGAAAATCTTTTGCAGAACTCGGCGGTCCCCTGCTTTGTCATTGCCCCCGACCACACGATTCTCAGCTGGACCCGCGCCTGCGAAGAACTGACCGGGTTTTCCGGCGTCGACATGGTTGGTACCAATGGCCAGTGGCGCCCGTTTTACGACGAGCCGCGACCTTGTCTGGCCGATCTGATCATTGACAACAATTTTGGCCAGGTCGTCGATTTCTATAGTAGCTACGCCGCTTCGCCCCTGATCCCGGGCGGGTTGCAAGCCGGCGGCTGGTTCCCTGCCGTCGGCGGCAAGCGCCGCTATCTCCTCTTCGAAGCTGCGCCGATCCGGAACCGAGATGGTGTCGTCGTCGCCGCTATCGAAACCCTCAACGATCTGACAGCCGTCAAGCAGATCGAGCGGGCCCTGCGTGACAGTGAAGCGAGTTATCGCTCCCTGATCGAGCGTTCTCCCGACGCCATCCTGGTCCATCGCGGCGGCCGGGTCGTCTTTGCCAATGTGGCGGCTTTCCGGCTTTTTGTCTGTCCCGCCGGCGAACGTCTGACCGGCATCGCGCTCATCGACCTCATCCCCCCGGAGTGGCGCGACATTGTCGCCGAACGGGTCCGCGGCGCCGAAGAGGAGGGGCAGGAGCAGCCTTACCTGGAAACACAGATTCTCGCTCTGGACGGCACGACCATTGACGTTGAAGCCGGCTCGATGGCGGTCTTCTACAGCGGCGAGCCGGCGGTGCAAACGATCCTGCGGGATATTACCGTGCGCAAGGGCTTGCAGGAACGCGTCTGGCGTCAGGCCAATTATGACGCCCTGACCGGTATTCCCAACCGCCTGCTCTTTGTCGACCGTTTGCAGCAGGCCCTCGCCCGGGCCGATCGGGAGAGTTACCATGTCGCCCTGCTCTTTATCGATCTCGATCGCTTCAAGGAGGTCAACGATACCCTCGGGCATGAGGCCGGCGACGAACTGCTCTGCCAGGTGGCGCAGCGTCTGGGCGGTTGTCTGCGCAAGACCGATACCGTGGCGCGGATGGGCGGGGATGAATTTACCGTGATCATGCCGCGTATTACCGAACCGCCGACCATGTCCATCGTCGCCCGTCGCCTGCTCGATCGACTCGCCAGCCCTTTTCGTCTCGCTGGCGGCGAGGCGCAGGTTTCAGGTTCCATCGGCATCGCTTTTTATCCCGAGGACGGGAAAGACCTCAACGACTTGATGAAAGCGGCCGACACCGCCATGTATCGGGCCAAGGAAAACGGCCGTAACACCTTCGCTTTTTATACCCCCGGCCGCATCATTCGGGACAGGCCCGAGGCCGATTGCTGACAACGGCGGGTCAGCGGTCGCGATGTTGACCTCATCGGGGACTTTTTGTTTGACAGGGCCTCAAGGAGTGCGTTACACACGTCGGAAGTCCCGGTCGCTATGGCCGGAATCGCCCGGGCCGGAATCGAGCCCGCAGCACGACCTCCACCTTGCCCGTCATCCGGACTGCCGATGCTCCCTGACACCTCCCCCGCCGCCACCCCGGCCTTTCGCTGGCTGCACCGGATCGAGAACCTGATCCTGGCGCTGGTCTTCGCCGCCATGCTCTTTCTCGCCGCCGGCCAGATCGTCCAGCGCAACCTCACCGGCGGCGGCGCCGTCTGGACCGATGAGTTGCTGCGCAACCTCGTCCTGTGGATCGCTCTCCTCGGGGCGATGGCCGCCAGCCGCACCACCCGCCACATCGGCATCGATGTCGTCACCCGCTTCCTTCCCGCGCGCCTGGCCAAGGTTGTCCAGGCCCTGACCATGCTCTGCACCTCCGGCATCTGCGCCGTTATCGCCTACTATTCATGGGTCTTCGTCGACGGCGAGCGCGCGTTCGGCGGCAGCGTCCTCGGCGGCGGCGTCCCCTCCTGGGTGGTGCTGACGATCCTGCCGGCCGGCTTTGCCGTCATTGCCGTCCGCTACGCCTACCACAGCTACCTGGCCGCGCGCAGCGCCATTAACGGGGTCGAGGAGACGCCATGACCCTCGCCCTGGCCCTCCTTCTCGCCGTCCTCGCCCTCATGGGGATGCCCCTCTTCGCCGTCCTCCTCGGCGGCGTCCTCCTTGCCTTCTCCGCCGCCGGCACCGCCCTCACCGTCATCCCCGTCGATATCCTGCGCCTGGCCGAGACGCCGGTTCTCATCTCCATTCCCCTCTTCACCTTCGCCGGCTACCTCCTCAGCGAGAGTCGCGCCCCGCATCGCCTGGTTCTCCTCACCGACGCTTTTTTCGGCTGGGTGCCGGGGGGGCAGGCGGTCGTCGCCCTCATTGCCTGCTCCTTCTTCACCGCCGTCACCGGCGCCAGCGGCGTCACCATCGTCGCCCTCGGCGCCCTTCTCTACCCGGCCCTGATCGAATCGGGCTACTCGGAAAAATTCTCCCTCGGGCTGGTCACCACCTCGGGGTGCATCGGCCTCCTCTTCGCCCCCTCCCTTCCCCTCATTCTCTACGCCGTCGTCGCCCAGCAGCTCAACGTCGGTCCGGCCGTTTCCATCAACGACATGTTCCTCGCCGCCGCCGTCCCCGGCGTCCTCCTCATCGTCCTCCTCGGGCTCTGGAGTTTCTGGCGCAACCGCCAGGCGGCCCGGCGCAAGGCTTTTTCCCTGCGGGCGGCCCTGCACGCCCTCAAGGGGAACAGCTGGGAGCTGCCGCTGCCGGTCTTCGTCCTCGGCGGCGTCTACGGCGGCTGGTTCGCCGTTTCCGAGGCCGCCGCCGTCACCGCCCTCTACGTCCTCGTGGTCGAAGTCGTCATCCTGCGCGAGATCCCGTTGCGCAAGCTCCCCGCCATCACCACCGAGGCGATGGTCCTGGTCGGCGGCATCCTCATCATCCTCGGCGTTTCCGTCTCCACCACCAACTACGTCATCGACGCCGAGATCCCGGCGCGCCTCTTTACCTGGACGCAAGACCACATCTCCAACAAGTATGTCTTCCTCCTCCTCCTCAATCTCTTTCTCCTGGCCCTCGGCGCCTTCCTCAACATCTTCTCCGCCGTCGTCATGGTCGTGCCGTTGATCCTGCCGGTGGCGGTCGGTTACGGCATCCACCCGGTCCACCTCGGCGTCATCTTCCTCGCCAACCTGCAGATCGGCTACCTCATGCCGCCGGCCGGGCTCGACCTCTGCATCTCGGCCTTCCGCTTCGGCCGGCCGATCCACGAGATCGTCAAGGCCAGTCTCCCCTTCGCCGTCATCATCCTGGTCACGGTCCTGGTCATCACCTACTGGCCGGCCCTGTCGCTCTGGGCGATTGGCGGCTAGTTGTGCCCCTCGGGAGTCGTTTTACCTCGCCATGATCGCCCGCATCGACCATCTCAACATCGTTGTCAGCAACCTCGCCGAGGCGAGCGCCTTCTTCCGCCTCCTCGGCTTTGTCGAGGGGATCTCCGCCCCCCTCGATGCCGCCTTTCTCGAACAGGTCACCGGCCTCGCCGGGGCGCAGGGGCGCTTCACCGCCTTGCACCATCCCGGTAGCAACGTCGCCATCGAACTGCTCCAGTTCGACCGCAACAGCGGCGCCGATCCCGCCCTCGGCCGCGCCGACCGCGTCGGCCTGCGCCACCTCGCCTTTGCCGTCGCCGATATCGCCGCCAGCGTCGCCGCCCTGCAGGCCCACGGCATCGTCTTTCTCTCGCCGATCCAGATCTGGCCGCAGACCGGCAAGAAGCTCGTTTACTTTCACGGTCCCGACGGCATCCTCCTGGAGCTGGCCGAATATCCCCTCTGTTGATCCAGTGCCTCAATCCTTTTGTTGTTGCTTGCCGAAACGAATTTCGCTTCAATCGCGATGAATTGCCGCAGACGACCCAAAACTCTGGTGGCGGCTGTGATCTCATGCTATCGTCGCAACGTATGCGCAACTAATTCCGCGGGGTTAAGGTATCTCCCGCCAGATGCGGGCCGGCAGACGCAAGCAGTTTCATCCTTAGCTGTCGCAGTAGAGGTCGATTTGCCGATACGAGTTGCCGTCAGTCTGAAAGTGAAGATGACACTGGTCGTTTCTCTGGTGGTGGGCCTGGTTTTGGCTGTCACCGGCAGCGTCGTCCTGCATTCTCTGGCAGAGGGTATCCGTGCCCATATCGCCGAGCATCAATTTTCTGTTGCCAGTGAAAATGCCGCTCGGATCGACGCCGAACTCCTCTCTCTGCAGAAACTCCTGAACGCGGCGGCAGAACGATTCCCTCTAGATTCACTCAATGACTCCGGGCGGTTGCGGCGTAACTTCGATGAGCGCTTCGGTGCCCTCGCCCAAGCAACTTTTGACAACGGGATATTCCTCCTTGACGCAGATGGGCGCCTGCTGGCCCAGGTCCCCTATCTTCCGGAGCGGCAAGGGCGCGATTTTTCGTTCCGTGCCTATTTTCAAGAGACGATGGCGGCCGGGCGTCCCATCATCTCGGAGCCAAACCGCTCGAGCGAAAACCACCAGCATCCGGTCGTCAATCTGACGGTGCCCCTGCGCGACCGGAGCGGGCGCCTGATCGCCGTGCTGGCCGGCAGTCTCGATTTGACCCGGGACAATCTCCTCGGTCGACTCGGTCGGGTTCGTTTCGGCGAGAATGGCTACCTCTATCTGTTCAATGCCGACCGGTTGATGATCACGCACCCCGAATCCGCCCGGATCATGCAACGCGATGTCGCCGCTGGGAGCAACCCGCTCTTCGCTCGGGCGATTGAAGGTTTTGAGGGGACCGGAGAAACGGTCGACAGCCGTGGCGTGGTCATGCTCGACTCCTTCAAACGGCTGCAATCCGTCGACTGGATCATCGGTGCCACGCAGCCGCTGGATGAGGCTTATGTCCTGTTATGGCAGATGCGGCGCGGTCTGCTGGCCGGGCTTGCGGCCATGCTGCTTTTGTCGGTGCTGGCGACCTGGTTTTATATGCACCATTTGATCTCGCCGCTTTTGACCCTGATCGAACATGTCCAGCGGCACCTGGCGGCGCCCGGCACCGTACCGCAACTGCCGGTGACCACGCGGGACGAAATCGGCTTGCTCGGTGCAACCTTCAACGGCTTGATGGTTGAGATCGAGAAACGCAAGCAACTGGAGCAAGGGCAGTTGCAATTGCTGCAAACCCTGATCGACACCTTGCCCCAACCGATTTATTACATGGATTTAGACGGGCGTTTCCTCGGCTGTAACCGCGCCTTCGAAGAGGTCCCCGGCTGTTCTCGGGAAGATCTGGTCGGCCGCACCCTCCCTGAGCTGGTCAGGCGGGCGGACGCCGCAGCGACCCATCAGGCCGATCTGGCCTTGATGCGGCGCAAGGAAGGCAACACCTTCGAGATCTTCGAACACGCCGAGGTTTATTCCGATGACAGCGTGCATGAGGTGCTGCACTGCAAGGCGGTTTTTTTCGACGGCATCGGCGCTGCCGCCGGGATGGTCGGCACGATGATCGATATCTCCCAGCGCAAGGCTTTTGAGAACGCCTTGGCCGAGGCCCAGGCGTTTTCGGAAAACCTCTTGCAAAATTGCGCCGTCCCCTGTTTTGTCATCGATGCCAACCACACGGTCTTGACCTGGACCCGTGCCTGCGAGGAACTCACAGGCGTCCCCGGCAACGCGGTGGTTGGTACCAACGAGCACTGGCGCGCATTTTACGCGGCGCCGCGTCCCTGCCTGGCCGACATGATCGTCGATGACAATTTTGATCTGCCCGAGTACTACGGCATCTATGCGGCCTCGCCCCTGCTTCCGGAAGGCTTCCAGGCCGCCGGCTGGTTCGATTTCGTCGGGGGGCGGCGGCGTTATTTGCTTTTCGAGGCGGCGCCGATCAGGGATGGCGAAGGCAAAATCATTGCTGCCATCGAAACCCTCAACGACCTGACCGGGTTAAAGCAGATCGAGCAGGCGCTGCGTGAAAGTGAAGCCAGCTATCGCACCCTCATCGAGCACTCCCCCGACGCCATCCTGGTCCACCGCGCGGGGCATGTCATCTTTGGCAACGAGGCCGCGGCCCGACTCTTTGCCGCTCCCGCAATGGTGGATTTGGCCGGCTTCGCCATCATGGACCTGGTCCATCCGGATTGGCGTGAAATCGTCGCGGAACGGGTCCGCTGTGCCGAAGAGATGGGTCAGGAACAACCGTATATCGAAGAGAAAGTCGTCGCCCTGGACGGCACGGTCATCGATGTTGAAGCCGGCTCGATTCCAGTCTTCTACAGGGGGGCAGCGGCGGTGCAGACGATCCTGCGCGATATCACCGAGCGTAAACAGCTGCATGAGCGGGTCTGGCGTCAGGCCAATTACGATGCCCTGACCGGCGCCCCCAATCGCCTGCTCTTCTTCGATCGGGTGCAGCAGACCCTCGCCCGCGCCGAGCGCGAAGGCCACCACGTCGCCCTCCTCTTCATCGATCTCGACCATTTCAAGGAGATCAACGATACTCTCGGGCATGAAGCCGGCGACGAGTTGCTGCGTCAGGTTGCGCAGCGCCTCACCGACTGCTTGCGCAAGACCGACACCCTGGCGCGTATGGGCGGGGACGAATTCACCGTCCTCATGCCCCAGTTCAAGGATCCGGCCGTCATGAGCATCGTCGCCCAGCGCCTGCTCGGCCGACTTTCCAGCCCTTTCCAGCTCCCCGGGGGAGATGGTCGCATATCCGGCTCCATCGGTATTGCTTTCTTCCCCGAAGATGGTAAAGACGCGGCCTCTTTGCTGCGCGCTGCCGACGCGGCCATGTACCAGGCCAAGGAGCGTGGCCGTAACACCTACGTCTTTTATGCACCGCAGGGGGGCATCCCCGACGCGTAGGCGGCCAGAGCCATAAGCGCTTGCGGGAAACCCTCGACCGTCTCCCGGCCGTTTCCGCTGACGCTTGACTCCCCCCGCCAATGCGGCTATTCTCACCCCCGTTTGCGACCTTTTCCCCCGACTCTCAAAGGAGCCCCCATGTTTGGACTCGGTGTCTCCGAACTCCTCCTCATCGCCGCCATCGCCCTCATCTTCATCGGCCCGCAAAAGCTCCCCGACCTCGCCCGGGCTCTCGGCCGCGGCTTCGCCGAGTTCAAGCGGGCCACCGACGAGATGAAGGGCTCCTTTGCCGAGGAGATCCGCAACAGCGAAGCCCGCGACCGCCTGCAACGGGAAGGCAAGCTGGTCCCGCCGGGGAGTGACGACATCGTCGTCAACCCCTATGTCGATGGCGACCCCCATGCTCCGCCTTACCACGCCGCCAACGTGGACCCGGTCCCGCTGCCACCGGCGGGCGCCGCCGCGGTGGTGGCCGGCGAAGCGGCGGTAGCAGCTGCGGACAAGGCAGACAAGGCAGACAAGGCGGGAAAGCCGGATGAGACGGAGGCGAAGCGCGATGTCTGAGGCGCAACTCCCCTTCATGGCCCACCTGGTCGAACTGCGGCGACGCCTGGTCATTGCCGCCAGCACCTGGTTCGTCGCCTTCCTCGGCTGCTACGCCTTTGCCGAGAAGCTTTTCAACTACATCGCCAAACCGTTGCAGGATGCCCTCCCGCCGGGGAGCCAGATGGTCTTTCTCACCCCGACCGAGCCCCTCTTCACCTTCATGAAGATCGCCGCTCTCGCCGCCCTGCTGGTGGCGCTGCCGGTCATCCTCTGGCAGCTCTGGGGTTTTGTCGCCCCGGCCCTGTACAAGCATGAAAAACGCTACACCATCCCCTTTGTCGTCTCCGGTTTTTGCTGTTTTCTCTTCGGCGCCTATTTCGGTTTCACCTGGATCTTCCCCCTGGTCTTCAAGGTCCTGATCCAGATGGGGATGGCCGGCGGCGGCGTCACCGCCATGATCTCCATGGGGGAATATTTCTCCATCGCCTGGAAACTCCTCCTCGCCTTCGGCGTCGTCTTCGAGATCCCCATCGTCATTCTCATCCTCGCCCGCATGGGGGTGGTCGATCACACCTGGCTCAAGGCCAAGCGCAAATACATGATCGTCGTCGCCTTCATCGTCGGCGGCGTCGTCACCCCCGGCCCCGACGTCCTCTCGCAGACGGCGTTGGCCATCCCCTTCGTCCTTCTCTACGAGGTCGGCATCCTCCTCGCCCGCTTCCTCGGCAAGAAGAAGGCCGTGACCGAGGCCGCAGCGGCCTGAAACCATTGCCGACCTGCCTGAAGACGACAAGACCGGACCCGTTACGGGCCCGGTCTTGTCGTCTTTTCGAGGACTGATTTTTCACTTGGCTGCCTGGCCCGCCGGGTTCAGGATTGCTGCCGCAAAATATTTTCGCCAGCACAGGGATAATTTCGCCCAAGGAGATATTATTGGCCATGCCGTCGGCGTGATCCGGCGCTATGCGGCTACGGCATAGATCCAATCTGTAATTAAAACCCGGAGGAAAGGAGAGCAGCGATGAATCATGACGGCAAGTGTCCGGTCACAGGGAAAACGGACAAACCCACGGCCAGCCGGGGGACGTCGAGCCGGCACTGGTGGCCGAACCAGTTGAATCTCAAGGTTCTGCATCAGAATTCGCCCCTGGGCAACCCGCTGGGCGCGGCGTTCAACTACGCCGAGGAATTCAAGAAACTCGACCTGGGGGCGCTGAAGAAGGACCTCTCCGCGCTGATGACCGCCTCGCAGGAGTGGTGGCCGGCCGATTACGGTCACTACGGCCCGCTCTTCATCCGCATGGCGTGGCACAGCGCCGGCACCTACCGCACCGGCGACGGCCGTGGCGGCGCCGGCTCCGGGTCCCAGCGCTTCGCGCCCCTCAACAGCTGGCCGGACAACGTCAACCTCGACAAGGCGCGCCGCCTGCTCTGGCCGATCAAGCAGAAATACGGCAGGCAGATCTCCTGGGCCGACCTGATGATCCTCGCCGGCAACTGCGCCCTGGAGTCGATGGGTTTCAAGACCTTCGGTTTCGGCGGCGGGCGCGAAGATATCTGGGAGCCGGAAGAGGACATCTACTGGGGGGCTGAGGAGACTTGGCTGGGGGACCAGCGCTACAGCGGTGAGCGGGAACTTGAGAATCCTCTCGCCGCCGTGCAGATGGGTCTGATCTACGTCAACCCGGAAGGGCCGAACGGCGAGCCCGACCCGGTCGCTTCGGGGCGTGATGTGCGCGAAACCTTCGCCCGCATGGCGATGAACGACGAAGAGACCGTCGCCCTCGTCGCCGGCGGGCACACCTTCGGCAAATGCCACGGCGCCGGTCCCGCCTCCCATGTCGGTCCCGAGCCCGAGGCTGCCCCCATCGAGGAGCAGGGCCTCGGCTGGAAGAGCAGCTTCGGCAGCGGCAAAGGCGGCGATGCCATCGGCAGCGGCCTCGAGGGCGCCTGGAAAGCGCACCCGACCACCTGGGATATGGGCTATCTGAACACGCTGTTCAAATACGAGTGGGAGCTGGTCAAGAGCCCGGCCGGCGCCAATCAGTGGCTGGCCAAGGACGTCGCCGCAGAGGACCTGGTGGTTGACGCCCACGACCCGACCAAGAAGCGCCGGCCGATGATGACCACGGCGGACCTCTCCCTGCGCTTCGACCCGATCTACGAGCCGATCGCGCGGCGCTATCAGCAGAATCCGCAAGCCTTCGCCGATGCCTTCGCCCGCGCCTGGTTCAAGCTGACCCACCGCGACCTGGGCCCGCGTGCGCGCTATCTCGGTGTCGAGGTTCCCGCCGAGGAACTGATCTGGCAAGACCCCGTCCCCGCGGTCACGCATCCCTTGATCGACGCACAGGATGTCGCCGCCCTCAAGAGCCAGATCCTCGCGGCGGGGCTGTCGGTCGCGCAACTGGTGGCGACGGCCTGGGCAGCGGCGTCCACCTTCCGCGGCTCCGACAAGCGCGGCGGGGCCAACGGTGCGCGCATCCGTCTCGCGCCGCAGAAGGATTGGGACGTCAACCAGCCGGCCCAGCTGCAGAGTGTGCTGCAGACCCTGGAGAGGATCCAGCAGGCGTTCAACGGTGCGCAGTCCGGCGGCAAGCGGCTTTCCCTCGCCGACCTGATTGTGCTGGGCGGCTGCGCCGGGGTCGAGCAAGCGGCGCGAAAGGCCGGCTTTGCCGTGACCGTGCCCTTCACGCCGGGACGCACGGATGCGACCCCGGAGCAAACCGACGTGAAGTCATTCGCCGTCCTCGAACCGGTTGCCGACGGCTTCCGCAACTACCTCAAGACCAGATATACCGTCTCGGCCGAGGAGCTGCTGGTCGATCGGGCGCAATTGCTGACGCTGACCGCTCCCGAGATGACGGTTCTCGTTGGCGGCCTGCGCGCCCTGAATGCCAACGTCGGCCAGTCTCGCCACGGTGTCTTCACCAAACGGCCAGAGCTGCTCACCAATGATTTCTTCGTCAATCTGCTCGACATGAGCACCGCCTGGCAGGTGTCCGCGGCAGCCGACGACGTCTTCGAGGGGCGCGATCGCAAAAGCGGCGAGCTCAAGTGGACCGGCACCCGAGTCGATCTCATCTTCGGCTCGAACTCCCAACTCCGGGCCCTGGCGGAAGTCTACGGTTGCGAGGACGCCCAGGCGAAGTTCCTGCACGACTTTGTCGCGGCCTGGAACAAAGTCATGAACCTTGACCGTTTCGACCTCATTTGATCGCAAAAATTGACCAGCAACCCACCACCAGCCAAAGGAGATATCATGTCGGCAGCGCTCAAGGGGACGAAAACGGAAAAGAATCTCATGGAAGCCTTCGCCGGGGAATCCCAGGCGCGCAACAAGTACACCTACTTCGCTTCGGTGGCGAAGAAGGAAGGGTACGAAAGAATCGCCGCTTTCTTCTTGGAGACGGCCGATAACGAGAAAGAGCACGCCAAGCTGCACTTCAAGGCCCTCGACGGCATCGGCACGACCGCGGCCAACCTGCGCGAGGCGGCGGCCGGTGAACAGGACGAGAGTACCGACATGTACCCGCGCATGGCGCGGGAGGCCCGGGAGGAGGGCTTTGCGGAGCTGGCCTTTGCCTTCGAGGCCATCGGCAAGATCGAAAAAGCGCACAAGGAGCGTTACCTGAAACTCCTCCAGGAAGTCGAGGACGGCAGCCACTTCACCACGCCGGAAAAAAGCCGCTGGCGCTGTCGCAACTGCGGGCATATCCATGAGGGGAATGGGGCACCCCAGATCTGCGCCGTCTGCAAACATCCGCAGGGGTATTTTGAGTTGATCGAAGACCACTACTAAACCGACAGCGCAAAAGCAATCTGCGAAAAGGGGCGCCGATCGGCGCCCCTTTTCGTGTGAGAGGTGAAGAAGGCAGGAGGTTATTGTCCGGATGAAGCGGTGGGTCAGAACTCGTAGGCGAGTTGGGCGGTGATCAGGTTGCGGCTGTCCGCCGGGCTGGCGGAGCTGCTGGCGAGGTCGCCGGCGAAAGCTTGGTCGAACTCCCCGCGCAAGTATTCGAGAGCGAGGGTGGTGTGTTGCCAGGGGCTCCAGGAGACGGAAGCTCCGTATTGCTGCTGCGGCTGGCCGGCGAACTCGTCACTCCCCTCGTAGCGCAAGGCCAGTTCGACATTTTCGCTCGGGCGGAAGGCACATTCGAGGTTCCAGGCTTGCGGCCGGTCTCCGCTGTCGTCGCCGTCGCCATCGAGGTCGCCGGCGGCAAAGGCTTGCACCGCCGCGAGATATTCCGCCTCGAAGAAGAGGGGGCCGTGTGCCAGGTGGAGAAAGGCGCTCCAGCCAGCGACGCGGCGCGTGTAAGGCGCGGCGAGGAGTGCGGCATTGCTGTCGGCCAGATCGGAGAGATAGCTGCTGCCAAGTTCCAGTCCTGCCAGCGGGGTGACGGTCAGGCTCACTCCCCAGTCGCTGAGGTGATCCTCGCTGCCGGCTTGGTCGGCGGCGCCGTTGAAGGCAAAGGCGGAGAGGGTCACGAGGTCGGGTTGGTAGCCGAGTTGCAGGGCGGTGGCGCGAGTCTCCCCCAAGGCCAGGGTGAGGGGATCGCTGATGAAGTGACTGTGGTAGGCGCCAAAAGGGAGGTAATGCCGCCCGACGCGGGCGAAAAAGGCACCCTGCTCCAGGTCGATAGCGGCTTCGTCCACTTCCAGATCGCCGCCCTCTTCGTAGAGGAAGATGAGATTGCCGCCGACCGCATCGTTCAACGTCATGCCGAGGCCGAGTTGGGCGGTGGCCAGGGTCAGGTCGCTGGCGGCAGCGGAGCTGCCGTCGGCGTACTCCAAAGTCCCGCCGGACGCCTCCACTTCGAGCAGCCCCGAGATCGTCAGGCGTTCGGTCAGCCGTTCCGCCAGGCCGGCCTCCTTCTTCTGTTCCAGGGTGTGATAGAGTTCGGCCTGCCGGTTTTCCAGGGAACTGAGCCGTTCCTCGAAACCAGATACTGGGACGATAAACGTCATCATCTCCTGCGCCGGTCGATCGCCGGCCAAAATGGGGGCGGGGCAGAGTAGCAGCGCAGCCAGCAGAGGCAGGGCAAGAATCTGCATCGGTCGGTTCTCCTGTGGTGCGGTTGGAATAAAAGCAAAAGACAACGATTATCATTTTCAATTAGCGAATAAAGAACCTGGTTTCCTTGAAGCAATAATGGTCTGCCGGGATTTTCATGACGGCTCGGTGGTCTTTCGGGGAAGCGAGTCGGCCGATGGTCAGGGAGACCGCCGACTGTGTCGCTCAATATTTGGCCTTGATCCCGTTCAACTCGTCCTTGCTGGTGTCGGCCCAGCGCTTAAGGGACCAGTGGCCGATCCACCCCTTGAAGGCGGCCAGGTTCTCCTGGCGTTCTTCCTCGCTGGCGCCGAGGTGCCGGTACATGTTGCCCGGTTTGCCGTCCTTGCTGTTCTGGCCGTCGTCGAGACGGCGCATCGTCGCCCCGGTGTTGGGCCAGACGACGAAGGCGATCAGGTGGCTGTAGCTGTCCATGCGCATCGCCTGGCCCTTGGCCAGCCATTGTTCCTTTTGTTCTTTGAATGCCGGATACTCCGGAGCCGAGTCCGGACCGTGGCAGCCGAGGCAACGTTCCTGCACAATCGGCTTGATGCTGTTGCGCCAGGTGATCTCCTCGGCGCCGACCGCGGCAGTAGTCAAAAGCAGCATGGCGATGGGTGCAATGATGTATTTCATGTCGATTTCTCCTTGTTCGTTGGCAGGATCTTGAAGTTGGTGGATTATGGCTTGTCAGATCAGGGTGAGCGTTTGTCCCGGGTTGTGTCGCCGTGGTCGCAACCATGACAGGAACCCTGCTTTTTCCAGAGAAAGTGGTAGAGAAGCCAGGCACAGCCGGCGAGAATCAGGGCCATCCAGAAGAGATCGGCGACCCCCATGTCAGCCTCCCAGGCCGAACAGTCGGCCTCCCTGATAGACCAGCAGAGCGACGGTCCAGGCCAGGAGTGACTGGTAGGCGAAGGCGACGCCGAACCACTTCCAGCTGCCGAACTCCTGGCGCATGGCGATGGCGACGACGACGCACGGCATGTAGAGGAGGACAAAGACCATGAAGGCGTAGGCGGTCAGCGGGGTGAAGGCGCTGCGCACCGCACCTTTCAGCGGCGTCGCCCCGTCCTCGTCTTCAGCCGCGAGACTGGAGACGCCGAAGGTCGAGACGACGTTGTGTCCGGCCGCCTGGAAGGCACCGCCGAGGGAGACGACCATCTCTCTGGCGTCCTCGCCGAGGGTCGGGGTCGGGCCGGTGTCCTCTGCATCCGCCTGCGGGGCGTAGATCTCGCCCATGGTGCCGACCACGATCTCCTTGGCGATGACGCCGGTGAGGAGCGAGGCCGAGGCTTCCCAGGTGCCGAAACCCAAGGGGGCGAAGAGCGGGGCCATCACGGCGCCGGTCTGGCCGAGGTAAGAGTCGCGCTTGCTCTCCACCCCCCAGGGGAGGTTGAGGAGGAACCAGACGAAGACCGAGACGGCGAGGATGTAGGTGCCGGCTTTGATCAGGAAGTGTTTCCCCTTTTCCCAGGTGTGGATCAGCAGGCTCTGCAGCGCCGGCATCCGGTAGGGGGGGAGTTCCATGATGAACATCGGTGCTTCGCCGCGAAAGAGAGTGCGTTTGAAGATCAGCCCCATGACGATGGCCAGGGCGATGCCGAGGATGTAGAGGGACCAGATCACCGTCCCCGAGTGGGTGAAGAAGATGCCGGCGAAGAGGACGTAGACCGGCAGGCGCGCGCCACACGACATCAGCGGCAACAGCAGGGCGGTGAGGGCCTTGTCGCGCGGGTTCTCCAGGGTGCGGGTGGCGTAGATGCCGGGGACGTTGCAGCCGAAGCCGAGAAGCATCGGGATGAAGCTTTTGCCGTGCAGGCCGATGGTGTGCATCGCCCGGTCCATGACGAAGGCGGCGCGGGCCATGTAGCCGCTCCCCTCCAAAAAGGTGATGAAGAACATCATGGCGAAGATCACCGGCACGAAGACCAGGACGAAGCCGACCCCGGCGACGACCCCGTCGAGGGCCAGGGAGACGGTCCAGTCCGGCGCGCCGATCGCCCCCATCCCCACCTCGATCCAGCGCCGGAACGGGCCGGCGATCATGCCGTCGAGCCAGTCGCCGAAGGGGGAGGAGAGGTCGAAGGTCAGTTTGAAAACCAGCCACATGGCGAAAAGGAAGATGGGGATACCGAAGAGGCGATGGAGGACGACGCGGTCGATCTTCTCGGTGATCTCCCGGCGCGGCGCTTCGGGCTTGCGCAGCACCTCAAAGGTCAGCCCGGTGGCCAGGGCGTAGCGGGCCTCGGCCAGGAGCGCCTCGATGTCCTCGCCGTGGGCGCGGCGCAGGTGATGGAGCGGTTCAGCCAGCAGGGTCGTGGTGTCGAGGTTGATTTCCTTGCCGAGTTCGGTGTCCCCTTCCATCAGTTTGCAGGCGAGCCAGCGCTGCGGGTAGCGCTTGGCCAGTTCGGGATAGTGCTGGTGCAGCGCTTCCGTCACCCAGCCCGCGGCCTGGTCGAGGTCGGTGCCGTAGCTCAGCGCCTTGGGGCGACGGTCCGCGGCGGCATCGGCGGTGGCGATGACCGCGGCGAGGAGTTCCTGGAGGCCGCGATTCTTGGTGGCGGCGGTGGGGACGGCGACGACGCCGAGCATGGTCTCGATCCCCTTGACATCGATGCGGTAGCCCTTGGCTTCGGCCTCGTCGAAGATGTTCAGGGCCAGCACCGTCGGGATGTCGAGTTCCAGCAGTTGCATCGTCAGGTAGAGGTTGCGCTCGAGGTTGGTGGCATCGACGACGTTGAGGATCAGGTCCGGCTTCTCGTGGACCAGATAGTCGCGGGCGATGATCTCTTCCTGGGTATAGGGAGAGAGGGAATAGGTCCCCGGCAGGTCGACCAGACGGATACTGCGCCCCGCGAAGTCGAATTGCGCTTCCTTCTTCTCGACCGTGACCCCGGGCCAGTTGCCGACGTGCAGGCGGCTGCCGGCAAGAGCGTTGATCAGGGTCGATTTGCCGGCATTGGGGTTGCCGGCGACGGCGATGGTCAGCGGGCGGCTCATGCCGGCACCTCCAGACCGATCCCTTGTGCTTCCGTGCGGCGCAGGGAGAGACGATAGCTCTTGATCTCTACTTCCAGCGGGTCGCCCAGGGGGGCGACCTTGATCACCCGCACTTCTTCGCCCACCAGCACCCCCATGTCCATGAGCCGGCGCTTCAAGGGGCCGACGGCGCCGATGGCGCTGATGCGCCCCCGTTGTCCGGGTTTGAGTTCTGCCAGGGTCATTGCACTCTCCTCACCATGATTTTCATCGCCAGCGAGCGGTCGATGGCGATGCGCGCCTCGTCGATCCTGAGCAGGATCGGGGCGCCGTTATTGAGCATCGCCACGGTCTTGCCGGCGCGCAGGCCGAGCTCCTCGATGCGGTTGTCGCTCTTGTGCCGCTCGCCGCTGCACTGGCCGCAGCAACTCTTCTTCTCTTCGTGGAGGCGGATGGCGACGATCTCGCCGGCTTCGCCGGGGCTGAGCAGGGCCAGGGGCATCATGATCGTGGGTCCTTTCTCGAATGGAGCGTGGGTAACGATGGCGATTTTGAAAATCGAAATCAATATGGCGGTGAAGGTAATCGAATGGCCGGCCGGTGTCAAGATAAAATTGATAACCATTTTCATTTAGTTGGTGTGTGGCTGAAATGGGGGTGCAACGAGGGTGTGTCTGTCCTGCCGCCGGCGGGTGTGGGCGAGGAACGGATGGGGGGATGTGTGCTAGGCGAGGAGGAGGACGCCGACGGCGGGGAGGGCGAGGATCAGGGCGGTCAGTGCCCACCAGGGGCCACCGGCGGGGTTGCCGCGCAGGCGGCTGCGCAGAGCCAGGGTGGCGGCAGCAACCCCGAGGAGGCCGGCTGTAAGAGCGATAACAAAAGCTATGAGACCGCGGTTGCGGCAGCCGAGCCACTCCACCGGCGTGAGGGCGACGGCGAAGAAGAGGAGGGGGGCGAGGGCGGGGAGATAGAGGTGACGCTGTAGCCGGGTCATGGTTTTGCAGTTCCCCGTAATGCTTTGAGTGGTACTTTTCATGTTCTGGCGATACTACGGTGACCAGATGTGGGCGGTGGCCATCTCAGTTATGAATTCAACTCGGCGCGGCAGACCAAACTGAGCTCTCCACAACCCCGCGACCCCTGGTTTCAGTCGCCACTCTCCTCCGGGACAAACTTATCCCACAGTGCAGTCTCGAACCAGCGGGGCATGGCATCGGTTTTCAGACTGAGGAGGGCATTGTCGGTTACTTCAGCCACCCAAACCTTCTCGGCGGAGGAGTTGTCGAAGATGTAGGCTCGATTGGCGTACTGGACGGCCTCGGCCAGCAATTCTAGTGAGCGGTAATAGCGGTCGACGATTTTGTCTCGATCGACATTGTGCCCGCCCTGTGCAACGCGCGATGCGACTCGCGAAACATTGATGTCCGGGTCTTCGGTCGCCACATAATAGAGATAGGTCCGAAAACCTCTCTCTTGTGCCAGCCGCAGGAAATCGACTTTGCTGCGGTGGGACATGACGGTTTCGAAGGTGAAGGTTGTGCCGGCAACAAGGAGTTTGCGGCGCAGAAAATCGACGATAACCGACGCATGGTAGGAATTCACCGCAACGGAACGGAAGGACAATTGCCCCTCGGTGAATTCCAGCCGCGCCGCATCCCCAGCCAGCTCCTTTTCGGCCAGAAACCGGGAGTCTCTGAAAAACTCGAAGACCTCGTCAGCCGTCGTCACCACGCCATAAGTCGACAGATTCAGGCTGCCGGTCTGCCTGATTGAAGCCTCGATCTCATCGGCATTGATATAGACGCCGAACAGCTCCGATCCAATTTCCGCCTCGACAACGGACTTGATCGTGCTCTTGCCCGAACCGTTCGGACCGGCGAACATGCGCAGGCGTGGCGTCGCGTGGCTCATTTGACTTTCCGCACCCGCGTCTTTCCTGCAACGACGGGGGTCGGTGCCGGAATCGACTTGATTACCCTGGATGTCCCGTCGGGACGCGTTTCGATCAGTTGCCCACCCACTGCTTCAACTACGCTCCGGCCGGCTTTCAGCGTGTTGGCCCGAGCCTGTTTGACGGCATTTTCCGCAAGCTGCGGAATGCGGCTCTCCTGCTGGCTCATCGCTTTTTCATTGAGCTTTTTCATAGGGCGTTCTCCTTGAATGGATAATGCTCTTTATTATACCGTCAATTGAACGCGACCTGGCTGTTCATGGGCATGGGGAGGAGCCAGTCGCGGAGTAAAGTGTTCCCTCCTGCATCTTTGCCGGGTTATATCCGCTCATGTTCCTCGATGACTTTGTCGGCACCATATAACCCCAAAAGCAGCATCCTGTCGAGGATGTCGAGAATGCGCTTTCTCAATTCTGGGCGATCATCTGTGGCGCGATATTCGCGGAGCAGGAGTTCGTCGAGATAGTGCATCTCGCGACTGCGTCTCTGCGGCGACGAGGATTCTTCCGGTTGTTCCGTTAGTGCAAGGATTCGTTCAGCAGCAAGGATAACTTCTTCGGTAGTTGATTCGGCAGCATCTTTCAAAATGTGAAAAAACCAAAATGTCTCCCCATCAAACGCCTGTGACCGAATAAAGGTTCGAATTAATGAGCGATAGGGTTCAATGCTTTCGCCCTCGCGCATTTCGTTGAAGCAGTCTGCCGCAGCGGTTCTAACCTCTTTGACAGGATCATCGAAATACTCGACAAGCTTCTGCTCGGCTCGCAGTCGATATGCAGCATGAACAAGATGATTGGCTGCGGCATGGGCCGCCAGCGAGCGGTGCTGATCGCTTTGCTCGACCGATACGTCAGCACGGGCTGCGAAGGCTTCATTGTAGTATGCCTCGCGGTAGAGGTGAAATGCTCCAAGCAGTCGGCAATTCTCGTTATCCGCAGCAAGCAGCAGGTTGAGGAGTTCCGGGCCAATATCAGATCCATCGCGC
>Ga0154505_1154_pt4 | contig 18102 bp, 10 predicted proteins | sample RifGroD2_FD_115984 | JGI IMG/M metagenome (GOLD analysis project Ga0154505, IMG submission 115984) | Desulfuromonadales bacterium GWD2_61_12
GCTGTCATGCAGGCGCAGATTTTCCTGGCGCAGCGCCGCGACGTCGAGGGCACGACGCACACCGGCGAGCAGGCGCTCTTCCTCGACCGTCTTGATGAAATAGTCGAAGGCGCCCAGACGGGTGCAACGCACGGCGATCGCCACTTCGTTGCGCCCGGTCAGCATGATCACCGGCAACCCCGGATAGTGCTCGGCAATGTGCGCCAGCAACTCCTCGCCGCCAAGGCCGGGCATGGTGACATCGAGGAGGACCAGACTCACCGCGGTCCGCGCCAGCAGCGCGGGGACCTCGCGGCTCTCCTGGCAGAGGAGCAGGTGATTGATCCCGAGGGCGCGGGTCAGGGTCAGACTCAGACCACGCAACCAGGGGGCCTCGTCATCGACCAGCAGCACCGGCGCCGGTGGGTAGAGTTCCTTAACCATGGGTGATCTCCCGGGCATGGACCGGCAGCGCCACCGTCACGACGGTGCCCTGCTCCGGCAATGAGGCGAAATGCAAGGTTCCGCCGTGCTCCTCGATAATCCGGGTCGAGACCGACAGGCCCAGGCCGGTGCCGCCGACCTGGCGCCGGGTGGTGAAGAACGGGTCGGTGACCTGGGCGAGATGCTCGGGCCGGATGCCGACCCCCTCATCGCGCACCTCGATGAGATTGACCCCCCCCTCGCGCTGATGCCGCACCGTGACCTGGATCGCCCGGTTGCGTTCGGGCAGGGCCTGACAAGCGTTGAGGATGAGATTGATCAGTACCTGTTCGAGGCGCTGGGCGTTGCCGTGGCAGGGCGGCAACGGCGTGTCGCAGTGCAGCTCGAAATGGTCGGTGGCCTGCTTCAGCTGGTTGCCGACCAGATGGACGGCTTTGCGCACCACTTCACAAAGATCGACCGGACCGAACTGCCGGGCATCGAAAGGCCGCGCAAAATCCTTCAACTCCTCGACGATCTGCTTGATCCGTTGGGCGCCGTCCAGAACTTCGGCGAGAAGCAGCGGCAGCTCGTCGCGCAACCGGGAATAATCGAGGCCGCCGAGGGTGAATTCGCCCTGGCTGCGGTGATGCGCTTCGAGGAGCGGCAGGCAATCGCGAAAGGCATCGCGGATGATCGGCAGATCAAGCAGGATCAGGCCGGTCGGGTTGTTGATCTCGTGTGCCACCCCCGCCGCCAGTTCCCCCAGGGCGGCGAGGTGGCTGGCGCGCGCCGCCTCCTCGCGCAGGCGTACCCGCTCGCTGATATCGCTGGCCAGCCGGATCACCCGCACCTGGCGGCCGCCTTCATCGCGCAGCGGAAAGGTTTTGATCCCCCAGCTGCGGCCATCGGCGGTGGTGCGGACCAGGTCTTCGCCATGCCCGGTGGCAAAACAGCGGTGCACCTCGCAGTCACCGGCGGCGCCGCAACCGCGCCGGCAGAGCATCGCGCAGTCGGCGCCATCAAGCTGGCTGGCCGGCTGCCGGTAGAATTCCTGCGTCGCCCGATTGGCCCAGACCAACCGCATCTCCGGCGACCAGACGGTGAGGGAGTCGGGGATGCCGTCGAAGATCGTTTCGAATTCATGCGAGAGCTGGCGGAAGCGCGCTTCGCTCTTGGTCAGCTCGTCTTCGACCCGCTTGCGCTCGGAGATGTCGAGCATCGTCCCGACCAGACCGCCAACCGTCCCGTCTTTCTGCTGGAAAACCGCCTTGGTGAAGAGGATCGCGCGACGCTCGCCCGAGGCCGCTTCCACCTCGGTTTCGTAGACCTGCGTCCCCCCTTGCCGCAACAATTTCGCATCGGCTTCATGATAGATGGCGGCCAGTTTTGGCGGCGCCAGGGCATAGACGTCGCGGCCGACGATCTCCTCCCGTCCCCGTCCGAGAAAAGCGGCGAAGGCGTGGTTGCAACCGAGGTAACGTCCGGCCGCATCCTTGTAAAAGATCGGCGCCGGGATGGTGTCGAGGACTGTCTGCATAAACTCGGCCTGGGACCTCAGTTCGCGTTCGGCATGATTGCGTTCGGTGACGTCGAGGCAGAGTGCCATGCGCGCCATACAGCCGCTGTATTCGACTTCGAGAAAGGTCGCTTCCACCTCACGCACCGTCCCGGAGGAAGGACGAATGCGCAGCTTGAGGCGGCTTGTTTGCGCCATATCGTGCTGCGCCCCCTCGACGGCGACGGTAAAACCCGGCTGATCGGCCGCATCGAGATAGTCGGCGATGGCCTGCCCCTCGAGTTCCGCCGCGCTGGCGGCGCCGAAGAGCCCGACGGCGGCTGGGTTGAGGTAAACCAAATAGCCGTCGATATGGACAAAAACCGCCACCGGGGTTTTCTCCACCAGACTGCGGTAGGTCTCCTCGCTGTGGCGCAGCGCCGACTCGACCCGCTTGCGCTCGGAGATGTCGTCGACGACGAGAACGACTTCGGCGGCAGGCTCCCTGCGGCCCTGCAACGGGCCGACGACCATGGTGATATCGAGCTGGCGCCCGTCACGGTGCACGCCCACGAGGTCGCGGCGGACTATGTCGCCGGCACAGGCCCGCCGCAACAGGATGGCGAAGGGCTCCTGCTCGCACGGGGGGAGGCCGAACTGCGGGAAGTGCTGCCCCGCCACCGCGGCCTCATCCCAGCCGAAGATCGTCTCGGCCGCCTGGTTCCAGAGGAGGATCTGGCCGACGTGGTCGAGGGTCACGATCGCCATCGGCGCGGCGTGAAAAAGCTGTCGCAACTGAGCATTAGCGGCACGGATCTGCACCTCGGCCTGGTGCTGCGCCGTCACATCGGTCACCACGCCGATGTAGCCGTTGACCGCGCCGGCGGGGCTGCGGCGCACCGTCCAGTCGACCTGGCGCCAGAGTGTCCGACCGTTCCGGTCGCGATTGCGCAGCAACTCCACCCCCTGCTCGCGACCTTCCTTTAGCTGGCGGTCCATCGACTGCCGCGCCTGGTCGCGGCTCTCCTCGTCCCCGATCAGATCGAAGAGCGAACTCCCCCCCCGCCCCCCTGGACTGAGCTGATCCTGCATCTTGAAATAGGCTTCGTTGGCAAAGGCCACCCCCCCCTGCAGGTCGCACTCGAAAATGCCGTGCGGCACCGTTTCCACCAGGGCATGCAGATGTTCGCGGCTGCGCTGCAATGCCCCTTCCGCCCGCTGCTGTGCGGTCACGTCGCGAAAGGTGAGGAGAACCCCCCCGCCCGGAAGGCGCGCGGCAAAGCCCTCGACGACCACTCCGTCGAGGCGCGGAGTTTCAATGCTTGTCCGTTCCAGGGGACTCGCGAGCTGAGCCATGCGCCGGGCAACAAGTTCCTCGACCTGGGTCTCGGGATAGAGTCCACGGCGGCAGAGCTCTTCGATCACCGCACCGATGCTCGGACCCTGGCCCAGGAACCCTTCGTCAAGCTGCCAAAGTTCCAGATATCGACGATTGACAAAGACCACCCGAAACTCGGCATCGAGAGCCATCACCGCATTATCGGTATGATCGAGGACCGACTGCAGCAGATCCTGCCCGCGATGCAACAGCTGCCGCACCTTGTGGAAATAGGTGAGGAGCATGCCGAGGGCGACCGCCAGGGCAAAAAACGCCCCGAGGAGAAAGGCGAACGGGGCAAAGTCCGGATAAGACCAGCGCAACGGATAATCGAGCTTGTGCATCCCCCAGAGGACGAGCAGCCAGCCGGTCACCTGCTGCGCCCATGCCCCCTTCCGACTCGCCTGAAGCAGCAGCCAACCGGTCCAGATGGTCATCGCCCCATAAAAGGTGAAAATCGGCAGGCAAGCCCACGTCACCGGCTGGGCCGACAAATGCACCAGGACGTCCCAACCGAGGCTGGCCAGGGCGATGGCCAGCCAGACCCGAGAAACTTTCGTCCCGATAAATTCCGCGGTGCCGAGGAGGAGGAAGATGCCGGCGAGGAGCGCGCTCCCCTGGCTCAGGTGACCGGCCAGTTCGCCTGCCCCGCCCGCCTGTCGCAGAAAGTCGCTGCCGAGGCGGAGGCTCAAGCAGAGCCAGCTGCAGGTCCAGAAGAGCATGTGCCGTTCACGGTACTGGCGATAGAGCAAGGCAAAGACCAGCACCAGCAGGACACTGCTGAGAAGGGCGGCAGCGATGGCGGTTTGCAGCGCAGTGATTATCGGCATCGCGGAAACATTCTAGAGATAGGGCGAAAAAAGCTTGGCGGCGCCATCAAGGAGTCGGCGGCCGAGGGAACGGCCGGTGAGCTGGGCCGGGGTAACGGCGCGGGAGCGTTCGCGGGCGCCGTTGAAATGGGCGGCGAGCTGGCGGGTCAGGCGGCGGTCGTAGACCTCGAGATTGAATTCGAAATTGAGGCGCAGGCTGCGTGGATCGAGGTTGGCCGAACCGATGAGGGCAAAGTCGTCGTCAACGAGGAGAAATTTGCTGTGGACAAAGGGGGCGGGCTGGTAATAGACCCGGCAACCATGCTCGAGGAGTTCCCCGAGATAGGCCCGGCTGGCCCAGCCGACGACGGGAAGGTTGTTGCGACGCGGCAGCATGATCTCGACTTCGACGCCGCGCAGGGCGGCGGCGTTGATCGCCGCCATGAGCGCCCGGTCGGGGATGAAGTAGGGGGTCATGATGCGCACCCGACGGCGGGCGCAGTTGAGGGCGCCGATGACGATCCAGACGAGCTTTTCGAAATCCTCGTTGGGCCCGGCGCTGATCCCGCGGCAGAAGGCCTCGCCGCCGGCGACGACGTCGGGGTAATAGGGCGGGGCCTTGATCGCCTCGCCGCTGGCGAAGTGCCAGTCCTCGAGAAAGGCTTCGTGCATCTGCCCCACCACCGGACCGCTGACGCGAAAGTGGAGATCGACCACCCGGCCGCGCTCCGGCCGCTGGACGAGATGCCGGTCGCCGATATTCATGCCGCCGGTAAAGCCGATGCTGCCATCGACCACCAGCAGTTTGCGATGGTTGCGCATATTGACGTAAAAACCGCGTTCGGAGAGGGAGAAAGGGAGAAATTTCACCACCCGCACCGCGCTCCCGGCAAAGAGGGCGTAGGCGCGAGGCCACGAGTAACAGGCGCCGAGGGCGTCGAGCAGGACCCGCACGGTGGCGCCCCGCGCCGCTGCGGCCTTGAGGGCAGTGGCAAAAGTGCGGCCGCTGGCATCGTTGTCGAAGATGTAGGTGGCGAGACAGACCGAGCTCTCGGCCCGGTCGATGGCGGCGAGCATGGCGGGGTAGGCTTCCTCGCCATTGTGGAGGATGTCGACATGGTTGCCCTGCAGGAGGGGGCGACGGGTGACGGCGTCGGCGAGACTGAGGAGGGCGGCAAAATTTTCGGCGCGAAAGGGGATGCGGCCCCCGGCCAGGTCCTGGGCCCAGGGGCAGATCGCCGGGGCCAACCACGGCATGCCGCGGCCGCGGGCCTGCCAGCGGCGGGCCCGATTGCGGATGCGGTTGACCCCGAAGAGCCAGTAACCGGCGGCGCCGAGTCCGGGGAGAGCAAGGCAGAGGACGACCCAGCCGAGGGCGCTGCGAGGGTCGCGCTTCTCCAGCAGGGCATGCCCGGCCGTCGCGACCGAGATGGCAATGAGGATCAGGAAGAGGAACCAGCCGAACACGATACCCCCTGGTCAAGCCGTTGGACAACGACTCCGTCGGTGCCGATGAATCAGCCGGGGCGCAGACTGGTGGCGCAGCGGGGACAGGTCAGCATGCTGGTCGAGGGGACCTTGTGCCCGCAGGTCGGACAGTTGAACCAGTATTTGCAGAACTTGCACTGAGGTTCGGAGAGCCCCTGCTTCTTCTTGCACTTGGGACACTGGCGGTACATCTTGCGGGTTTCCAGATACTCCCGCAGCAGCAGCCCGCAGCGCGGGCAATCCTCGGCGTCGCGCTTGCCGATGACGGTGCCGCAGGACGGCATGGGACAGGTAAAGATCGTCTTGCAGGCACTGCACCAGTACTTGGCCTTTTTCATTTCCTTGCAGACCGGGCACTTTTCCATCGTTGACCTCATTCTCTTAACGTCGGCAGCATGCGGTTTTCCATGCTAGCACGAACGACTCGATAATCGAAACATTTCAGGAGGTTTTGCCGGATTTAGGCGCCGCCAGCCGATCAGCGTTTGCGACAGGCCTGTTCGACGTCGGCGGTTTTGCCGATGAGGACGAGCATGTCGCTGTCCTTGACCAGGTAGTCGGGAGGGGGCAAGGGGACAAAATGATCGGTCAGCACATCCTTGACGCCGATGACGGTGACGTTGAAGCGGCGGCGCAGGTCGAGCTCGATCAGGGTCTTGCCGAGGTAATGGGCCGGGGCCGCGGCCTCGGTGATGGAGAAATCCTCGGCCAGGGGGATGAATTCGAGGATATTGGGGCTGGAGAGACCCTTGGCCGTCTTGATCGCCATGTCCTTCTCCGGAAAAATGACATCGCTGGCGCCGATCTTTTCGAGGATGCGCCCGTGGTCCTCGCTGATCGCCTTGACCACGATGCGCCGGGCCTTGAGTTCCTTGAGGTAGAGGGTGATGAGGGTCGCCAGATGCGACCGTTCGCCGGTGGAGACGACGACGGCATCCATCCCGGCGATCCCCTGCCCGCGCAAAAAATCCTTGTTCGCCGCGTCGCCGACGATGGCGTAGGAAGAATGACCCTGCACCCGCTGCACCTTGTCGCGGTCCTGATCGATGGCGACAACCTCATGCCCTTCGGCGTAGAGGGTGCTGGCGACGTGAAATCCGAAATTACCCAAGCCGATGACGCCAAAACGTTTCATGGTCTGATTCTCCCGGCTATTTTCAGCCGATCATGATGTTTTCTTCGCCATATTCGACCGCATCGCTGCGGGTGCGTCCGGCGATGGTGAAAGCGACGGTCAGGAGTCCGACGCGGCCGACGAACATGAGGAGGATGATGATGAGTTTGCCCGATACGCCGAGATGCGGGGTCAGTCCGAGGGAGAGGCCGACGGTGGCGAAGGCCGAAATCGCCTCAAAGAAATAGTCGAAGAGGAGCCCCTGATTGACCCGCAGCCCGGCCCCGGCCCCCGGGGTCAAGAGGAGAAAGAAGATGGCGATCCCGACCAGCAGTCCGGCAAGAAGGGTCAGGGCCAACGTCTTGGTGATGACTTCGTTGCCGAGGGAGCGGCGGAAGACGTTGGTATGGGGGTTGCCGCGCAGGCGGCTGCTGAGGATGGCGTAAAAGACCGCCAGGCTCGTGGTCTTGATCCCGCCGCCGCAGGAACCGGGAGAGGCGCCGATGAACATCAGGGCCATGATGCAGAGGATCGTCGCCGGCGCGAAGAGGTTGAGGTCGATGGTATTGAAGCCGGCGGTGCGCGGACTCACCGCCTGGAAGAGGGCAGTCCCGAACCCCTCCCAGAAACCCATGCCGCGCAGGGCATTGTCATATTCGAGGGCGGCGATGACGGCGGTGCCGAGGACGATGAGGACGGCGGAGGTGACCAGAACCAGCTTGCTGTGCAGGGTCAGACGGCGGGCCTGGCCAGCGTGACGCAGGGCAAGGATCTCGCGCATGACGAGAAAGCCGATGCCGCCGAGGATGATGAGGACGATGACGGTGGCATTGACCAGGGGGTCGCTGCGATAGCCGATGAGACTGTCGGGATAGAGGCCGAAGCCGGCATTGCAGAAGGCCGAGACCGAGTGAAAAATCGCCGAATAGCACCCCTGCCACCACCCTTCGCGCGGCACCAGGACCCAGGCCAAAAGCAGCGCCCCGATCCCCTCGATGGCCAGGGTCAGACGCATGATGGAACGGATCAGGTCGCGCAGGGAATCGACCGGGGTGTGATGCAGCGTTTCATTGATGATCCAGCGCCCGCGCATGCCGACGCCGAGGCGCAGATAGAAGAAGAGGTAGACGGAAAAGGTGGTGATGCCGAGGCCGCCGATCTGGATGAGGAGAAGAATCACGGTCTGGCCGAAGAGGGAAAAACGGCTGCCGGTATCGACCACCGCCAGACCGGTGACACACATGGCCGAGGTTGCCGTGAAGAGGCCGTCGAGAAAGGAGACCGCCTCGCCACGGTGGGCGATGGGGAGGGCGAGAAGGATGCCGCCGAGGAGGATGGCCAGAGAGTAGGAGAGGATGATGACCGTCCCCGGGGCCAGATCCTGGCGGCGTTTGCGCAATGGGGTCATAAAGGGGGGATGATCCTTGACAAAGGGCGATCGCAGCCGGGCGGCGGGAAAAAGCTCTTGCGCCGCGGCCGATTCAGTTTACAATCACCTGCACGCAAAAAAAACCGACTGTTGCGGAGGAATTTGAGCATGAGCCTGTACCGGGTCGATAAAAAGGAACTCTCCGTCGCCCTCTTTCTCACCGACGGTGTCGTCCACGAAGGGGTCGTCTTCCTCAGCCCCTTCTCGCCGGCCCGCGCCGGCCGCCAGACCCTCCTCGAAGTCTTCCGCGAACGCGAGCCGTTTTTTCCATTCCGCGACAATAGCGAATCCTTCGCCTTAGTCAACAAAAATGCCATCACCCACGCCCGTTATGTCGAGGCGGAGGAGGAAGAGCTCGCTCTCGGCGAAGAGCTGTCGGTGCGCATCGTCTTCTTCGGCGGCGAAGTCCTGCAGGGGAAGATCCGTCTGGCCATGCCCGAAGGGCAGAACCGCCTGCAGGATCACGTCAACGCCGCCCCCGGCTTCTTCCCCCTCGAAGGCGGCGAATACCGCTACATCGTCAACGGCGCCCTCATCCGCGAGATCGCCCCGCAGCGGTAATTACCTGACTTGCCCGCGCAGGTAGGTCGGATCAAACGCGAGTAGATCGGATTGGCGAAGATACCGGATGCGGTCATGCTGCCTCCCAGTACGAATCATCGGATGTGTTCAACTCGGTAATGACAACTTTAACTACGTAATGAGTGGCTAGTTATTATGTAGTTGAATATCGCATTACGTAGTTAACTTTCCGCCCCGCAAGGATGCGTGGCCTACTCCAAGTAATCGACCCTTCGCCCCCCACCTTGCCATCGGCCAATCTGCTGCACCAATCCCCCACCAACTGATGCATGAGCGATGACAATCCGGGCAGCACGTTGCGCGATCCAGTCATTGCGTCGCGCAGCCAATTCCGTCGTCAGTCGCCGAGTTATCGATGCCGTGCTGACCACGGAGACGGCTCCGTTTTCCGCCGCCTGCAACCATGGCGACGGCAGTTGCGCCTCTTCCAGCTTGCGGGCAATGACGATGACACAAGGCGCCTTGGCGGTGAGCAGCACTTCGAGGACTGATTGTTCGAGGGGGGAATGAAAACCGCTGATCACCGGATGCTGGCCGCGCGCCTGCTCAACGGGCCAATTCATGGCCGCGCGAATCGCGCTGCCCGGACATTGGCGGGAGGCGAAGAAAGCGGTCAGGGGTTGATCGAGCAGGTCGGCGTTACCGAAGCCGTATTTTCGCCAGAAAAGGCCAAAAAGATAATAAAACTTTTCTCATGTCACTGTTATGTTTATCTTTTTAGCGATTTGAAAGTTTATTATCCAACGCCTCTGATAATAAACCCGGCCGAGAATGGTCGATATCCACAGTCAAACTCTGCGCAATGGATACTGAGGGAACGCTAGAGCCCAGGTTTTTTCGGTAAGCACAACGCAATCAGTCACATAGTGTCGTTCCCAAGGCTGATCCGCCTCTTGACGCAACCTCGACAGCAGCCTGTCTTTAAAAGCTAACAACAGGGCCGGATCAAGAGTTAATTTGTCCGCGCCGAGCAAAAAAGCATAGATAATAGGCTTACCGTCACTTTTCATGAGATGAAGGTAGCTGTAACTGTCTCGAGCTTTGGGAGTCAGCTCCTGTGCAATCAGGGAATCGTTCTGCACTTTTTTAACGAAATTCGCTCGCTCTTTTTCCAATGCGGCTTCTGCTGCAGGGTTCCCACCCTTTGCCTTGCAAGAAGGGTCTTTTATCTCCAGCATGACTAGATGCTGGTCTTCTTCTATGACAAAATCCACCAATGCCATGCCATGCGGTAAAGGTTTCTCTGGATCGTCAAGCTTCTTAACGCCATTCGCCGCAGAAAAATCAAACTCCAACTCCCCTTCCCGAAGTTTCATTCCGCACCACCTTTCAGCGCGCGGAAAATATCCCTCTGATAGAGGTCGGTGAATGTATCAGCAATGGTATTCGGGTCAACGCCTCTGAACGTATCGCTGACATGGCCGACAACAGCTTCGGCTTCATCCCTGTACAAGGAAATGTACCGTATCGCATCCCCCTTTTTCCTTCGCAGATCAAATTCCTTGAGCAAAACATAATTGTGGGTCGAGAGATAAACCTGCACTCCAAGGCGCTGTAATTCAAGAATAACTTCAACAACATCTCCCATCAGCGATGGATTAAGATTCGCTTCAGGCTCATCCCAAAACAGAACTGACCCAGAAAGCAAGGTGCCATTTTGAATTAAGAGCCAAATCAGAGCCAGTTTGCGCATACCTTCGGCAAGCAGAGTGAATTCAAGGTCACCCTGCTTGTTCTTGAGAAAGAAGTACTCTCCCTTGGCGATAACCTTACCTTCAAGGGCTCGTTGCAGGGCATTAAGCAAGCGGGCGCGATCTTTGTCTGTTGGCCCCATCAGTTTAGGAAGAAAAGCCCGTTTGATGATATCGACATAGACCTCTTCGAAAGCAATTTCCCGCTTGGCGGCAGTGGCCAAAAAACCGGGAGCATGGGCTAGCATTTCCTTAACCGGAATGTAGGCGCTTTCCAGAACTTCCTTCTGCCAGCCGCTTTCACCTATGACGCGAATATCGTCAACTTTGTTCGTATGGTTGGAAAACTCGGCGGAGAGTCTGCTGCCCCCTTGCCGGGTAATGGCAATTTTGGTCTTTACACTTGTTGACTGGCGGCGGGAAATGCGGCCTATACGGCCTTCATAGGGATTGAATACGTTTCTCAGCTTGAGGCCAAACCCCTTCTCGGCATCCTCTCCCACAGTAATAGCACACGCAGCATAAAGCACTTTGAGCAAATGAGTTTTGCCGGTGCCATTCGCGCCAATAAGGATGTTTACGCCGGGTGAAAAGGTCAGATCCAACAGGCCAAAGGCGGTCAGATTTTCCAGTTTAACGCGGGTGATTTTGCTCATGTTATCGGCTCCTCAACTTTACATTATGGAGATGGCTATAAAATGCGCGGATTTTATAACATTTATAACTGGGGAGGGAATTGATTTTATTACAGATGATGCAAAGTATGACTTGACGCTTCCGCTCATTTGATCAGCCCTCTCTCGACATCGCGATAGGCATTCTGCGCGGCAATTTTCACTGGGTCTTTGACTAGGGGGAAGGTGGTAAGGATGTATATCTCCTTGCGGTTTTCAAAACAGAAGAGTCCAGTGACTTCGGTTTCGGCAAAGAGCATCTCGCGCAGTTGCTTGGTGCCGAGGTCGGTATAGATACCGCTGGGGATGACGATACCGCATTCACCGCTGGGGCGTAGCAGATTGAAGCATTGCTCGGTGAAGAGCTTGTAGAGATTGATGTCCGAACCGGCCTTCTTGCCGTTCACCACCGAAATCTGGTTCTTGTACTGCCTTGATCCGCGATAGTAGCGGCTGATATGAGGAAATCGGCTCTGGTACTCGATCCATGCCACGCGGATGTCGGCATCCTTCATCAGCTTGGACTGTTCCTTCTCAAAATCCTCTATGGTCATGGTCTTTTTGGTGACTAGCTCGGAATGTTCGGTAAAAAACTCCTTCGCCTGCGGCTTGAAAATCTCCCACGGCGGGTTGGTGATGATGGCATCGAAGCCGCCACGCTTATTGAGAATCTCGTCGAACTCGTAGCCCCAGTGAAAGGGGTGCTGCGCTTCGATATCCTGAATCGTCAGCGCCCGCTTCTTCGGCTTCCCTTCCTTGTTCTTTGCCGTGTCCCAGGTCGCCTCTTCGTACTTGATCTCCAAGGCATTAAATTCATCGAGCAGCAGCTTGTTGAGGGTAATGACCGCTTCCCGCTTCATTGTCTCGATGGCGTCGCGCATGGTACTCAGGTCTTCGGCGTAACCGGCGGTGTGGCGGAAGGTATCAATGAGGCGGTTCTTCTCTTCGAGCAGGCGAGTGAACTTCTCCGTGGACTTCTGGTTTCTGTACTCGCGCTGGAGGTCCTTGCGGGTCGCGGCAGCGGTTGCACCAAAGTCGAAGCCGCCTGGTTCGGCCACCATCGGTTCGGCCAGTTTTGTCGCCGGTGCACCTGTAATGGTGTCGAACTTGGCCGGGTCGACGTGAATCAGACCGATCAACGAGTTGCCGGCGAGGATATTGAAGTCGATATTGGGGAGCGGTTCCAGCTCGTCGACACTCTGCGCCGCCGCCACCAGGGCAAGAAAGAGACGCAACTTGGCGATCTCAGTTGCCTCTTCCATGATATCGACGCCGTAAAGGTTATCGGTGATGATGCGCTTCTTGATGAAGTAAGAGAGGGACTTGTGTTCTTGCTCGACCTTTTTCAACCACGCATCAAGGGACCGGTCGTTGAGGAATTTAATCTTGCCGATGATCGCGGCGTAGAGATTGATCAGCGTCTTCATCGCCGCGACCAAAAAAGCCCCTGAACCGCAGGCCGGGTCGAGCAGGCTCAGTTCGGGAAGAATCTTGAGCAGCAGTTCGCGGCAGAGCTCGGCATCGAGCCCCAGCAGCAGTTCGGCCATCGAGTCGTACTGCCGCGCCGCCACCACGCCGGTGATGGCGGGGGTATTGATCTTGTCGAGGACCAGCTTGTAGATGGTGCGCTCGCAGAGGTATTCGGTGATCTCCGGCCGAGTGTAATAGGCGCCGAAGGCTTTCTGGTTGATGTACTTCTCGAAGATGTAGCCGAGAACGTCGGGGTTGATCTCGTCGTCCTTGCCGGCTGGGGTGTCATTGAGATTCCACGAATAGCGCTCGAAGAGGCCGAAGAGGTTTTCAAAAGCACGGTCGGGGATGCGGATCTCGGGATTGGCCAGCTCGACGGCATGTTGCAGGAAGAGCCCGCCGTTGAGGTACTTGATGTTACCGAGGAGTTTGCGGGTCTCAGGGCTGCGCTCGCTTTCCGGCTTAGCGAAACCCTCGAAGAAGAGCGGCCAGAGGAAGGCTCGGTAGTAGCGATCCTTGCCGAAGCTGGTCTGGCTGTGGGCGAGCTTGGCTTGCAGATAGTCGAGCTTGCCACCGTCAACAAAGCCCTTCTTTTGCAAAAAGTAGACGAACATCAGGCGATTGAGCAAAATCGAGGCATACCAGCGCCGCTGCCGGTCATCGGCAATCCCCTCGATCAGGTCGAGAAATGCCAGATGCTGGTCGGAGAACTCCCGGTAAAACTTCTTGGTCACCCGCTCGATATCGAGGGCCTTCTTCAAGCGCGAGGCAACCTCGGTCACCGGCAGGGCACCGCTGGCGTCAAGTTCGGTGATGTCGACCACCATCGCCCCAAGCTTGCTCAAAAAGAGATCGCCCGGCTGACCTTTGACATAGAGATGCTCGCGCGGATGAAGCTTGGCCCCCTCTCGCTTGACCCAGTACCAGAGACTGCTGGCGCGCTCACGATCGACGAAGATCAGCAAATTTTCGTGATGGTGCTTGGCAATCTCCTTATGCAGCGCGGCGCGGGTCTTGGCCGCCGGCATCTGCCCATCGTCGGCCGTCACTTCCAGCACCACCACGCCGGAGAGCTGCGCCAGCTGCCGCCCGCTGTACTTGACCCCCTCGACGGTCAGCGCCAGTGGTTGCCGGCCCACCGGTTGTGACCAGCCGAGCTCCTCAACGAAGAGGGTCGAGAAATCGAAGTCCTGCAGCAGCTTGCGCGTTCGTTGAATATCGAGCTTCCCCATCCCTAGGACTCCTTATGGACCAAGCCAAGCGAGCAGATGATGCGCGGCTCGAAGGTCTGTTCTTCTTCATGGACGATACACAAGCGATCTTCCTCGCGCAGGGCGATGGCCAGTTCGGCCAGGGCCTGATCGGCGATGCCGCTGCGCAACTGCCGATTCAGCGTATCCGTGGCATTCTGCCGCAGCGGATGACGGTAGATTTCATCGATGGTTTTGTGCAAATCCGGTGTGTCGAAGAGTGTCCCCTTGACACTCTCGGCGTAGCGCTTGAGCCGCTCATAGGTACGAAACCGCGCCCCGGAGGGCCGCCCGAGTTGCCCGCCGATGGTTTTCTCCTCGGCGACGATTTGCTCGACACCCTTGAGCACCAGTTGGTGATGATTTTCCTGCCGGGGCTGGGCCGGGGTGCCGGGCGGACATTCCGCCGCCTTGAGGATGGCATATTGCGATTCGGTGACACTCTGCCCTTGTTGGTCAATCCATGCCAGAGAGTCGTTCCCTTCGGCCGTGCGCAGATAGACCAGGACACCGGGAGGGTTTTCTGCGGAAGCGACAAGCTTCAATCCTGGCGTTGCCTGCTTGGTCGAATAGACCACCGGCGGCAAACCCGGAACGGTCTTTTGCAGCGAAGGATCGGCGGTGATGGCGTTCTTCCAGATTTGCCAGGCGTAGGAGGAAAGATCGACCTCGGTGTCGGCCTCGCCGTCGAGAATGCCGGACTTTTCGTGATAAAGGTCGATGACCGTCTTGTCGTCACCGTCCCCCTCGAAGAAGGTTTCGTCTGTGCCGACAACTTCGGCGTTCTCTTCCAGCCGCTGGCGCACACGGGAGCGCAGTTTGATGATGCGCTCAACCCCATCGGCCGGGAGGAAGGAATAACAGAGAATGGTTTCCGACCTCTGCCCGATTCGATCGACACGGCCGGCCCGTTGAATCAGGCGAATGATTGCCCAGGGAAGATCATAATTAACAATCACCGCACAATCTTGCAGATTTTGCCCTTCACTCAACACATCGGTAGCAATCAAAACCCGTAGTTCTTCGCTGGCGGCAATCCGCTCACGTTTGTGGTTGCTCTCGGGGCTGAAGCGCCAGGACAGAAGGGTCGGATCAGTCGATGCTCCGGTTGCGCCGGCGACCCTTTGCACCCCGCCCGCTTTCAGTTCCCGCTCCAGATAGTGAACGGTATCGGCAAACTGGGTGAAGATCAGCACCTTTTCGTTGGCGTGCCGGTGCATGAGGAGCTGCTGCAAGGCGGCCAGCTTGGTGTCTTGCATCGACTTCCAGAGCCCACACCTGTTCAGCACCAGCAGCAGCGCTGTCGCATCGTTGGCCAAATCCTTGGCCAGAGTCTTGACGAAAAGCGATGGCCGCAGCCACTTGAAACGCTTCTTGTAATGCTCGGCGTATTCGGCATAAATCTCGGCTGCACGCTGGCGAAACTCCGCGTCACTTCGTGGTGCGACGATCGACTTGAGGGTACAGGCTTCGGTATCGTCATCCTCGAAAAGCTCGCCGGTGACGCAAACATCATCATTGTCTTCGTCATAGATGGCGGTGTCGAGGGAACCGGCGTCGAGAGTGCCAAGCGGCAGCGGCAAGCTGTTTTCGATGGCGTGGAGGAAAACATAGTTTCGCAGGACATGCCGCTCCAGCGACAGGATGAAAGCGTGGCCGCTGCTTTCCAACCGCTTGAAGAGATTGGTCCGGCAAAAGCCCATCAGGCGCTTGCCCGCACGCGAGAGGTCGTGCAGCAGCTTGGCTTCGTTCGGGGTCGGCGGCTCGTGCGGCGACGGCGCCACGTAGTTACCCAGTCCATAACGCGGCAGACTCAGGACATTGATCGTATCGACCACGTCGGGCGAAAAGAGCCGGGCGTACTGATCCGCAGTATCCTTGTCGTCAATCTTGAACTTGACCGTACTCGGCTGGCGGACAGGGAAGTACGAACGCGAGCCGTCCTCGAAGGTCAAGAACTTGCGGCCTGTTTCAGGGTCGGTGTCAGCGTAATTATTCTGAATGAAGCTGCGCGTACGCCGAACCATGTAAAGGCGCATCAATTCCCGCCAATCGTCGGGATATTCACTCTTTTCAAAAGCCGCCAGCGAACGCACCGGGCACTGATGCCGACGAATAAACTCCGGCTCGCCGACCTCGCGCAACAGCCGTTCCGGGCGGACGCCCAGGTCCTTGTCTTCGGGAACAAACAGGCGCAACTGATTGGAAAGGTCAAGGTAGGTTTTGTTGTAGGGCGTTGCGGAGAGGAAGATACACTTGCTTTCGTTCTCTTGAATGTACTCTTGAATCGTCCGATAACGCTGCCCGTCGCGATTACGCAGGTTATGACTTTCATCGATCAAAACCAACCGGTAGCGGCGTAATTGGGGCAGTTCTCTGATGGCCTGACTAATGGAGAGAACCTTGGCCCGCATCCGATATTGGGCGCGATAGTCTTCCCACATCGGCACCAGATTTTTGGGGCAGATGATCAGCGTCTCCAGCCCGTGATCGTCTTCAAAAATTCGCACCAGCGCTGTCGCCATCAAGGTCTTACCCAAACCAACGACGTCACCGATCAGGACACCGCCACGTTTATTCAGGTGATGGGCGGCGATTTTGACCGCAGCGGTCTGGAACTCAAAGAGCTTGGCACCGAAATCGCGGGGGATGCGGAATTGCAGCAGACCTTCACGGGCCTCGTGCGCAAGGTGATAGGCCATTTTCAGATAGATGTGATACGGGGGAACGACCTCTTCCCGCGCCCAGCTCTCCTCGATGATCTGCACCAGCTCGGCGGAAATGTCGAGGCACCAGCGATCGGTCCAGCGATCCTCGAACCACTTGGACAGCTTGTTCGTGGCATCGTGGTCGAGCACGTCGATATTCAGCTCACCCTGCCCAGAAAGGCCGGGGAAAGTGAGATTGCTGCTGCCGAGATAACCGATGATCGGATTGATGGGGTCGGGACGAAAGAGAAGGTAAAGCTTGGCGTGGAGAGAGTGCCGCAGGAAGAGCTTGACGACAACCTTGCCGGCCTTGATCTGGGACGCCAACCGGCGCAGACCGGCTTCGTCCTCGTTGGTCGGTACCCCACGGGTCAACTGCTCGCGAAAATCTTCGGCGAGCTTCTTCTTCAGGCGCAGCGCGGTCTGATTATCGATCCCCGCATCTTGCTTGACCAAAGCGAAGAGATTGCGCAATTCCTCTTCCGGCGGACGTTGCATCCCGACCAGCAGCCGACAGCAGTTACCCTCGCCGCCGAACCAGGCGTCAACATAGCTGTCGAGTTGTTTCCAGCCGCGCAAATTGAAATAGCCGACGCAGAAATCCGCATGGTCGGCTACTTTCAAAGTCTCCTGCAGGACAGGCAGTAACTTGTTTTCTATATTGTCGAAAATACGCGGCATGGCGGCTCGGCAGAAAGGATAAACATCAATGAATATTCAATGCGCCTAACTTGCCAGAACAAGGTTAAATTTACAAAGGTATTTTCCCTCTTTCACAGCATCTTGCGCAAATACTGCCCCGTATACGACCCGCTGACCCGCGCCACTTCTTCCGGTGTCCCGATCGCCACAATCTCTCCTCCGCCCTTCCCCCCTTCCGGCCCAAGATCGATGAGGTAATCGGCGGTCTTGATGACGTCGAGATTGTGCTCGATGATGACCACCGTATTCCCCGCCGCCACCAGCCGCTGCAGGACATCGAGAAGCTTCTGGATATCAGCGAAATGGAGGCCGGTGGTCGGCTCGTCGAGGATGTAGATGGTCCGCCCCGTCGCCCGCTTGGCCAGCTCCTTGGCCAGTTTGACCCGCTGCGCCTCGCCGCCGGAGAGGGTGGTGGCGCTCTGGCCGAGCTTGATGTAGCCCAAGCCGACCTCGCGCAATGTCTCCAGCTTGTGCTTGATCCGCGGGATATTCTCGAGAAACTTGGCCGCCTGGCTGACAGTCATGTCGAGGACGCCGGCGATGCTCTCCCCCTTGTACTTCACCTCCAGCGTTTCCCGATTGTAGCGCGCCCCCCTGCAGACCTCGCACTGGACATAGACATCGGGGAGGAAGTGCATCTCGATCTTGATGATGCCGTCCCCCTGGCAGGCCTCGCAGCGCCCCCCCTTGACGTTGAAGGAGAAGCGCCCCGGAGCGTAGCCACGCACCTTGGCCTCGGGGAGCTGGGCGAAGAGGTCGCGAATCTCGGTGAAGACCCCGGTGTAGGTCGCCGGATTGGAGCGCGGGGTACGGCCGATGGGGGACTGGTCGATGTCAATGACCTTGTCGAGCTGCTCCAGGCCGAGGATGGCGTCGACCTTGCCGGCCTTCTCCTTGGCCCGGTAGA
>Ga0154505_1049_pt1 | contig 17487 bp, 15 predicted proteins | sample RifGroD2_FD_115984 | JGI IMG/M metagenome (GOLD analysis project Ga0154505, IMG submission 115984) | Desulfuromonadales bacterium GWD2_61_12
CGATTCCGATTCCGCTGCAGAAGGCGCTCTCCCTGCAGAATATCCGCATCAACGTCCCTTCGACCTTTACCGTCGGCATCAGCACCGAACCGTCGATCATGAGTGCGGCCGCCGAGCGCTTGCTCAACCTTAACCAGAGCCAGATCGAGGAGATGGCGCGGGAGATCATCTTCGGTCAGTTGCGCCTGACCGTCGCCTCGTTGACCATCGAGCAGATCAATCAGGACCGCGAAAGCTTCCTCGATTCCATCCGCAAGAACGTCGCCCCGGAACTGAACAAGATCGGTCTCTACCTGATCAACGTCAACATCACCGATATCACCGACGAATCGGGCTATATCGACTCCATCGGCAAGAAGGCCGCCTCCGAGGCGATCAATCAGGCCAAGGTCGATGTTGCCGAGCAGGACAAGAAGGGGGCGATCGGCGAAGCCGAGGCGACCCGGGAAAAGACGATCCGGGTGGCGGAAAACGTTGCCGAGTCGGAGAAGGGGAAGAAGAAGGCCGAGGCCGACCAGCGCGTCTTCGTCCAGCAGCAGGAGACGACGGCGACCATCGGCGAGGCGGAGGCCAATCGCGAGAAGGAAATCCGCGTGGCGCAGAATGTCGCCGAATCGCAGAAGGGGAAGAAACAGGCCGAGGCCGACCAGCGCATCTTCGTCCAGGGGCAGGAAGCCCAGGCCGTCACCGGCGAGAACAAGGCCAAGGCCGATATCGCCGCCACCAATGCCGAACTGGCGGTGCGCCAGGCCGAGGCGTTGCAGCGGGGCGAAGTGGCCAAGCGCCTGGCCGAGGTGGAGATCCAGAAGGCCCAGGCTAAAGCCGAGCAGGAGCGGCTGACCGCGGCCGAGGTCGTCCGCCAGGAAATCGACAAGACCAAGGTCGAGATCGCCGCCGAGGCCGAAGCGCAGAAAATCCGCCGCGAAGCCAAGGGCCAGGCCGATGCCATTCTGCTTAAATACCAGGCCGAAGCCGAAGGGATTCGCAAGGTCCTCGACAGCAAGGCCGCCGGTTATCTCGAACTGGTGCGCGGCTGCAACGGCGACGCCAAGGCGGTGGCCACCCTGTTGATGACGGAAAAGATCGAACAGATCGTCCAGCTGCAGGTCGAGGCCATCCGCAATATCAAGATCGACAAGGTCACGGTCTGGGATTCGGGCTCAAACGGCAAGGAGGGGAGTTCCACCGCCAATTTCCTCGCCGGACTGGTCAAGAGCTTGCCGCCGCTGCACGAAGTCGCGGCCATGGCCGGGGTCGATCTGCCGAAGTTCCTCGGCGAGATTGCCGCGAGCAAGCGGACCGGGGGTGGGGATGCGCCTGCCGCCGCCGACAACCGCCCGGACTAATGGACAGGAGCCGGCCATGAGTCGATTGACCGACCAGGAATTGATCGAGGAACTGAAGTCCCGCTTCGAGATGAACCGGCAGGCCCTGCACGACCTGCAGGCCCTGACCGGGCAACTGGAGAAGATGAACCGGCGGCTGCAGGAATCGGAAGCGATGAAGAGTCACTTCCTCTCCAATATCCGCAACGAGATCAATAACCCGCTGACCGCCATCATGGGTCTCTCCCGTCATCTCAAGGGCGGCGGTTGCGACCCGGGCAAGGTTGCCGCGGTGGGGGGGATGATCTTTTCCGAAGCCTTCGATCTCGACTTTCAGCTGCGCAATATCTTCATCGCCGCCGAACTCGAAGCGGGGGAACACAGCCCCGATTTTTCCCGGGTCGATATCGTCAGCCTGATGGCGAGCGCCGCAGAAATGCTCGCCCACCAGCTGGAGATAAAAAACATTCGCCTGACCCAGCGTATCGGCGACGGTTCGCCCCTGCTCTTCACCACCGACGCCCAGATGCTTCAGGTCGTTCTCGTCAACCTCCTGGTCAACGCCATCGAATACAGCGCCGAAGGGGGTGAGGTCACCATCACGGCCGACGCTGCCGGCGGCGGCCTCAAGATCGTCGTCAGCGACAGCGGGGTCGGTATCGACCCGGCCGACCACGAAGTCATCTTCGATCGCTTCAAGCAGAAGGAGAGCGGTGCCACCAAGAGTCATCGCGGGCATGGTCTCGGGCTCAGCATCATCAAGGCGGTGGTCGACCTGCTCAGTGGCGAGGTTTCCCTGCGCAGCGCCCTCGGCCAGGGAGCATCCTTTACCCTCTTCATTCCTGAGCCGGTCCTCTCGTCCCCGGTGGCGGTCACGGCCCAGGACGGCAATTTCTTCCTCTTCAAGGACGAGGGGGGGGCGGATGAGGTCTTCTAGTCTTTTCCCCATTTATCACCGCGAGCTGTCGGCGTGAGTGCGCCGGAAACGCCGCAGAAGAGCCATTATCTCTTTCCCGGGGAGCTCTTTGCCCAGCGTGAACCGCATCTGGTGAGTACCGTCCTCGGCTCGTGCATCTCCGTCTGTCTCTGGGACCCGGTGGCGGCGGTCGGCGGCATCAACCATTTTCTCCTCCCCCTGTGGAACGGCGAGGGTTTGCCGACGCCGAAATACGGCAACGTCGCCATCCCGCGCCTCTGGGAAAAGATGCTTTCCCTCGGCTGTGCCCCCGCCCGCATCCAGGCCAAGGTCTTTGGCGGCTCGGCCATGTGGAACGCCACCGAGGGTTTACTGGCGGTGGGAGTGCGCAATATCGAGCTGGCCGACAACATGTTGCGCGAGATGGGGATACCGGTTGTCAGCAAGGATGTCGGCGGGACCCAGAGCCGCAAGATCATCTTTCATTCCGCCGATGGCACCGTCATGCTCCGTCGGCATAATGCCCTGGCGTCTCAGCGTCCGGCCGAAAACGACTAAAACCAGGGATTAGCGGCAATCACAAATGCACAGGGGCACGGCTTATGGCCGTGCCCCTGCTGTTTTATGGGATGGTTTTGCCGCTGTTACTGGCAGGCGCCGAGGCGGCGGCCGCTGATTTTGCTGTTCATCGTCCCGCTCTCCTTGCCGCCGGAGGTGGTGGTCATGTTGATATTGCCGGCGAAGCTGTCCCGGTGGTAGGTGATGTTCCCCGTGCTGCGCACGACTTCAGTCTTGTTGCGACACTCCATGACCCAGAAGACCGTATCCCCCTGGATATCGGTGCTGATCATCTTGCAATCCTGATTCTTTTCCGGCTGCTGAGGGACCGCGTCCTTTTTGCTCAGGCAGTGGGTGTATGTGACCGGGGGGATGGCAAAGGGGAGGCCGGGCATCTCCATGACCGTGGTGATCTCCCACTTCCCTTCGTGCATGTTCGGTTCGGCGGCGAGGGCGGGGATGGCCAGGGCAAGGAGCAGGACGAGGGTGATCAGGCCAAAGCGCATGGGGTCCTCCAGAGAAAAGGGTGGGTGAAGTGGAAGCGGGTTGCGCAAGTGTAGCCAAATCTGTCAAGGATGCAACGGTGGATTAACCTTGCCGCAGGTGTTCAAGAAGAATCTTCAGGCCGATGAGACAGAGGATGACCCCGCCGAAGATTTCGACCCGCTTCCCCCAGGACGCGCCGACTTTGCGGCCCAGGAGCATGCCGCAGACGGTCAGGACGCCGGCGACAAGGCCGATGACCAGGGCCGGCGTCCAGATGGAGACGCCGAGCAGGGCCAGGCTGAGGCCGACAGCGAGGGCATCGATGCTGGTGGCGACGGCGAGCATGACCATGGTCATGCCGCGGGTCGGGTCGGAGTCGGCTTTTTCCTCGGGGGCGAGGGCTTCGTGAATCATCTTGCCACCGACAAAGGCGAGGAGGGCAAAGGCGATCCAGTGATCGTAGCTGGCAATGAGAGGTTGAAAGCTCTTCCCCGCCAGCCAGCCGGTCACCGGCATCAGCGCCTGAAAGAGGCCGAAATGGAAGCCGAGGCGGAAGAGGTGCCGGCCGGTCAGGGGATTGAGGGCCATGCCGGTGGCGAGGGCGACGGCGAAGGCATCCATCGCCAGGGCGATGGCAATGCCGAGAAGGGTTAGCCAGTCCATGTCTTTACGTCCTTGGTCGCTTGAGCCGGTGCGGAAAGTCTTGGATTCTGTGGGCAGCGGTCGGTTGCTGTCAAGGGTAAACGGCGGACGAATGGGTGCTCTGGTGCGCCTGTGGTTGCGAAAAAAACCGCAGAGGAGTATAAAAGGGAGTCGTTGTCCCCGCCGCTTTCGGGCGGGCCGTCGGTACACCAAGAGCAGGGGAGAGGGAAAGAGATGCGTTCATGGTCAGGATTGATTCTTTTTGCGTTGCTCGGGCTGCCGCTGGCGGCGCAGGCCTTTACCCAGGATGGCTGCGGGGCAGGGCAGTGCCGCGATTGTCACAGTCTCGAGGTCAAAGAGGCCGCCAAAATTCTCGGTGAGGGGGTCGACCGGGTCCACAAGGTCGAATTCGCCGAAATCCCGGGATTCTGGGTGGTCGAGGTCGAAAAGGAGAAGCAGCGTTTTCCGCTTTACGTCGATTTTTCCAAGGCCTACGTCGTTGCCGGCAACGTCATTCGCCTCAAGGATGGGGAGAATGTCACCGCCCGCTACCAGACGGCCATGAATGGCGGCAAAGGGGCCAAGGCCGCCCCTCCGACCCCGCCGGCGCCGGCGAAAAAAATCGATTTCTCGCGGATTCCCCTTGACGATGCGCTCCTCCTCGGTTCGCCAGCCGCAAAAATCCGCGTCGTCGTCTTTACCGATCCCGAGTGCAGTTTCTGCAAAAAACTCCACGTCGAACTCAAGGAAGTCGTCCGCCTCGATTCCAACGTCGCTTTCCTGATCAAGATGTTCCCCCTGAAAATTCATCCCAACGCCTACGGCATCGCCAAGAGTGTTGTCTGCACCAAGTCGTTGACCTTGCTCGAGGCGAGTTTTTCCGGCGCGCCGGTCTTGCCCTCGGCCTGCGAGACGACCAAGGTCGACGAAAGTCTCGCCCTCGGTGAAGCCATCGGCATCAACTCGACGCCGACCTTGATCCTGCCCGATGGCACCCTCCTTCCCGGCTACAAGAAGGCTGCCGACATTCTGCGCCTGCTCGGGTCGAAGGCGGCGCCACCAGGGTGAGGGTAGGATGGGGTGAACCCCCTTGCTTTCCCGTCCGGCTTCTGGTAAAAGACGCAGTCGTTAAAAAGTTAGATGAAGGAGGAGGAAACCCGATGGGTTTGATGACCGGCAAGCGTGGTGTGATTTTCGGTGTCGCCAACGATATGAGTATCGCCTGGGGCATTGCCCAGCAGCTCAAGGAGCAAGGCGCCGAGATGGCTTTTACCTATCTCAACGAAGCGTTGGAGAAGCGGGTGCGTCCCCTGGCGGAAAGCCTCGGCAGCACGGTCATTCTCCCTTGCGATGTGGCGCGGGATGAAGATATCGAAGAGGTTTTCGCCGAGCTCGGCAAGCGCTGGGGGAAGATCGACTTCGTCGTCCACGCCGTCGCTTTCGCCAACCGCGAAGACCTCAAGAATCCTTTTTCCCAGACGAGCCGGGCCGGTTTCCAGCTCGCTCTCGACATCAGCGCCTATTCCCTCGTCGCCATGACCCGTAGTGCCATGCCGATCCTCAACAAGGGGGGTAGCGTCCTGACCCTGAGCTATCTCGGCGCCGAGCGCGTTGTCCCCAGCTATAACGTCATGGGCGTGGCCAAGGCCGCCCTCGAAGCCTCAGTCCGTTATCTCGCCGCCGAACTCGGTGAACAGGGGATTCGCGTCAACGCCATCTCTGCCGGCCCGATCCGCACCCTGGCCGCCTCGGGGATCGCCAATTTCAAATCGAAACTCAAGCTCATGGATGACTTCGCGCCATTGCGACGGACGGTGACCCAGGACGAAGTCGGTAAATCGGCGGTCTATTTCCTCTCCGACCTCGCCAGTGGGGTGACCGGCGAAATCCATTACGTCGATGGTGGCTTCAACATCATTGTCGGTGCCGGTTGAGCCCCGTCCCCGTGACCATTGACCGACCCGAAAGAGCCCTCCGGGGCTCTTTTTTACTTTCCGCCGGAGGGTGGCATGCTGCACGGTAACCTGTCGGGGCTCAAGGCCGGCCAGATGGCGGCGCTGGAGCGCATCTACCGCCGGCGTATCGCCCCCGAGCAGATCGTCACCGTCGAACTGGCGCGTTTTCTCACCGAGCTCTCCTTCGAACTGCGCCGGCAGCTCGGGGTCATCATCGACCGCCAGGGGACAGTGGTTTATGTCATCGTCGGCGACGACCGCGAAATCGTCATCCCCGACCTTTCCGGCTACAGCCTCGGGCGCAGCGGCCTGCGCGGCCTGCGCTGCATCCATACCCATCTGCGCGAAGAAGGTCTGAGCCAGGACGACCTCACCGACCTCGCCCTCCTCCGTCTCGATCTCATGGCGGTGGTGACGGTGCGCGATCGGGGGCAGCCGGGGCTGGTCGAATATGCCCATCTCCTCCCGGCCAATCCCGACGGCAAGGGAGTCGAGATCCTGCGTGTCCCCTCCCTCTTCGATCTCGAACTCGACCTCGGCGCCTTTCTGCGCGGGCTCGAAGCCGAACTCGAGCGCAAGCTGGCGGAGACGGTCGATCTCTCCGACCGTCGCGAGAAGGCACTCCTCATCTCCGTCAGTCCGGCGTCGCGGCGCGAAATCGAGGAATCCCTCGATGAGCTCAACGAACTCGCCCGCACCGCCGATGTCGTCGTCCTCGACCGTGTCGTTCAGCGCACCCGCCAGACCAATCCCAAATATCTCATGGGGGAGGGAAAGATCCGGGAGGTCATCATCAACGCCCTGCAACGCGGTGTCACCCTCCTGGTTTTCGATCAGGATCTGTCGCCGGCCCAGGTCCGCTCCCTCTCGGAAATGACCGAGATCAAGGTCATCGACCGCACCCAGCTCATCCTCGATATCTTCGCCCGCCGCGCCCACACCCTCGACGGCAAGGTTCAGGTCGAACTGGCCCAGCTCAAATACATCCTGCCGCGCCTGGTCGGCAAGGGCCTGGCCATGTCCCGCCTCATGGGCGGCGTCGGCGGCCGCGGCCCCGGTGAAACCAAACTTGAAATCGACCGCCGGCGTATCCGCGACCGCATCAGCCGCCTCGAGCGCCAACTCGACGACCTCTCCCGCGGGCGCCTGCAACGGCGGCAGCGGCGGATCCGCGCCGGTCTCCCCATCATCTCCATCGTCGGCTACACCAATGCCGGCAAGTCGACCCTGCTCAACATGCTGACCCGCAGCGAGGTCTTTACCGAAGACCTCCTCTTCGCCACCCTCGATACCGCCACTCGGCGCCTGCGCTTTCCCCACGAGCGTGAAGTCATCATCACCGATACCGTCGGCTTTATCCGCAACCTCCCCAAGAGTCTCATGGGTGCCTTCAAGTCGACCCTCGAAGAGCTGGAGGACGCCGATCTCCTCCTCCATCTGGTCGATCTCGCCAACCCGCGCTTTGCCGAGCAGATTGCCGCTGTCGAGGCAATCCTGCGGGATCTCGAACTCGACACCAAGCCGACCCTCCTGGTCTTCAACAAATGCGACCAGGTCGATGCCGCCGAGACGGCCGCCGAATGCCGCCGTCATCACGCCGTGGCCGTCAGTGCCTTGCAGCGCGACAGCCTCACCCCCCTCCTGGATGAGCTGGAGCGGCGCTTCTGGCCGAAAACGACCGGCAATCCTTGACAGTACCCCAGGGTTTTCTCTACCCTGTAGCGGTCAGATAGCTATTGGAGGTTCCTTCATGTTGTTGCCCCGCGTGCTCCCGCTTTTGCTCCTGCCGCTCTTTTTGGCGGGGTGCACCGTTGTCGTCTCGGCGCCGCCGCCGGCCCCGAACGAAAGCAGCGCGGCGCCGTCTCCGCCGCCCGCTTCGGCTGATTGTGCTGGCAGCACCGGCGTCATACCGGGGGTTGCCGCCGATGGTGCCGTCGCCCTGGTTCTGGAGACCTCTCCCGCGGTCGAGTTGCCCGTTCCTGCCGATATTGTCGCGATGGAGGAGGACGAAGTCGAGCCGGCCGACGACGAGACCATGGCGGATAATCTCCTTTTGACTACCCCCGACCTGGCCGCCCCCGATCTCGAAGAGGAGCTGGTCCTGCCGCCGGCGGCGACCTTCGATTTCCCCGTCGTCGAGAATCCGAAGGTGCAGTATTTCGTCGATTACTACAGCGGTCCCGGGCGCGAGGTCTTCGCCCGCTGGCTCGAGCGCTCGACCCGCTACCTCCCCATGATGAACGCGGTCTTTGCCGAGGCCGGTCTCCCCCTCGATCTGACCTATCTCGCCATGGTCGAGTCCGGCTTCAATCCCAAAGCCTTCAGTTGGGCTCATGCCTCGGGACCGTGGCAATTCATGCCGCGCACCGGTCAACTCTATGGCTTGCAGGACGACTGGTGGCACGACGAACGCCGCGATTTTGAAAAGTCGACCCGGGCCGCCGCCCACCATCTCAAGGATCTCCATTGTCTCTTCGAAGGGGACTGGAACCTTGCCGTCGCCTCCTACAACGCCGGCGCCGGCAAGATGCTGCGGGCGACGAAAAAATATGACACTCGCGATTTCTGGGAGATGAGCCAGGGGAAGTACCTGCGCGACGAGACCAAGAACTATCTGCCCAAGCTCATGGCCATGCTCCTCATCGCCAAGCAGCCGGCCAAGTATGGCTTTAGCAACCTGCAATACCAGTCCCCGGTCGCCAGTGATACCGTGATCATCCCCACCGCCACCGATCTCGACATCGTCGCCCGGCTCAGCGGCAGCGATTACGCCACGATCAAGGAGCTCAACCCCGAACTCAAGCGCTGGTGCACCCCTCCCGGGCTCAAGGATTATCCCTTGCGCATCCCCGCCGGGACCAGGGAACAGTTCCTCGCCGCCTATGCCGAACTGCCGGTGACGGCACGGGCCAACTACGAGCATCACAAGATCAAGAAGGGGGATACCCTGCAGGGGCTGGCCAAGCGCTACCATATCCGCGTGGCCGATATCGTCGCCCTCAACTCCATTCGCAATCCCAAGGCGCTGCGCATTGGCAGCAACCTCGTCCTGCCGCTGCAACCGGGGGCGAGCAAGATCCCGCGTGAAGCCTTTGAGGATGACTACGTCCGCACCCGCCAGCCGACCCATACTGTGCGCAAGGGCGATACCCTTTCCCAGATCGCCCAGCGTTACGATGTCAGCTCCCAGGAATTGCGGGTCTGGAATCGTCTCGGCTGGGACAACGTCATCCGTCCGGGGCAGGTTCTCGTCGTCTCCGCCGGCGCCGCCAAGAGCAAGGGGAAGACCAAGGCGGTGACGGCGAGCAAGAGTGGGGGGAAGGGCAAGACAGCGACCGTCAGCGCCAAGAGCAGTGGCAGTCAGAAACCGGGGGCCAAGGGTGCCAAGACGACACGCATCGTCTACCAGGTCAAGGCCGGCGACACCCTCTCCAAGATTGCCCGCCGCTACGATGTCAGCACCAGTCGCATTCTCGACTGGAATAACCTCTCCGCCAGCCAGTTGCTGCAACCGGGACAGCGTCTGACCCTGCTGGTCGATGATGCCGACCGCGGCTAGGGCATCAGTTCGCGTGGAACGCGCCCTCTTCCTCAACCGCCTTGTCGCGCCTCTCCCCGGCGGTTTCGACCGTCTCTACTTCGGCGCCGAATTCTGCTGCTGGACTTTTCCGCCCGTTGCCGAATGCCGCCGCGCTCTCGCCGCCGCCCACGCCGCCGGCTGGGCCTTCACCCTCGCCACCCCGATCCTCCACCAGCGCTTTCTCCCCCGGATCGAACAGATCTTTGCCGAACTTCTCCCCGATTTTTCCGGCGGCGATGAAGTCCTCATCTCCGACTGGGGGGGATTGGCGCCGTTGCGCCGGGTAGCACCGGCGGCCACCGTCATCCTCGGGCGGGTCCTCTCGGGGCAGAAACGCGGGCCGCAGATTCTCGATCTTGAGCTCAATGTCGATGAACTCGATTACTTGCGTCAGGGGAGTTGGTACGCCCCGGAGGCGGTTGCCCTGTTGCAGGAAAATGCCATCGCCCGGGTCGAGCTCGACCTTTTGCTGCAGGGGGTGGCCCCGCTGCCGGCGGAACTCGCCGGCTCCCTCCATTACCCCTACGCCATGGTCACATCGAGCCGCAACTGCCCCTTTCGCAGCAGTTCCAGCGTCGCGGGTTGCCCGGCTCCCTGCGGTGACGTCTTTACCCTGAGCAGTCCGGAGAGCCCGCTCCCCCTCTTTCAGGGGGGGAATACCCAGTTTCTCCGCCATGAAGAACCCCCCGCACCCCCTTTTCCCGTCGGCATCGACCGCAGCGTTTTTCACCCCCAGCTGCCGCGCTAGATGGGCCATATAGCTTTTGACTTTTCCCGGGGGCGTTGCTAAACTCCCGACTTCGTCCATCACCCGAAAGGAATCACAAAAGCTCATGTACAATATCGCTCTCGCCCTTCTCGCCGGTATCCTCGTCAGCGTCCTCCTCATCTTCGCCGTCGAGCTCAATATCTGGATCTCCCTGCTCATCGGCTTCATCCTCATTGCCGGGCTCTATCTCCTCCTCACCCGCTACGTCATGGGCAAAGTCACCGCCCTGATGGACACGGTGCAGAAGGACGTCCAGGCCGGGCGCGTCGAAAAGGCGATCAAGGTCCTGGAGAGTGGCCTCAAGTACGGCCCCTGGCAGATCTACGTCACCGGCCAGATCAACTCGCAGATCGGCATGATTCTCTTCCTCAAGCGCGACTTCGCCGAGGCTTTCCCCTACCTGGAAAAGGGCTTCGTCAAGAACTGGGCGGCCATGGGGATGCTCGCCGTCACCTACATGAAGCGCAACAAGAACAGCAAGATGATCGACACCTTCGAGAGTGCCGTCACCGTCAACAAGAAAGAACCTCTTCTCTGGAACCTCTACGGTTTCTGTCTCGAGCACGTCGGCGAGAAGGAGAAGGCGATTGCGGTCATGGAAAAAGGGGTGAAGAAAGTCGGCGGCCACGAACTCCTCGAAGCGAATCTCGACCTGCTGCGGGACGGGAAGAAGATGAAGATGATGGCCTGGGGCGAACTCTGGTACCAGTTCCACCTGGAGAAGACCGGTGCCATCATCAAGCAGCAGACCAAGGCGATCCAGGGGCGGCGCAAGATCGTGCGGCAGTAACCGCCATGGCCGGCAAACGCGACAAAAGCCCTGCCTCTTCCCCAAGCCCCTTCAGCGTTTTGAAGGGGCTTGCCGTTTCTCCGCCGCCAGCCGGCAAAAAGGTCGTACCGCCGCCGGCGCCACGCCGGGACGTAGACGACACCCCGGCCGATTTCGCCAGCGCCATGGCCGACCTCGGGGTCAAGCCCATCACCCCTGGCAGTACGGCGCCGCCGGTTCCCGCCGCCGACCCCGTCCCCGGGCTGCTTGCCCCGCCGCCACTGCCACCGCCGACGGAGGAGGAGCTCTTCTTGAGCGCCCTCAACGGCATCACCGCGGTCTTCCGCGACGAACTCCCCGCCGAGGTCGAGCCCCAGGCCTCGCCGCGGCGGATGAAGCTGGTGCGGCAGGGGAAGCTCTTCCCTGAAGCGACCCTCGATCTCCACGGTCTGACTCGCGATGAAGCCCGCCTGCGCACCCGCCACTTTCTCGACAACAGCGTCCATCACGGTTTCAAGACCGTTCTTCTCATCACCGGCCGCGGTTTGCGCTCCCCCGAGGGCCCGGTGCTGCGCGACGAACTTGAGCGCTACCTCAGTCACGACGCCGCCGCCTGGGTCGCCGAATGGGGGCGTGCTCCCGGCAATCTCGGGGGGGAGGGGGCGCTGGTCGTTTTCCTGAAAGGGCGCAAAGGGGGAGGGGAATGAGCTCATGGTGACGCCGGAGACGGGGACGAACCCGGACCTGGCCACGAAGCAGCGCCAGTTCAATGCCGCCATGGCCCTCTATAACGGGAGCCGCCGCTACCAACTCTTCAGCGCCGGTGTCGCCGTCATCAACATCGCCCTGCAACTGACCCTCCTTGCTCGCCTCATCCCCCTCCATGTTCCGCTTGTGTGGCAGCCGCCCCTTTTGCTGACGGCCTATTTCATCACCGATTTTATCAACGGCTTGGTCCACATGATCATGGATCACAGCGACCGCTACACCTCCCTGGCCGGGCCCCTAATCGCCAACTTCCACCTCCACCACAAGATTCCACGCTACCAGGACCATGCGCTGCCGGTGATTTACTTCAACGAAACCGGCTCCAAAGTCTGGCTCGTCCCGACCCTTGGCGCCGTCCTCGCCCTCACCTGTGTTGAAGGTATCAGCCTGTATCTGTTGACGCTGCTCATCTATGTCGGCGTCCTCTCTTCCGTCGCCGAAGTCTCGCATTACCTTTGCCACAACTCCACTGCAACCTTCTCCGTTTTTCTCGCCCGTTGCGGTCTGCTCCTGGACAAGCGCCATCATGCTTGCCACCATCTCCACGACAACCAGAACTACGCCTTTCTCAACGGCTGGAGCGACCCGCTGCTCAACCGCATCGCCCTGGCTATTTATCCCGGCTACAAAAGGACGACCGATCTGCACTTTGCCACTTACGTTCCTCCCGATGGGGATAAGCGCTAGGCGCACGCGGATTAACATATCTTTGCAATTGACCGCGAGGGGGAGGCGGTGTAGAAAAGGATGGCTTTTGTGCAAGAAATCAGCTCGTTTTGGGAGTAGGTAAATGTCCGCTCAAAAGTTTTTGCAAGACCTCGAAAAGAAACTCTGGACCGCCGCCGACAAGCTGCGTTCGACCCTTGATGCGGCGCAGTACAAGCACGCAGTGCTCGGGCTGCTTTTCGTCAAGTATGTCTCCGACGCCTTCGACATCCGCCGTCAGGAGCTGCTGGCACAGTTCGAGGACGCGGCCCATGACTACTATCTCGATCCGGCTGAGTTCGACTCGGACGACGATTATCAGGCCGGGCTCGACGCCGAGCTGGAGATTCGCGACTACTACACCGAGACCAACGTCTTCTGGGTTCCGGCGCTGGGGCGCTGGGAGAACTTGCAGCGCAGCGCCAAGCTGCCGCCGGGGACGAAGATCGAGATCAAGAACGGCAAAACCGAACTCTACGAGATGCGCAGCGTCGGGCGCCTGATCGACGATGCGCTGGAGGCGATCGAGAAGGACAACCCCAAGCTCAAAGGGGTGCTCAACAAGCAGTACGGCCGTTTGCAGATCGACCAGGCCAAATTAGGCGAACTCATCGACCTCATCGCCACCATCCCCTTTGTGCATGAATCGCTGCAGGCCAAGGACATCCTCGGCCATGTCTACGAATACTTCCTCGGCCAGTTCGCCCTCGCCGAGGGGAAGAAGGGCGGACAGTTCTACACCCCCAAGTCGATTGTCAGCCTGATCGTCGAGATGCTCCAGCCATTTCAGGGGCGGGTCTATGACCCGGCCATGGGCTCGGGCGGTTTTTTCGTACAGAGCGAACAGTTCATCAAGGAGCACGGCGGCAAACTCGGCAACGTCTCCATCTACGGCCAGGAATACAACCACACCACCTGGCAGCTGGCGGCGATGAACATGGTCATTCGCGGCCTCGATTTCAACTTCGGCAAGGAGCCGGCCAACACCTTCACCAACGATCAGCACCCTGACTTGCGCGCCGACACCATCATGGCCAATCCCCCCTTCAACATGAAGGAGTGGGACGTTGGTGTGAAGGACGACGATCCGCGCTGGCAGTACGGCAAGCCGCCGAGCGGCAACGCCAACTTCGCCTGGCTGCAGCACATGCTCTACCACCTGGCGCCGAACGGCTCCCTCGGCCTGCTCCTCGCCAACGGTTCGATGTCTTCCAACACCAACACCGAGGGGGATATCCGCCGGGCGCTGGTGGAGCACGATCTGGTCGAGTGCATGGTCGCCCTGCCGGGGCAGCTCTTCACCAACACCCAGATTCCCGCCTGCATCTGGTTTCTCACTCGCAACAAGAAGGCTTCACTCCCCTCGCCCAGCGGGAGAGGGGCCGGGGGTGAGGGGATAGCCGACCGCTCCGGCAAGGTCCTCTTCATCGACGCCCGCAACCTCGGCTACATGAAGGACCGTGTGCTGCGCGACTTCAAGCCGGAGGATATAGCCAAGGTCGCCGATACTTTTCATGCGTGGCAACAGGGGAAGGACTACGCTGACGAGGCTGGTTTCTGTTGCTCGGCGACGCTTGCTGAGATCAAGAAGCACGACTTCGTGCTGACGCCGGGGCGCTATGTCGGCGCGGCGGATGAGATCGAGGATGGCGAACCGTTTGCCGAGAAGATGGCGCGGTTGACGGCGCAGTTGCAGGAGCAATTTAAGCGGAGTGCGGAGTTGGAAGGGCAGATCAAGCGGAATTTGGCGGGGCTTGGGTATGGGGAGTAATTGGTCAGAATATGCCCTAGGAGAAATCGCGTCATTTAAGTATGGAAAATTTCTTCCCAAGAAAGATTTGGTTGAAGCAGGATACCCAGTCTATAGCGGATATGGCGTAGTTGGTTATTTGTCGACTTATCAATATGAAGAGGAGCAACTTCTAATAGTATGCCGTGGGGAAGGCGGTACGGGCGACATCAAGCTGTCTCCACCAAAATGTTCAATAACAAACTTGGCGATTGTCATTTCGTGCAATGAAAAAAAAGTCAAAAAAGAATTTCTTTATTGGACATTGAAGTTGGCCGACACTCACAGTCTTAGAACTGGTTCTGCACAAGCACAAATTGTTGTTAATTGTCTTGAACGTTTTATGGTGAATATCCCTGATGACTTAGATGAGCAAAATACAATTGCACTGATTCTTTCCAGCTTTAATAACAAAATCGAACTCAACCGTCAAATCAACCAAACCCTCGAACAGATTGCCCAGACCATCTTCAAAAGCTGGTTTGTCGATTTCGAGCCGGTCAAAGCCAAGATCGCAGCCAAAGCCGCAGGTCGCGACCCCGAGCGCGCCGCCATGTGCGCCATCAGCGGCAAGCTTGAGCCCGAACTCGACCAACTCCCCCCAGAACAACGCCAACAACTCGCCGCCACCGCCACCCTCTTTCCCGATGAGCTGGTGGAGTCGGAGTTGGGGTTGATTCCGGTGGGGTGGGAGGTGAGAAAAGTTGAGAGCCTTTTGACTCGTCTATCATCCAAAGTCAGATACTCAAAAGATCAAGTCAAACCTTATGGTGTAACTCCAGTATTTGAGCAAGGTTCAGGAGTATTGCTTGGCTACCACGATGGTACCGCCCAATTTGCAGCGACACCGGAAGAGCCCGCTTTTATTTTTGGCGACCATACCTGCGTCACTCACCTGGCTTGCGAGCCATTTGATATTTCACAGAATGTTATACCTCTAAAAGGTAGCGATAGACCAACATTGTGGGTCTACTACGCCGTGAAAGATAAACAAGAATTCCAGGAGTATCGTCGTCATTGGATGGAGTTGGTTGCAAAGGATGCAGTTGTTCCAACAGCGCCAATTTCTCAGACATTTGCAGGCAGGGTATCAATTATTCATTCAATGTTAGATTCAAATGTTCGTCAGAACCTTGAACTTATGACCCTCCGCGACACCCTCCTCCCCAAGCTCCTCTCCCCGGGAGGCCACGGCGTGAGCAGGGGTGCCAACTGACAGACAGCGCTGATCCAAACCGGAGGGGGTATGGACAAGCAGGAACCGCTCATTCCGCCGCATGGCGGCTACCGCAAGCTCAAGAGCTTTCAGGTGGCGCAACTGGTCTTTGATGTGACGGTGCGCTTTGTCGAGGCCTACATCGACCGCTTCAGCCGCACCCGCGATCAGATGGTGCAGGCGGCACGGTCGGGGGTGCAGAACATCGCCGAAGGCTCGCAGGCCTCGGCGACCTCGAAGAAGACCGAGCTGAAGTTGACCCAGGTGGCGCGGGCGAGTCTGGAAGAGCTGAAGCTCGACTACGAAGATTTTCTGCGCCAGCACGGCTTGGTGCAGTGGCAGCGGGAAGACCCGTTGCGGCAAGAGCTGATCGATCGGCGCTGCCAGAGTGCCGATGAGGTGGCGAGGTGGGTGGGGGAGGTGGGCAAGCGGTTGGGTGGACAGGGTGGACAGGGTGGACCCGGTGGACATAGTAGTAAGGGCTTGTTGTCCACGACGTCCACGAAGTCCACGCTGTCCACCAAGGTCTACCCCGAGCTGGCTGCAAACGCGGTGCTGGTGCTGTTAGCCGTGGGCTGTGCGTTGCTCGACCGCCAGGTGGCGCGGCTGGCGGAAGATTTTGAAAGCAAGGGCGGCTTTACCGAGCGCTTGTACCGTGTTCGCAAGCAGAAACGAGGGTTTTGATGAGTATCACTGAAGATTACCTCGAACAGCTCTGACTCGACTGGTTCCGCGCCGGCGGCTACGCCACCGTCTACGGCCCCGACATCGCCTTTGATGGCGACACCCCCGAGCGGCGTGACTACCAGCAGGTCGTCCTGAGCGGCCGGCTGCTTTTCGCCCTGCAAACGATCAATCCGCACATCCCCCTCGCCACCCTCGAAGAAGCGGGCCTGGCCGTCACCAAGCCCGAATCCCCGGTGCTCATCCACAACAATCGCGCCTTCCACAAGCTGCTCCTCGAAGGGGTACCGGTCGAATACCGCGACGGCGACGAGATCAAATCGGACCATGTGCAGCTGATCGACTTTCACAATGTCGAAAAGAACCAGTTTCTGGTCGTCAACCAATTCACCATCCAGGGGAGCAAGCAGCTGCGCCGCCCTGACATCGTTGTCTTCATCAACGGCCTGCCGATTGCGGTGATTGAACTGGAGAACCCCGCCGATGCCAACGCCGATGTCTGGAGCGCCTACAACCAGCTGCAAACCTACAAGGACGAGATCGCCGATCTCTTTGTCTGCAATGCCGCCCTGGTCCTCTCCGACGGTCTGACGGCGCGGGTCGGTTCGCTCACCGCCAACAAAGAGCGCTTTCTCCCCTGGCGTACCATTCGCAACGAAGACGACAAGCCGCTCCTCGAATACGAACTCGAGAAGGTGGTCAAGGGCTTCTTCGACCGCGAACTGCTCCTCGACTACCTGCGCTACTTCATCCTCTTCGAGCAGGACGACGGCACCACCGTCAAGAAAATCGCCGGCTATCACCAGTTTCATGCCGTGCGCGAAGCAGTGCGGGTGACGCTGATCGCCTCGGCCCCGATTGCCTCGGAGCGGGTGATTGAGGCCCGCGCCAGCTATGGCCGCGAGGTGCAGCCCGGCTCGCGCAAGGCCGGGGTGGTCTGGCATACGCAGGGCTCGGGCAAGAGCATCACCATGTGTTGCTACGCGGGGAAGCTCTTGCAACAGCCGGAGATGAATAACCCGACCATCGTCGTCGTCACTGACCGCAACGATCTCGACGGTCAGCTCTTCAACACCTTCTGCGGCGCCCAGGAGCTGCTGCGGCAGACCCCGGTGCAGGCGGATAGCCGCGACGAACTGCGCGAGCTGCTGGCGGCGCGGCAGTCTGGCGGCATCATCTTCACCACGGTACAGAAGTTCTCCCTGGTCGGTGACGAAGAGGCACATCCGGTGCTGAGCGCGCGCAGTAACGTCGTCGTCATCAGCGACGAGGCGCACCGCAGCCAGTACGGCTTCAAGGCCAAGCTCGACACCAAGACCGGCCAA
>Ga0154505_1003_pt1 | contig 17111 bp, 19 predicted proteins | sample RifGroD2_FD_115984 | JGI IMG/M metagenome (GOLD analysis project Ga0154505, IMG submission 115984) | Desulfuromonadales bacterium GWD2_61_12
GCTTACAACGCAAAATTTACTTGCTGCCGATAACGGTATCTACATTGGTCACCACCGTTGCGCAACCCGTCCCTGCCTGGCATTGTGCAATGGTTCAAAACCATGACCAGTAATGCCCTCCTGCGTGGGATAAACAGTGGCCTCTGGTCATCCGAACCGGGCCGTCTCTGGCAGCGCAACTACCACGAGCACGTCATCCGCGACGAACGCGATCTGACCGCCATCCGCGATTACATCGCCACCAACCCGGCGCGCTGGGACGCGGACGAATATCGGTGAAGTCGTAGGGGCAGACCCATGTGTCTGCCCTGTCTCGTTGATCCCCGCGCGGGCAACGTCCTTCCGTCGCGGCAGTAAGGTCAGGCGGCCTGGGCGACGAGAAAACGGGCCAGTTTGATGTCGGTCTGTTTGACGTGGCGAATCAGCCAGGCGAGCATGGTGTGGTTGATGGAGGTGATGACCGCCACCGTCGGGCCGCACTCTTGCAGTTCCCGACGAACATTGTTGACATGGTCGAAGAGCTCGCGGTGCGCGGCCAGATGCTCGCCCCGTTCCGGATAGTTGTAGCGGACCATGAAGCGGTCCTCTTCGGCGAAATGGACCGTGACATACTCGACCATGAATTCGAGCATGACCCCGATCGCTTCCCGCCCGTCCCCCTCCCTGCACGACTGGATCAGGTTGTTGTAACGCTCGAACAGCTCCTTGTGCTGTTCGTCGATGCGGCCGAAGCCGACGGCGAGATCGTCATTCCAGGCCAGTGCCATGGGTGCTTCTCCTTTCAACCATTGCCGATAAAATATGACCAATTTGGTTGGCTATATATACCGTCGAGGAGAGGTTTTGGCAAGGGGTGAAAAATCAACTTAAATTAAAAATATCGCGGAATCAAATTCGGGCGGGATTTGTTATCATCTCCATGCGCCAAGGCGGCGCCGGAACGCAGAGGGAAACCGTCATCCGCTCGAAGCGAGCAAGGAGAAGCGACCATGAAACAACGCACACTCGGCACCCAGGGATTGACCGTCTCCGCCCAGGGCCTCGGCTGCATGGGGATGTCCGACTTCTACGGCCGGCGCGACGAGGCCGAGGCCATCGCCTCCATCCACCGCGCCTTGGACCTCGGGGTCGACTTCCTCGACACCTCGGACATGTACGGCCCCTTCACCAATGAGGAACTCATCGGCAAGGCCCTCAAAGGTCGGCGCAAACAGGCGATCGTGGCGACCAAGTTCGGCATCCAACGCAGCAGCGCCCCGGCTTCTGGCGGCGGCTGGGCGCCGATCACCGGCATCAGCGGCCGCCCCGAGTACGTCCGCGCCGCTTGCGACGCCTCGTTGCAACGCCTGCAGATCGATCACATCGACCTCTACTACCAGCACCGGGTCGACACCAGCGTCCCCATCGAGGAGACGGTCGGCGCCATGGGCGATCTCGTCGTCGCCGGCAAGGTGCGCTTCATCGGCCTCTCCGAGGCCGCCCCCGCCACTATCCGCCGCGCCCACGCCGTGCACCCGATCAGTGCCCTGCAAAGCGAGTATTCCCTCTGGAGCCGCGAGGTCGAGGACGAAATCCTGCCGACCCTGCGCGAGCTGGGGATCGGCTTCGTCGCCTACAGCCCCTTGGGGCGCGGCTTTCTCACCGGCCAGATCAAGAGCCCCGACGACTTCGCCGCCGACGACTACCGCCGCAACTCGCCGCGCTTCATGGGGGAGAATTTCGCGAAAAACCTCGACGTCGTCGCCAAGGTCCAGGAGATCGCCAAGCACAAGGGGGTGACCGCGGGACAGCTGGCCCTGGCCTGGGTCCTGGCGCAAGGGGACGACATCGTGCCGATTCCGGGGACCAAGCGCCGCCGCTATCTGGAGGAGAACGTCGCCGCCGGCGCCATCACCTTGAGCACCCCTGAGCTCGCCGAAATCGCCGCCGCCTTTCCCAAGGGGATCGCCGCCGGCGAGCGCTATCCGGCCTCGATGATGGAGTTTGTCAACCGCTGAAGCACTAACCGGCAGCATGTCGGGGGATAGGGCAATTCATGAATTGCCCCTACGCTAGAATCACCATAAATCGATCAACCATGGAGGGGGATCCATGCGCTATCGGCTGTTGCTTATCTGCGCCTTGCTACTCTTCTGCGGGCTGCCGCCAACGGCGCGGGGCGCGGCGCTGGCGGGGATGCTCCCCCGGACCTACGACGAGACCTGCACCATCGCCGGCTGGTGGGCCAGTGAAAAGCTCGACGGGGTGCGGGCCTCCTGGGACGGAGCGGCCCTGTGGTCGAAAAACGGCCAACGCTTGCAGCCACCGCCGGAGTTCGTCGCACAGCTCCCCGCTTTCGCCCTGGAGGGCGAGCTGTGGGGCGGGCGCGGCGGCTATGAGAAGACGGCGGCCATCGTCCTGCAACAGCACCCCCATGACGGCTGGCGGCAGTTGCAGCTGGCCATTTTCGATGTGCCGGACGAGCCGGGCAGCTTCACCCGCCGTATCGCCAAAGCGGTTGCGTGGCTGGCCGCCCATCCCTCCCCCTACGCCTTTGTCATCGCCCAAAGCCCCCTGCGCGATCGGGCGCAGTTGCAGCAGGAACTGCGGCGGGTGCAGGAGCTCGGCGGCGAAGGGTTGATCGTACGCGACCCGGAGGCTCTCTACACCGCCGGCCGCAGCGCCGAGGTCCTCAAGGTCAAGGAATACGCCGATGCCGAAGCGCTGGTGATCGCCCATCTCCCCGGCCGGGGGCAAAACCGCGGCAAACTCGGCGCGCTGCTGGTCGAACGCCCCGACGGCACCCGTTTCAAACTCGGCAGCGGCTTCAGCGCCGCCGAACGCAGCACCCCACCCCCGATCGGCACGGTCATTACCTACAAGTATTACGGCTTTTTCGCCTCCGGCCTCCCGCGCTTTCCCTCCTATTTACGCATCCGGCAGGACCACGCTCTGTAGGCAGAACCGAGCGCGCGGGGGAGGAAAACCCGGAAAAGATTTCGTCCCTGGCAACATTGTGCTTTGGCTCACGAAAACGGGATGCTATAAGGTGGCTGTTTGCACCAAAGGGACTGCGGGCCATGCCCCGGTAACGCCATTTTGCAGGTTCGCTCAGGTGATGAGCGCCAGGAGGACTGACCGATGCAATTGCGCCTGCTCTTCACAGGTCTGATCTTGCTGTCCGGACTATGCGGCTTCGAGGTTCGCGCCAGCTGGGCTCAAAATGACAACCAGGCGGATCAGCCGATCACCGCGAAACTCGACGCGCTGACCATGGCAATCAATCGTTTGACGACATTGCTGGAACGAGAACAGCTACAGGAACAGAATCGTCTGCAACTGGCCAAAATGACCAATGCCATCGACTATCTGAACTTCCGCTCCCGGCGGATCGAAATGCTGGAGCGCGATCTCGCCTCTCTGCGCATCTCGCGCCAGGGGCAGGAGGATCTTCTCAAACTCTGGGACGAGAACCTGCGGGAGTGTGACAACGTCGCCGAACCCAAGTCTTCCCCCAATCCGGAAGTCGAGAGTGACTGCAAGCGGCTCCTCAACAGGCAAAAAATGGTCAAGGATAAGATGGCCCGGCTGAACGACGAAATCGTCGTGCTGGAAAACCGCCTTTACGAATTGCAGAACGAGTTGGTCGATGTCGAAAACTACGTCCAGAAAAATCTCGGCGATTTCAACTGAAGCAACCGGCACCCGGACGCATGCCCGATAGCCTTGCGTCTTGGTGCCAAATCGTCTATGGTGCACACCGCTCCCCGCCACCTCATGCTGCAAGGACCCCCCGCCCGATGGATTTCGGTTTTCTCGCCCCCTGGCAAAGCCTCGCCTTTCTCGTCGGCAGTGCGCTGTGCATCTACATCTCCCGCAAGCCGCTGCGCAATCCGCGCTGTCACGGCTTCTACCGCTTCTTTGCCTTCGAGGCGATTCTGGTCATTCTTCTGCTCAACCTCCCCTACTGGCATCAAAACCTCTTTGCCCCCTACCAGCTCCTGTCCTGGGCGATCCTCCTCACCTCGCTGGCCTTTGTGCTCAGCGGGCTGATGCAGCTGAAAAAGGAAGGCGGCCGGCAAGCCCGCAACCAGCAGGAGAACTTCGCCTTCGAAAATACCGAGAAGCTGGTGAGCGGCGGCATCTTCCGCTACATCCGCCATCCGATGTACGCCTCCCTGCTCCTCCTGGCCTGGGGCGGACTGTTCAAACACCTCAGCGTCCTCGGGCTCCTCGCCTCGGTCACCGCCACCCTGGCGCTGCTCCTCACCGGTCTGGTCGAGGAACGTGAGAATCTGGCCTTTTTCGGTGCTCCCTACAAAGCCTACATGCGCCGCAGCAAACGTTTTATCCCCTTCCTCTTCTGACCCTGCCCGCGACCTACCCCCTTAAACACGACACCTGCGCAAATCCTCCCCATCGCCCGGGATTTCTGCACCAATATCTCCCCATGAAAGGGGTATTTGCAATTTGAGCCTGGCTGGTCTAAGGTTTTTGGACTCTATTTGTCGCGGCCAACCCGAGGATAATGCCACCGCCGCCGGGCAGAAAGGACCACCTGATGAAACATTCTCTCGATCTGGCCCTGATCGGTAATTGCCAAATCGGCGCACTCATCGACACCAGCGCCGAAATTGTCTGGTCCTGCCTCCCCCGCTTTGACGGTGACCCGGTCTTCTGCTCGTTACTGCAGGAACACGAGTCCGCTGCGGGGAACGGTTATTGTACGATTGACCTCGTCGACCAGGTCAAAACCGAACAAAGCTATCTCGCCAACTCCGCCATGCTCGTCACCCGCCTGACCGATATCCGTGGTGCGATAGTCGAAATCACCGACTTTGCCCCCCGTTTTCGCCAGCACGGGCGGATGTTTACGCCGACCATGCTGATCCGGCAGATAGGTCATGTCCAGGGCAGCCCACGCATCTGCCTGCGGGTCCGTCCGGCCCATGATTATGGTCGCACACCCTGCGAATTCACCTACGGCAGTCACCATATCCGCTACGTCGCACCCGACTGGGTGCTGCGCCTGACGACCAATGCCTCTATTACCGCGATCATTCAGGAACTCCCCTTTATCCTGGAAAACGAACTGACCCTGATCTTCGGCTCCGACGAAACGATCCAGGAAGCTATTCCCGAACTGGCGCGCAGGTTCCGGGATGAAACCCTGGCCTACTGGCACGATTGGGTCCGCGACCTCGGGATTCCCTTCGAGTGGCAGGCTGAGGTCATTCGCGCCGCTATCACCTTGAAGCTCAACACCTTCGACGATACCGGCGCCATCGTCGCGGCCATGACCACGTCGATTCCCGAGTCGGCGAACTCCGGTCGCAACTGGGACTACCGTTATTGCTGGTTGCGCGACGCCTACTTTGTCGTCAACGCCCTCAATCGTCTCGGCACCACCCACACCATGGAGCGCTACCTCCGTTATCTGGTCAATGTCATCGCCAACATCGGCGGTGGTTGCCTGCAACCGGTCTACGGTATCGACGGAAATGCCAGCCTGATCGAACGCGAGATCACAACCCTGGCCGGCTACCGCGGCATGGGACCGGTGCGCGTGGGCAATCAGGCTTACGAGCAGATTCAGCATGACGTCTACGGCTCGGCGATTCTGGCGGTCACCCATGTTTTCTTCGATCAACGCTTGATGCATCGGGGGGATGTGGCACTCTTTCTGCGCCTCGAACCCCTGGGGGAAAGCGCCATTCTGGTCCATGACCAGCCTGATGCCGGTTTGTGGGAGTTGCGCGGCAGCAAAAGGGTCCATACCTTTTCCAGCATCATGTGCTGGGCCGCCTGCGATCGCCTGGGGCGGATCGCCACCCGCCTCAATCTCCCGGACCGCGCGACCTATTGGCACACCCATGCCCAACAAATCCATGCCACCATCTGTGCCCGGGCCTGGAACGAGAGCAAAAAAGCCTTTACCGCCGCCTTCGAGGGGGATTCTCTCGACGCCAGCCTGCTCTTGTTGCACGACGTCGGTTTTTTGACCGCCGAAGATCCCCGCTTCGCCGCCACCGTCGCGGCAATCGAAAAAGAATTGCGCCATGGGGATTATGTCTTCCGCTATGTCGAACAGGACGATTTCGGCGCCCCCGAAAACGCCTTTATCGTCTGCACTTACTGGTACATCTATGCCCTCGTCGCCTTGAATCGCACCGACGAAGCTCGCACCCTGTTCGAGAATCTGCTGGCGCGGCATAACCGTCACGGGCTCATGGCCGAGCATGTCGTTGTGCGCACCGGGGAACAATGGGGCAATTTTGTCCAGACTTACAGCATGGTCGGGCTCATCAATGCCGCCATCCGTCTCAGCAAGCGCTGGGACGCTGCCTTTTAGAAGGGTCTGTCGATGTTGATCTCAATCCGCTCCCTGCGACTGTCGCTACGCTTCATCGTCCCCCTGGTCGTCGCCTTGATCCTGCTGGCATACGCCGTAGTGCCGCTGGTGGACAAACTGACCCTGCGCTGGTTCGTCCGCGACATGGATATCCGTTCCCGTCTCATTGGCAATACCCTGCAAGAACCTCTGGCGGAACTACTCCGGCAGGGGAACAGCGACAAGATCAACGCCCTCCTCCTCCGTGCCATCCAGGATGAGCGTTTGCTGGCCCTCGGTTTCTGCGGCAGCGACGGCACCTTGCGCTACCATACAACAACCTTTCCCGAAGCCATTGACTGTACCTCGGTTACGGCGCGCAAAAAAGGAACCATCCCCCTGCACCAACTCCCGCAGGGGAAAGTGCATGTCGCCGTCCACACCATGATGGACGAGGGCGCTCATAGCGGCGACCTCGTCCTCATCCACGATATGAGTTTTGTCGAAATCCGCAGCGCCGATACCCGCAAATATGTGATTCTTCTTTTTGCTCTCCTCGGGATCGTGACCTCGGTCATCACTGTCTTCGTCGCCCACCTGAGCTGGCGGGGCTGGATGGAAGGGGTCCGCGCGATGCTGCGGGGAGAGGGTCTGCTCAAACCCTTCTCCCAACCGGCGGTCGCTTCCGAATTCCAGCCCCTCGTCGGCGACCTGCGTACTCTCTTGCGCACCCTTGACTCGGAGCGCCGCTTTGCCGACGACGCCACCGTCACCTGGAGCCCTGACTCCCTGCGCAAATTGCTGCACAAGCAACTGACCGGAGAACGGGTCATTGTCGTTTCCAACCGCGAACCGTACATCCATAGCCATGCTGACGGAAAGATTGAGGTCCATCGTCCCGCCAGCGGTCTGGTCACCGCTGTCGAGCCGGTCATGCGCGCCTGTTCCGGCACCTGGATCGCCCACGGCAGCGGCAGTGCCGATCGCGAGACCGTCGATCACCATGACCGCGTCCAGGTTCCGCCCGAGAACCCCGAATATACCCTGCGCCGCATCTGGCTGTCCCCGGAAGAAGAGAGCGGCTATTACTACGGTTTTGCCAACGAGGGGCTGTGGCCCCTCTGCCATATTGCCCACGTCCGCCCGATTTTTCGCTCCAGCGATTGGTTGCAGTATGTGGCGATCAACCAGCGCTTTGCCGACGCGGTGATCAAGGAGGCCGCCAGCGACGATCCGGTGGTGCTGGTGCAGGACTACCACTTCGCCCTCTTGCCGGCGATGATTCGCCAGGCGCTGCCCAAGGCCACGATTATCACCTTCTGGCACATCCCCTGGCCCAACCCCGAGTCTTTCGGCATCTGCCCATGGCGGGAAGAGTTGCTCAAGGGGATGCTGGGGAGCACCATTCTCGGCTTCCATACCCCCTACCATTGCAAGAATTTTCTCGAAACGGTGGACCGCTATCTGGAGACCCGGATCGAACACGAATCATCGACGATTTCCCGGCGGGGCAAGCTGACCCTGGTAGAAAGTTATCCCATCTCCATTCAATGGCCCCCCCCCTGGCAGGAGACGCAACCGTCCGTCGCGGCGTGCCGTGCGGAAATCCGCGCAGCTCTCGGCCTCTCGCCGGAGCACAAAGTCGGTATCGGCGTCGACCGACAGGACTATACCAAGGGGATTCTCGAACGCTTCCGGGCCGTGGAAAAGATGCTGGAACTGCGCCCGGAGATGAGCGAGCACTTTACCTTCATTCAGATCGCCGCCCCGACCCGTTCGGCCCTGGATGACTACCAGACCTTTGAAGATCAGGTCCGCAACCTTGCCGCCCGCATCAACCAACGCTTCGCCAGGGGAAACTGGCAACCGATCTGTCTCAAGGCCCAGCACCACGAACCCGAAATCATCAACCAGTACTTCCGAGCCGCCGATGTGTGCATGGTTACCAGCCTGCACGACGGGATGAATCTGGTGGCCAAGGAGTTTGTGGCGGCGCGCGACGACGAACAGGGAGTGCTGGTGCTGAGTCAGTTCACCGGCGCGGCCCACGAGTTGCCGGAAGCCCTCATCGTCAACCCTTACCATATCGAACAGACCGCGGAAGCCCTCTATCAAGCCCTGACCATGGCGGACTTCGAACAGCGTGAACGGATGATCAGCATGCGGGCACTGGTGCGCGACTTCAACGTCTACCGCTGGGCAGGGAGAATGCTCCTTGACGCGGCTCGCGTTCGCCAGCGAGAGAAACTGGCCGACCGCATCGGCAGGGAATCATGACCGCGTCATACTTGTTGCAGCCACGAGGACTGGCCGCGCTGGCCCGCTTTGTCGCGGCGGACACCCTCTTCGCCTTCGACCTCGATGGCACCCTGGCGCCGATCGTCGCCGAGTATGCCGGTGCAACCTTGGACGAGCCGATGCGAACCGCATTGCGGCAACTGGATCAGCTGGCAAAAGTCGCCGTGGTTACCGGCCGGTCACGACGGGATGCCTTGGCCATTCTCGGTTTTGAACCCTTCTTCCTCATCGGCAACCACGGCGCCGAATGGCCTGGGGCGGAGAGTCAAAACAAGAAATTCCTGCAACAGTGCACCCTCTGGGAAGAGCGACTTCGCAAGGACCTCCACGAGATCGAGGGGATAGAAATCGAATTCAAGGGGGCCTCGATTTCTCTCCATTACCGCAAGGCCCGTGACGCGGACGATGCTCTGTCGCGGATAGATGCCGTTATCGGGCAACTTGCTCCCCGCCCGAAACGGATCGGCGGGAAATTTGTCGTCAACCTTCTGCCCGTGGAAGCCTTGACTAAAGGCGAAGCACTGGTTACTGCCATGAACGAGCTCGGTTTGGCCCGGGCGATTTTCTTCGGCGATGATCTCACCGACGAAGAGGTCTTTCGCTTAGGCAGCGTCCGGGTCCTTGGTATCCATGTCGGCCGGGACGACCAGACGGCAGCGACATATTATCTTGAGCAACAGTCGGAGATGTTGGGACTGCTGCATATGCTAGGCGGGATGCTTAAGCCCGCTGCGGTCTAGGCGGCCGGGGTCTTCGCCAACGCCTGCTTTGCAACCGAGGCGGAGTACCGCCCGCAGCAGGGGGGTGGAGCGCTACAACCTGCGCTTCGTCTACCATTTCTGATTGTCGGCATTCACGTCGCAGAGTAAAGACAAAGGGGCAGGCAACCATACGGTTGCCTGCCCCTTTTGCCTATGGTATCCCGACCCGTCAGCGCGGAAAGACGGTGCGCCGGATCTCTTCTTCGCTCGGCTGTTCGAGGGAACTGAGAGAGACGATCTCGTCGCGGGTCGAAAAGATGACCTTGTCGAAGAGCTCGATGGCCTCCGGGCGGAAACCGGGGGTGGTTTTCGCCTCAAAGGCAAAGAGACTCATGCTCTGGAGAAAATTATTGAGGATGTGCTGCACCGCCCGCATGGTGGAGACGAAGAGCCGGCGCTTCTCCTCCTCCTGGGCAACGATGCGGGAGTAGTCGCGGCGCATCAGGCCATAGAGGAGGAGGGAGGTGATGACGACATAGGCCATCCCCTTGAGGGACTGCAATTGCGACAGGATGTGGGGATTGTCGCTCAACGCTTCCAGAACCCTGTCGGAGAAGATGATCCAGCACAGGCCGAAAAAACCGTAGATCAGGGTGGTTCTGAGGGGGGGACTGAGACGACTCATGGCTACTCCCATTGCACGGGGTTCGGATTGCCTCATTAAGTAGCACAACCGAGGTCCCCGAGGGAAGAGGAGAAAGCGACGGGCATGGCCCGGGCCGCCATCGCGGGACCGCCCGCTCAGGCCGCCTTGTGCGTCGTCGCGTCACGATAGGCCGCAGCAAAGATCTCGGCGAAGGCCTCGATGGTCGTCGGCGTCGTATTCTCCGGCGTCCGCACCCGCCCGGCGGCGAAACGGCGGTCGCTGATGGCCTGACTCATTTCGAGGTAGAGCCGCACCATGTCGGGACTCAGGCCCATGGCCAGCATCCCCCTGGTGGCTTCCTCAATCGAGAACTGGACGTACTTGAGCTCAGGCTTGCCGATGCGGCGGCCGAGTACAGCTGTCGCCTCGGTCAGCGTCAGGTCGCGCGGCCCGAGGAGATCGAGCACCGTCTTGCCGGCAAAGTCGCGACGGGACAGCCGCGCCGCCACCACCTCGGCGATATCGCGCGTGGCGATCATGGCGAAGGGGACATCGCCGCGCACCGCCGAACCGGCGATCCCCTGTTGCTGGATGAGGGGGATATTGAGCAGCAGGTTTTCCATGAAGTAGGTCGGCCGCAGGTGCAGCACCTGCACGTCAGAGAGGGCATTGAGCCGTGCTTCCTGATCGTGCAGCCCGAGAATCGGGCCGGTCCCGTCCGGCAACTCGGCCCCCTGGCTGCTGAGATTGACGACATGACCGACCCCGGCATCGACAATGGCGTTGGCGAGATTCTTGCCGACGACCTTCTGGTAGGCGCGAAAATCGGCGGCCGTGTAGTTGGGGGGGATCAGAGCAAAAACGGCGCGGGCGCCGGTAAAGGCGCGGCCGAGGAAGGCGCGATCGAGCAGATTGCCGATCATCTCTTCCGCTCCCCGTTTGACCAGACGTTGCAGCCCCTCGGATTTACGGCCGATTACCCGCACCTGTTCACCCTGATCCAACAATATTTCGGCGGCCTGGCTGCCGATATGTCCACTGGCTCCGGTTATGACCAACATGACAATACTCCTTTCGCTTCGGCCCCATCCACGACGACGCCGAAAAGCCGACCGCGGCGGCTCCGCATGCATCCAATCCTTGCTGTGATTATACACCCGGAGGGCATCTCGCTGCAGGCGCCACCTCCCCGCCAATCATCGCGTCGTGGTAGGATAAAAACAAAGACGCGGACCGCGCAAGCCTCGTCAAAAAAGCTTTGCCCCGCACGGATGGAAAGGAGTCGCCATGAACATCATCGAATGTGCCATCGACCGGGAAATCGACGCCAGCGCCCGCTACGAAGAGTTAGCGGCGGCGGCCACCGGCAAGGATCTGCAGGAATTGTTTACGCTGCTGGCTGCGGGGGAGCGGGAGCAGCTGAAAAAACTCAACGCGCTCAAGGGCGAGCTCGCCAGGCATGGAGCCGGGACGACAGCCTTCGACACGGAGGTTTGTCCGCGCAAATCGCTGCCGCGTCCGGGCCTCCTGAGCGACTCCGGGGCGGTCCTGACCGACGGTTACCTCGACGTGGCCCGGGCCGAGGAGGAATCCATCGCTCTCTACGAGGGGCTGGCCGCCCAGGCGGAAAACCCCGAACTGCGGCGTCTCTGCTTGGAACTCGCCGCCGAGGAGCGTCGGCATCTGCAGATGATTACCAACATCTACGACTTTGTCGAAGGGCCGAAGAACTACCTGGCCTGGGGCGAGTTCGGCAATCTGCGCGAGTTCTGACCCCGGATGTGCACTTGCGCCGAAACGAGTGTGACGCGTTAGTGGCGGTGAAGACGAAAATGTGCGACACTTTCCCGGCAAGGGTGCATCTTGCGTCCTTGCGTCGCCCCCCTGTCCTCGCCGGATATCACCACAAGGAGTGTCATGAGACAGAAAATATTTGTCGGCCTCGCCCTGTTGTGCCTCACCGTTCCCGGCATGGCGACGGCGGCGATTTACAAATGGATCGATGCCAACGGCGTCATCACCTTCCGTGACACTCCGCCCCCCGCCGGCGGGAAGGTGCGCAATGTCGAAGTGCGGTCGGACAGCCCCGCCCCACCCCCGGCCGGCAATCTTCCGGCAGAGAAAGCAGCCGCCCCGGACGATGGCGCCAACGAACCCAAAGCGAAGGCAACAGCGTCGTCGAAGCCGTCCTACTCGACGGCGCAGGTTGAACTCTACGTGACCGACTGGTGCCCCTACTGTAAACATGCCGAGGCCTTTCTCCGGGAGAGAGGGGTTCCCTTCACCGCCTACGATATCGAGAAGGACGCCAATGCCGCCCGGCGCAAGGACGATCTCGACAGCCAGAAAGGGGTCCCCTTTGCCATCATCAACGGCCACAAGGTGCACGGCTTTTCCGATGATGCCTACCAGCGCGCCCTGGACGCGAAGGAATAACCCCGATTCTCCTCGAAGATGCGGTTGACAGTCGCCCCCCCGGCTCTATATGCTTCCTTCCGCCGGCACCAAATCCCATCGAGGAGAAGACCATGCACCGCGTCGCCCGCCTCGCCTTGATCTGCTTCCTGGCCGCGCTCCTCCCCGTCGCGACCGCGAGCGCCACACCGCCGCGAAAGATCCTCGCCTCGACCTTTCCCATCTATCAGATGACCCGCAACATCACCGCGGGAGCGAGCGGTGTCGTCGTCGAGCTCCTTCTCCCGGCCCGCCTCGGCTGCCCCCACGACTATGCCCTGACGCCGCAGGAGATGCAGAAACTGCGGCGGGCCGAGGTCCTGATCATCAACGGTCGCGGCCTCGAGGAATTTCTCGGCGCCCCGCTGCAACGAGCCCATCCCGGCCTGACCGTCATCGACAGTTCCCGCGGCAGCACGGCATTCATCCCCGACCGCGCCGTCGGCGCGAAAGCGGAGCAGGTCGCCGACGCGGACGATCATGCAGACCATGCCGGCGTCAATCCGCATCTCTTCGCCAGCCCGCGCATGGCGGCGGAGCAGGTCCTGACCATCGCCGCCGAACTCGCCCGCCTCGACCCGGCGACAGGCCCCCTGTATCAACGCAATGCCACGGCCTACGCCGCCCGACTGGAGGGCCTGGCCGCCGACTTTGCCGCTCTCGGGCAAACCTTGAGCAACCGGCGCATCATCACCCAGCACGGGGTCTTCGCTTACCTCGCCCGCGACATGGGCCTCGAAGTCGTCGCCGTCGTCTCGGTCCACCCCGGCCAGGAACCGGCGGCGGCGGAGATGCTCGCGCTGATCCGCCAGGCCAAAGGCGAGAAGGTCGGCGCCATTTTCACCGAGCCGCAGTATCCGGACCGGGTCGCCGCGACCATCGCCCGCGAAGCCGGCATTCCCCATGCCGTCCTCGACCCGGCGGCGAATGGCGCCGACGATGCGCCGCTGGACAGCTTTGAGACGACGATGCGCCACAATCTGCAGATCCTGCAATCGACTCTGGGAAGCCGCTGAAAACCATGAGCCAGTCCCCTGCCCCCGCCGTCGTCTTTTCCGGCGTGACCGTCACCATCAATGGCGTCGCCATTCTCGACGACGTCCATGCCTGCGTTCCCGTCGGCGGCAGCACCGCCATCGTCGGCCCCAACGGCGCCGGCAAGACCACTCTCCTTCTCGCCCTTCTCGGCCAGATGGACTTTCGGGGACGCATCACCGTTGCCGCCGGCGCCGATGGAGCGACCCCGCGCATCGGTTACGTGCCGCAGCGCCTCGCCTTCGACCGCGGCCTCCCTCTCACCGTCCTCGACTTCATGGTCATGGGGACCCAGCGCCTCCCCCTGTGGTTCGGCCACCGCGCCCGGGAGGCCGGGCGGGCCCGCGAACTTTTGGCGGCGGTGCGCGCCGACAACCTGGCGCAACACCCCCTGGGCGCCCTGTCGGGGGGAGAGTTGCAGCGCGTCCTCTTGGCCCTGGCGCTACAGCAGAAGCCGGAACTTCTCGTCCTCGACGAACCGGCGGCGGGGGTCGACTTTCAGGGGGAGCACCTCTTCTGCGAACTCCTCGAGGGGTTGCGCCGCGAGCATCGCTTTACCCAGCTCATGGTCAGCCACGACCTCGCCATGGTCACCCACCACGCCACCCACGTCATCTGCCTCAACCGCCGTGTCGCCGCCGAAGGGATTCCGGGGGAGGTCCTCACCGACGCCACCCTCGCCGCCACCTTCGGCCTGCACATGGGCCGGGTCGACCCAACGGCGATGCCGGTGGCGACAACGTCACGAGAAGGGGGGCCGGATGCCTGAGACCCTCTCCTCCCTCATCCCCCTCCTCCTCCCCTTCGACGCCATGCAGGCCCCCTTCATGCAGCAGGCCCTGCTCGGACTGTTGCTGCTGGCGCCGTTGACGGCGGCGATGGGAGTGCAGGTCGTCAACTTCCGCATGGCCTTCTTTTCCGACGCCATCAGCCATTCGGTCTTTGCCGGCGTCGCCCTCGGCCTCCTCTTCGCCCTGAATCCGCAGTGGACGACAGCGGCCTTCGGCGTCGTCGTCGGCCTCGCCATCATGGCCTTGCAGCGGCGCAGCAGCCTCGCCTCCGATACCGTCATCGGCGTCTTCTTCTCGGCAGTTATGGCCTTCGGCCTCGCCGTCGTCAGCCGCGAACGCAACGTCGCCCGCGAACTGATGCGCTTTCTCTACGGCGATATCCTCACCATCGATACCACCAGCCTGCGCTGGCTCGCCCTCCTCTTCGTCGTCCTCTTGCTCTTCCAGTTCTACAGCTACAACCGCCTCCTCTATATCGGCCTCAACCCCCTTCTCGCCCACGCCCACCGAATCGAGGTCGCCCGCTACCAGTACCTCTTTGCGGGACTGCTGGCCCTGGTGGTGATTTTCGCCGTCTGGGCCGTCGGCGTGCTGCTGGTGACGGCGCTGCTCATCGTCCCGGCGGCGACGGCGCGCAATCTCGCCCGTTCGGCCGGAGCGATGTTCTGGTGGGCGCTCCTCGTCAGCCTCTCCTCCGCCATCGTCGGTCTGCTCATCTCGGCCCAGGAGTGGGCCCGCACCGCCACCGGCGCCACCATCATCCTCGTCGCCTTTGCCTGGTTCGTTGCCAGCACTCTCATCACCCTGGCCCGCGGCCGTAGCTGATAGCTAATTGCTAATTGCTGACAGCTGTGCCTATAAGGTTCACCTTGCCGATGGCGCAAAACGAAGCGTTCAAGGGAGTCCTCCTCGGTCTCGGCTGCTACTTCTTCTGGGGCTTCTTCCCCATCTTCTTCAAGGCCCTCGCCCACGTCCCGGCGCTGGAGGTCCTCTGCCACCGCATCGTCTGGTCGCTGGCCTTCCTCCTCCCCCTCGCCCTGCTCAGCGGCCGCCTGACCGACCTGAAAGCGGCGCTGCGCGACCGCGCCACCCTGCTGCTGCTCGCCACTTCGACCCTCCTCATCGCCGGCAACTGGCTGGTCTTCATCCACGCCGTCGCCACCGACCGCGTCCTCGAATCGAGCCTCGGCTACTTCATCAATCCCCTGATCAGCGCCCTCCTCGGCGGTCTCGTCCTCGGCGAGCGCCTGCGCCGGCCGCAACAGCTCGCCCTGTTGCTGGCGACAGCGGGGGTATTGCACCGCACCTGGCACCTCGGTCACCCCCCCTGGATCGCCCTCTTTCTCGCCGTCAGCTTCGGCCTCTACGGCCTGCTGCGCAAACAGGCGCGGGTCGATGCCGTCACCGGCCTCACCGTCGAGACCGCCCTCCTTGCCCCCTTCGCCCTCGCCTATCTTCTCCTTCTCGGCCTCGGCGGCGGCGGGGCGTTCCTCACCGGCCGCGGCGGCGATAACCTGCTGCTTCTCCTCTCCGGCGTCATCACCGCCCTCCCCCTCATCGGCTTCACCGCCGCCGCCCGGCGCCTGCGCCTGACGACCATCGGCTTCCTCCAGTACATCACCCCGACCCTGCATTTCATCATTGCCGTCGTCCTCTACCACGAACCCTTTTCCACCGGCGATCTCATCAGCTTCGCCCTGATCTGGACCGGCCTCCTCCTCTATTCCGCCGACGCCCTGCTGCGGCTGCGCAGCGCCACTGAAGCGCCGCCGCTGCAGGGCAGCCGTTAAGCGGAACGTGGTAAAATCAGCAGGGAGAGAAGGAGGCCGAGATGTCACATTCATCCGAAGTCAATTTCGTCCGGCAGCAGGGCTTCCGCGAGGCCGGCGCCGCCGCCTGCGACTGCCAGTTCCCCGCCCTGATGTTCCAGCCGCGGATCATCGGCGTAGGGCTGGTGATCGCTCTCGTCCTGCAAAGCGCAACCCTCTTTCTCGGCCTCTCAGGCCTTCTCTGGTGGAACGTGCTGCTGCCGGCCCGCAACCCCTTCGATGCCCTCTACAACGCCCGCATCGCCCGACCGCAGGGGTTCCCGCCCCTCCCCCCGGCACCGCCCCCGCGGCGTTTCGCCCAAGGGATGGCCGCCACCTTCATGCTGGCCATCGGCAGCGCTCTCCTCTTCGGCTGGCACCTTGCCGCCTGGATCTTCGAAGGGTTGCTGATCGCGGCCTTTGCCGCCCTGATCTTCGGCAAATTCTGTCTCAGTTCCTACCTCTACCACCTGATCCGGCGGGACAGCGCCTTCGCCAACCGGACGCTCCCGTGGGCACGATCCTGAGCCAGAGCGCAGCGGGCTCCCCAAAACGACAACTCCCCGCCCGACACGAAGTCGAACGGGGAGTTCCCAGCGCAGCCATCAACAAAAGCAGTTTTAGTATTCTCCGTATGAGCCCCGCCATCCGCTTCATCCAGCCGGAGCATGCGATGCTCTTCAAAGACGGTCAGGATTTCACTCCTCCCCTGCTCGACAAACCTGGCGGCACGTACTGGGCTGTCCCGGGCAATGCAGTCCTCGATTTCGAGCAGTTGTTCAGCCGCTTCCAATTCGACTATCATCTCCCGTGCAACATTTTGGGTAGCCGCACCAGGTTTATACTGGGCTCGCTACGGAGAATGTTCAGAACTAAGTGTGTGTCTTCACTCCACACCGTAATCAGAAATCAAGTGGGCTTTTCGGCTCCTTCACCGTTCGCACCGGTACGCAGTGGGTGTAGATCATGGTTGTCTTCAGGCTGGAGTGCCCGAGCAGATTCTGGATGACCCGGATGTCGTAACCGGCTTGCAAAAGATGGGTGGCAAAGGAGTGGCGAAAGGTGTGC
>Ga0154505_1073_pt2 | contig 16970 bp, 14 predicted proteins | sample RifGroD2_FD_115984 | JGI IMG/M metagenome (GOLD analysis project Ga0154505, IMG submission 115984) | Desulfuromonadales bacterium GWD2_61_12
TGGATATCACTCGCCCTCTTGTTCAACGCATCGAAGAGGGTCGAATCGATGAGGCGGATGATGGGGCTGGTATCGGCCGTCATCTTCTCGATGGAGAGGACTTCATCCCCCTTGTCGGTCTCCTTGACCAGCTGCAACTTGAAATCTTCGGAAACCTCGCGCAAGACCTGTTTGGAGCCACCCTCACTCCGCTCCAGCAGCCTGACGATACGTCCCGGTGGGGACACCGCAAGGTTCAAACGGGTATCGAGTTGCATCTCGAGTTCGTCGAGACGGGCGACGGCGGTCGGGTCGGCGATGGCGATCAGGAGGGTTCCGGCCGTACGGGAAATCGGCACAAATTGAAAACGCTGGGGGAGGCCGGGCGGAAGCGAACCGAGCAGTTCATTGTCGGTCTCAAAAGTGGCGAGATCGAGATATTCGAGATGAAACTGATGGGCCAGTGCCTGGGCGATGAGATCCTCCTTGAGAAACCCCTCACCGATGGCAACTTCGCCAAACCGACCTGCGGCGACATCCATGCGTGCGAGGACACGTTCGACCTCGGCGGCAGTGAGAGCCCCCATATCGACAAGGATCTCGCCCAGCTTCTTGCGTTCCATGAAACCGGATAACTTTGTCGTCGTCTCCATTAACGCGGCTTTACTCCTCTTGTTCTAGCGGACGGTACCGGCCAACTGGAATATGGGGATGTACATGGCCACCACGATGCCCCCGATGAGTAATCCCATCGTCATCATCATTAACGGTTCCACCAGTGTCGTCAAACGGTCAAGTCGCATCTCCACCTCGGTCTCATAATAATCGGAGACATCACCGAGCATCTCCGCCAGAGCCCCGGTAGTTTCCCCGACGCCAATCATCCGCAAGGCCAGGCTGGGAAAGAAGCCGCACTCGGCCAGGGCCGTGGAGATGGTGCTCCCCTCTTCTATCCGCCGGATGGCGTGGGTCAGCTTTTCCTCAAGGATGCGGTTATTCAGGGTTCCGCGTGACATATGCATCGCCTGCACGACGGGAATACCGCTGGCAAGGGTTGTCCCCAGGGTGCGGCAGAAACCGAGGAGGGCATAGTCGATAAACAATTTGTTAAAAAACGGGATTAGCAGTTTGGTTCGATCGAGCGCCCGCATCCCCGCCTCGCTGCGCAGATACCAGGTCGTCACCATGCCGGAAAGGAGGGCAAAGGGGAGAAAAAACGGCAGCCCCCGCCACATTCCGTCGGCCACAGCAATGAGGACCCGGGTCAATAACGGCAGTTTAACACTGGCATCGGCATATATCTGGGTAAAGCTGGGAATGACATAGAGCATCAGAAAGAGCAGAACCACGGCGACGGCGATACTAAGCAGCATCGGGTAGAACGAGGCGCTCCTGACCTTGGCCCTGATTGCCTCGACTCGCTTCAGATAGGTCACGTAGCGACTGATGGTAACGGGAAGTTCTCCGGAGCGCTCTCCCGCCCGGATCGAGGCAATGTAGAGCTGCGGAAAGTGCTGCGGATACTTGGCAAAAGCCTCGGACAGGACCGCGCCACCACGAATATCCTCACGGATTTCCCGCAGTACCTCACGGACCCGACCGGCCTCCATGCGTTCGCTGATCGAATCGAGAACCTGAAGAATCGGCAGACCGGAGCGCAGGAGGACAACCAGCTCCTGATTAAAGGAAAGAAAGGCCCGACCGCTCATCCGGCCGGCGCCGAGACCCCGGCCGAACAAGAAACGAAAACGCCGCTGCTGGATACGGAATACGTGAAAACCTTGTTCCTGCAGGTTTTCGCGAAGATGATCTCGGCTGGGTGCCTCGAATTCCTTTTCGAGAACGCGGCCGTCGGCTGTTCCAATTTTACAGAGAAAGGCTGGCATGGCGTGGAGTTATATCATACCCGGCAGCAAAGCTGAACCAAAAACCGGCCCTCACGGCGGGTCGAGAGGTCGCTGATCGGCGGGAGGAATCGGCCCAACAAAAAAAACCGGGCAGCGTGTTGCGCCCGGTTCCTTGATAGGCCGATCCTTCCGCATCAATAGGCACGAATCTTGTGCTCGCTGCCGTGGCACGTCAGTGAACAGGATCCGTGGCGGGCGGCCACACCGGTGGACAGGTACTCCAGTTTCCCCTCGCTGTTGGGACGGACAAACTCCTCATTGAAACGGAGGAGATATGGATTCACCGTACTGCCATGGGCATCGTGGCAGGTAAAACATGAGGTCCCCAGCTGGCCGCTGCTGCGATTCCCTTCAATATGCAGGGCATGGTAGGCAAAACTCTCGTTGGCCAGGATACTGGTGCGGCTGTGGCACTCATAGCAGAGCGCGTAGGTATATTCACTCTCGCTGCGGGCATCGTCCATCTCGTAGTTGTACCGCAACAACCCGCTGAAATTCGACCCGTGCGGGCCCTTCGGTCCATCGGCCGCGTCGCTGCCGTGACAATCGGAACAACTGATCGTCGTGAGGTCTTTCACGCTCGCCTTACGTGCGGCATAGGGTTCCTTCAAACTGACGACAAAGGCCAAACGCCCCTCCCCTTCAACCGGGTGGAAAGAGGGATTGGTGGTGCGGAATTCAGCGGCCTTGTCGGTAGCGAAGGCCGGCAGGTTGACGCTGGTGGAATGACACTTGTAGCAGAGCTCGTATTCGTGTGCGATTTCGGCCATCTGATTGATCACCCGCCGACCCTTGATCCCGCGAAATGGCTTCTCTTTTTCGGTCAAATGAGGATCATGACAATCGACACACTCGGAGTGCCGCTTGGCGTTGGTCACTTCTTCCGGCAACGTCTCGGTGCTGCGGTGGGCGCCCCGTACCGTCAAAACGGGATGGTTATAGGGTTTGCGCAGTTCGCTTTCGATATCGCGCAAATCGGCGACCCCACGATCCTTGAGAAATCCCTTGCGCACCATCGTCTGCCGCAACGCATCGCTGCCGTGACAGGCGAGGCAAGTCCCCTCTTCACCGTCAATCACCATCTGCATGCCGCGGTGACACGCCTGACAGGAACGAGGGAGGGCCTTCTTGTCGGCGTGGGCACCCTGCAGCTTCGCTGCCGGCGCCGCAAAGGCTACGGAGGTCATGAGAATAAAGAGCACGGAGAGGGAAATGTGTTGAAGAGATCGCATGTGCCAGTTCTCAGGGATTATTATGTGGAGTTGGCGTCGCTGGGCCAATCGTCGAATTATGACATTCGGCGCAGGTTAAATCGTAATCCTGGGCTTCCGTCCCGACCCCGGCATTGCGCCAGAAGGGATAGGGATACGTCGTCCCGTGTTTGGTGTCTTTATGCGGCTCGTGACAGGTCGTGCATTGCATCCAGGTCGTTCCCGCCCTTGCTTCGAGCTTGATACGCGAGCCCGCGTCCGGAAGCTTGTATTCGCTGCCGGCGCCCAGGTCGGTTTTCAGGGCATTAATTTGGGGAAGGACCACGGCATCGTAGACGAAGGACACCGGATGCGACTTGGAGAAGTCCATGCCGGCCCCTGGATTCAGGGGGTCCCAGTACATGGCCGGGTCGGTAATGGTGCCGGAGGTCATGGCGATGGAACGGCCATTGGCCAGCACGCCGATGGAGGTTACCCCGTCATGACAGGAGAGACAGAGCTTGGAGGCCCCATTGGGGTACTCCTCGCCAGGTGTCGTATTGTCGCCATATTTAGACGCAGCTATAGTGGCAATTGCGAATTGCCCGGAAGCATCGAGAATGGCCGAATTATAGGTTGTGAATGACCCCATCCTGGCCGGATCGGGACGACTCCACAGCGGCGTCTGCGGGGTGGCACCATGCGGGGTATGGCAGAAAACACAAATCTCGGTCGTTTCCCCCGGGGAAGCCTTGGGGCGACTATGAGTAGCAAGAGACGAGAGGTTGTGCGGATTGTCGTTGGCCCCACCTTGCCAACCGAGATCGCCGATGACCGGGTCACCGGGGGCTGCCACGAGGCCCTGCGGGACCAGCAGAATGACCACGGTAATGAATTTGAGAAATGCTCGAAACATCGAAGCCCCTTTACCCTATGCAATCGAGACAGCGCGTAACCTCGTTGCAAGGAAAGTACCACGAACCACAATTATTTGGCAACGGCCATGGGCTGAAAAACCTGAATGCGCTGGTTATAGACGTCAGCGACGTAAAGGCGGTTGAATTGGTCAAAAAAGAGCCCCGAAGGAAGGGAGAACTCGCCCGCGGCCTTCCCTCTCCCCCCGAAGAACAACAGGAGTTTGCCATCGCGGTCGAAGATTTGCACGTTGTCCAAAACTGCGTCTGCCACATAAATATGGCCATCCGCATCGAGAGCTATGCCGCGAGGGCGGGCAAATGTCCCCGGAACATCTCCGAGCAGTCCGATAGTCCGTTGTGAACGCCCTTCCGCGTCAAAAACTTCAAGGCGAAAATTCATCGAATCAACGACAAAAACCGACCCATCGGCAGCCACGGCGACATTTGATGGGAGCTTGAATTCCCTATCGGGGGGGGCCGCACTCTTGAGACTGCGCAGGTAGCCCCCATCGGGAGAAAAGATATCAACTTGAGACTTGACGACATCGACCACATAAAGCTGACCGGCCGCATCGACGGCCAATCCAGCGGGTCGACCAAATGCGGCAAGACCGGTGCGTTCACCGATATATCGACCATCAAGATCGAAAACAAAAACCTTATTGAGGCCCGCATCGGAGATGTAGAGCATGTTGCGGAACAGATCCAGGGCCACGCCAACCGGCGACACCAGGAAGGTGTTCCCGGCCTGAACAATGTACTCCACACGCCGCCGCGCCAGGTCGATGACATGCACCGCCGCGACTCCCATGTCGGCCACCCACACTCGACCTTGACCGTCCGCGGCAACACCATAGGGTGAAACCAACGGCACTCCCCGGTCGGCCTCGCCGGTCAACCAGCGAAAAAATCGGCCGGATTTACCCTTTTCGGCAAAATCGGCCGCGCCGCTCAGACTCCGCAGGTAACGCAGGCGGGGGGGGTCGGGCGGAGATGGCCACACCGCTGAAACCTCGGCATCGGCCCACTCGACTGCAGCCGGTGAAAGGAGAGTACAGCCCGAGCAAAAAAGCAGCCCGGCTCCGGAAATCAGCAGCAAAAGGACGCGAAATCCGACCATTGATGCTTAATAACGCTCAACGACGAATTTCGCTTTAAGGCCGTCCATCCATTCGCCATAAATGCGTTCACGCATTTTGTCCTCGAGATTTTTTCTGATTTTTTCTTTGACCTCATCAAAGGTAAAAAGGCGTGGCTCATTTACTTCGACAAGTTTGATTACGTGATATCCAACCATCGATTTCACCGGTTCGGAAATCTCGCCGGGCTGCATTTTTTTTAGTGCGGCCTCGAATTCCTTGACGGTCTGTCCTTCATGGAAATAGCCCAGATCGCCGCCGACGAATTTTGTCCGATCATCCGAGTTGTAATATGCCAGATTGAAAAAATCCTCGCCCTTGTGTGCCTTGTCTGCCAGGTCCTGGGCTTTCTTCAGGAGCTTGTCACGCTCGTCCTTGTTGGAGGAGGGATCGACCTTGACCAGGATATGGCTCGCCTTGAACTGCCGGGGGCGCATGTAGGAGGCTTTATTGGATTCATAGAAGCGGCTGACCTCAGCGTCCGCAATTGTCACCTTGGCAGCAACGGCAACCTGTTCGGCCTTGAGTGCCAGCAACTCCCGATAGAGTGAGGCACGAACGCCAGCAACTCCTTCCTTGCCCGTGGCTTTTTCGAATTCGCGATTCGACTTGTATTTTTTTTGAATCTGCTGCACACGCTGATCAAGAGCGCCCTTTTCAAGAGCAATCTCCTCAATCAGGGCATAATTGACTTTATAGGCACGATCGATCAGGTTCTGCAGTGCGTCTGCACGAATCTTGGCGACTTTGTCGGGAGAAATGCCCCCGTGAAAAGTGGCGTTCATCGGCATTATCCTGTTCTGTTCCCGCTGCAATTCGTACTCGGTCACCGGGACACTGCCAACCTTGGCCACCAGTTTTTCCGCGGCCTGCGACGGAAGGGGAGAACCTAAACAAAATAGTGTCGTTACGATGACGACGAGGCGAACCGTTTGTTGGATGGACATCTGTAAAATCACTCCGCATGAGGTTAAAATCCAGCGGTGATGATAGTGGATGCCTTTTTGACAAGTCAAGGTCATAAACCCAAAAAGCCGAAGAGGCGACCTATGCGGGTCGCCTCTTCGGCTTTTTGGCGGGGCTGACGGGACTTGAACCCGCGACCTCCGGCGTGACAGGCCGGCGTTGTAACCGACTCTACTACAGCCCCTCACCTATAACACTTTAAACCTGATGTGGTGGGCGAAACAGGGATCGAACCTGTGACATCCAGCTTGTAAGGCTGGCGCTCTCCCAGCTGAGCTATTCGCCCGCTAAACTTGAAATGGCGGGGCTGACGGGACTCGAACCCGCGACCTCCGGCGTGACAGGCCGGCGTTGTAACCGACTCTACTACAGCCCCGCATCAGACGGAAAGACAGGATGGCTACAGTCTCTCGATGGAAAATGAGAGGCGTTTGCCTACCCTGTCTTTCCAAAACGGACAGATGTACGTTGACGCGAACTTAGTTGACGGCGTCCTTGAGAGCCTTGCCAGCCTTGAACTTGGGCGACTTGGCGGCGGGAATCTTGATCTTCTTCCCGGTCTGGGGATTCTGCCCGGTACGAGCCGCCCGCTGGCCAACACTGAAAGTGCCGAAACCGACGAGGGAGACCTTGTCGCCGGACTTCAGGGCCTTTGTTACCGCCTCGGTGAAAGCCTTGAGAGCCTTTTCGGCATCCGTCTTGCTCAAACCGGCCTTCTCTGCAATCGCATTGACAAGATCCGCTTTCGTCACAACATACCTCCGCGTCAAATGGAATGATGAAAAACCCTGCTACAAGCCGCGTCCCTTATAACAAAATAAGAAAAAGAGTGTCAAGAGAATAATTCTCGTAAAGCCGCTTAATGCCTGACTTGCTCGGCAACATCGCAGGCCAAATTGACGGCCGGAGCAGCAACCCCGACCGACTCGACGGCTTCGAGCGCCCGAGACAGGACCTGGTCCATATGGCCGACGGGCACAACCTCAAGATTGCGCAAAATCTGGGCCGGCACGTCCTCAAGGTTTTTCTCGTTGTCTACGGGGATGAGCACGCGCGTTATCCCGGCACGTTTTGCCGCCAGCAATTTCTCCTTCAACCCACCGATAGGCAGAACCCGGCCCCGCAGGGTGATCTCGCCGGTCATGGCGAGATTACGATCGACCGGGCGCGATGTCAGGGCGGAAGCCAAAGCGGTTGCCATGGTGATACCGGCTGACGGACCGTCCTTGGGAATCGCTCCCTCGGGGACATGGATATGGATATCGAGCTTCTGATAAAAATCTCGGTCGAGCCCCAGTTCCAGCCAACGGGAGCGCACATAACTGAGAGCCGCCTGAGCCGATTCCCGCATGACCTCGCCCAGCTTGCCGGTCACGGTAAGCTTGCCGCCGCCGGGGAGGACGGTTACTTCAACGACCAGCATTTCCCCGCCGACCTCGGTCCAGGCCAGGCCGGTCGCGAGACCGACGCGACTCTCCTCTTCGCGAAGCCCATGGCTGAAGCGGGGGACGCCGAGATACTTACGTATCTGCTGCGCGCCGATGGTGAACTTGCGCTTCTTGTCGGTACCTTTAACGACTTCACGGGCCAGTTTGCGGCAAACACTGGAAATCTCGCGTTCGAGATTGCGCACACCCGCTTCGCGGGTGTAGCGCCTGATAACCTCGTAAAGAGCGCTGTCGGAAAAATGCACCTGATCTGCGGTCAGCCCATGGGACTCAAGCTGTTTGGCCACGAGATAACGTCGCGCGATATGGAGCTTCTCGTCCTCGGTGTAGCCTTCGATGCGAATGACCTCCATGCGATCCTGCAAGGCCAGGGGAATGGAATGGAGGGTATTGGCCGTCGCGACAAACATGATACTCGACAGGTCATAATCGACATCGAGAAAGTGATCGCCGAAGGTGTGGTTCTGCTCGGGATCGAGGACCTCCAGCAACGCCGACGAAGGATCACCGCGGAAATCAGTACTCATCTTGTCGATTTCATCGAGGAGAAAGACCGGATTCCGTACGCCGATCTTGCGCAGGCTCTGAATCACCTTACCCGGCATAGCCCCGATATAGGTGCGCCGGTGGCCACGAATCTCGGCCTCATCGCGGACTCCTCCGAGAGAGATACGCACGAATTTGCGGCCCAAAGACTTGGCGATGGAACGCCCGAGAGAGGTCTTGCCGACACCGGGAGGACCCACCAGACAGAGAATCGGCCCCTTGATCTTCTTGACCAGAGACTGCACCGCCAGATATTCGAGAATCCGCTCCTTGACTTTTTCCAGACCATAATGATCGGCCTCGAGAATCTCTTCGGCGAGAGGCAGATCGATTCGGTCCTTGGTCCCCTTGCGCCACGGCAGTGAGACGAGCCAGTCGACGTAATTGCGCACAACCGCAGCTTCGGCCGACATCGGCGACATCATCTTGAGCTTGCGCAACTCGGCTTGGGCTTTCTCGGTTGCCTCCTTGGACATGTGGCGGGTCTTGATTTTCTCTTCGAGTTCGCGGATTTCCTGCTTGAATTCGTCTTTCTCGCCAAGTTCTTTCTGGATCGCCCGCATCTGCTCGTTGAGGTAGTACTCCTTCTGGCTTCGTTCCATCTGGCTCTTGACCCGGTTCCGGATCTTTTTCTCGATCTGAAGGATTTCCACCTCGCGTTCGATCATCGCCAAGAGGGATTCCAGACGCACCCGCGGGTCAAAGAGGGAAAGAATCTCCTGCTTATCGGCGATGCGGATATTCAGGTGCGCGATCACCGTATCGGCAAGCCGCCCCGGATCCGTCACCCCCGAGACCGAGGCAACCAGTTCCGGCGGTACCTTCTTGCCCAGGTTGACATAGTTCTCAAAGGCTTCGAGCACGCTCCGAACCAGCGCCTCAACCTCGGCAGAGACGGTCTCCGGATCGGCCAGCACTTCCACCCCGACGAAAAAACACTCTTCGCGCTGAACAAAAGAGGTAATGCGACCACGACTCTTCCCCTCGATGAGAACCTTGACCGTCCCGTCGGGGAGCTTGAGTAGCTGAATGACTTGCCCCAGGGTGCCGATGGGGTAGATGTCATCACCTCCGGGATCGTCGATTTTGGGATCTTTCTGGGTCGCCAGAAAGACCATGCGATCCTTCTCCATCGCCCCTTCCAGGGCATGAATGGAGCGGGGTCGACCGACGAAGAGGGGGGTCACCATATAGGGGAAGATAACGATGTCGCGGAGGGGGAGAAGAGGGTAGAGCAAACCCTCGCCGCCGTCGGTAAAGACACTGTGAGGGTCGGACAAATCAGTCATGGCTCGCTCGTTCCTTGGCGGAGGAAGGGACCGGGAGTCGCCTTTGACGCCTGGGGGGGGTCAGGCAGATTCGGCACAGTCATAAAGCACAATGGGGCGTGCCTGTTTGAGTATGACCTCCTCGCTGATCACCACCTCCTTGACCCGGTCCTGAGAAGGGATTTCGTACATCACATCGAGCATGGCATTTTCGAGAATGGAACGGAGTCCGCGCGCCCCGGTCTTGCGTTTCAGGGCTTCGCGGGCGACGGCGACAAGGGCGCCATCGGTGAATTTCAGGTGGACTTTCTCCAGGTCGAAGAGTTTCTGGTACTGCTTGACCAGAGCGTTTTTCGGTTCCTTGAGAATCTGGATCAGTGACTCCTCGTCGAGTTCGTTGAGGGTCGCAACCACCGGCAACCGCCCGATGAACTCGGGGATAAGCCCGAACTTGAGAAGATCCGACGGCTCGACGCGAGCCAGGGTTTCCCCGACGGGAAGGTCCCGGCGATTTTTGACGTCGGCGCCGAATCCCAAATTTTTGACCCCGGAACGCTGGGTGATGATGCTTTCCAGCCCGGAAAACGCCCCGCCACAGATGAAGAGGATATTGGAGGTATCGACCTTGAGGAACTCCTGCTGCGGGTGTTTACGTCCGCCCTTGGGCGGCACACTCGCCATCGTCCCTTCGATGATCTTGAGCAGCGCCTGCTGCACCCCCTCGCCGGAGACATCCCGGGTGATGGAGGGTGAGTCGGTCTTGCGGGCGATCTTGTCGACCTCGTCGATATAGATGATCCCTTTCTGGGCCTTCTCCAGATCGTAATCCGCCGCCTGCAGCAGGCTGAGAATAATATTTTCCACATCCTCGCCGACATAGCCGGCCTCGGTCAGACTGGTAGCGTCGGCAATGGCAAAGGGTACATTGATGACCTTGGCCAGGGTCTGGGCCAGCAGCGTCTTGCCACTCCCGGTGGGTCCCAGCAGGAGGATATTGCTCTTCTGCACCTCGACGTCGCCACCCTTGCCGATATATTCGACGCGCTTGTAATGATTGTAAACGGCAACGGCGAGCACCTTTTTCGCCCGCTCCTGACCAATCACGTAGTCATCAAGAATTTCCTTGATTTCAGACGGGCGCGGCAGGCGGCCATCCTTGGACGGACTGACGTCCTCAAGCTTGGCCTCTTCGACGATGATGTCCTTGCACAACTCGATGCACTCGTCGCAGATGTAGACCGCGGGCCCGGCGATAAGTTTTTTCACCTCATCCTGGGCCTTGCCGCAGAACGAGCAGATAAGCTGACCTGAGCGACCGTCATTCTGGCTCATATTGATGCCTCCCGGGATCTGTTCAGGCCTTTTTCCTGACTATATCGTCGATGATACCATAATTTTTTGCCTCGCTGCTACCCATGAAGAAATCGCGCTCCGTATCGGCGGCGATGCGTTCCAGGGTCTGCCCCGTATGCTCGGCGAGAATCCCGTTCAGGGTATCGCGCAGACGGAGGATTTCCTGGGCATGGATACTGATGTCCGAAGCCTGCCCCTGGAAACCGCCGAGGGGCTGATGGATCATGATCCGCGCATGGGGCAGGGCGAAGCGCTTGCCGGCGGCGCCGGAAGCAAGGAGCAGGGCACCCATGCTCGCCGCCTGGCCGACACAGATGGTCGAAACCGGGGCGCGCAGGTAACGAATGGTGTCGTAGATCGCCATCCCCGCCGTGACCACGCCGCCGGGGGAATTGATATAGAGAAAAACATCTTTTTCCGGGTCTTCGGATTCGAGGAAGAGTAACTGGGCGATGATCAGGTTGGCCATATGGTCTTCAATGGCCCCGCCAAGGAAAATGATCCGGTCCTTGAGCAGGCGGGAGTAGATATCATAGGCGCGCTCGCCCCGCCCGGTCTGCTCGACCACCATCGGCACCAGGTTCATGCTGGTCATTTCTTGCTCCCTTTTTCCGGCGCGGCGGCGAGATCGGCCTTGTCGACCAGGGCAATTTCAGACTTGCCCAGCAGCAACTGCATGACCTTTTCTTCGACGATCTGCGACAAGAGACCACGTTTGGCGTCCGGTGAACTGTAATGTTTCTTCACCGCTTCGAGCGGAGCCCCGGAGAGGGTGGCAATTTCACTGAGTTTCTCCTCGACCTCAGCCGCCTCGACCCGGATATCCTCCTTGCGCGCCAGGGCTTCCAGGATCAGACTCCCCTGCACCTGCTTGACGGCGGTGTCGCGGTACATCCCCTTGAAGGAGTCGTCGCTCATCCCCATCATTTCCAGGCTCATCCCCTGCCCCTGCAGACGCTGGCGGATGTTACCGACCATGAAGTCGAGCTGATCGGCGACCAGCGCCTCCGGCACTTCCACCGGGTTACGCTCGATCAGGGCAGTCATCAGCCGCTCGCGCAGCTCACCATCGATGCGTTGCTCTTCCTGGCTGCGAAACCCTTCCTCGAGTTTGTCGCGCAATTCCGCCAGCGATTCGAGGCCGAAGCTTCTGGCGAACTCGTCATCGAGTTCCGGAGCCACCTTCTCCTTGATTTCCTTCAGTTCGACCTTGAAAAGGGCAGGTTTGCCCGACAGCTCGGCATTGCCGTAACCCTCGGGGAAGGTGACTTCGACGTCGCGCGCGGTACCGACCTTCATCCCCAGGAGCTGATCTTCGAAGCCCGGGATGAAGCTACCCGATCCGAGCTCGAGCATGTGCCCCTCGGCCTTCCCCCCCTGAAAAGGTGTGCCCTCGACAAAGCCTTCGAAATCGATGACGACATGGTCACCCTTGGCAGCACTCTTGCGTTTGCTCGGCTGGATCTCGGCCCGACCGTCGCGCATCTCCTGCAGGCGGTCATCGATGACCTTGCCGTCGAAAACGAACTTTTCCTTCTGCAGCTTGATTCCGCTGTAATCTTTCGGCTCGAGCTCAGGTTTGACCTCGACTTCGGCCTTGTAGGAGAAGACCACTCCCTTGGCCAGGGGACTGCTTTCGACCACTTTCGGTTCGGAAACAGCCGGAATACGGTGCTCGGTCAGCGCCTTGAAGTAGGTGTCGTTGATCAGGCTGTTCAGGGCCTGCTGCTCCATCTGCGGACCGTAGTATTGCTCCAGCACCGCCAGCGGCACCTTGCCGGGACGAAAACCCTTGACCTTGGCGGTGGCACCGATCTTCTGGTAGGCCTTGGCAATGGCACTGTCGACACGCTCGACCGGCAGTTCAAAGGAGAGACGTTTCTTCACGGCAGAGAGCTGCTCGATCTTGACTTCCATGGTTCTAACCTCGTCCTGAAGTGATTTTTGGTTGAATGCGCCGATGGCAGGAAATACTGCCGGCACCTGACAGCTATGACCCGGGGAGAGACAGCAGGTAGTAATTGAAGGTGGTGCGAGAGGGGGGAGTCGAACCCCCACGGTTGCCCGCTGGATCCTAAGTCCAGTGCGTCTGCCAGTTCCGCCACTCTCGCATCGGTAAAAAAACAAAAAACCCGATCGAGACCTGACCGGACAGCGACGTTGCCGCACACCGCGTCCCGGAACATCAACGATCGGGCCTCTGATTTTAAATGGGGTGGATGATGGGGCTTGAACCCACGACACCTGGAGCCACAATCCAGTGCTCTACCGACTGAGCTACACCCACCACGAAAACCGGCAAAGTCTACAGAAGCTCCCGCCTCTTTGTCAACGGGAATTTGCGACAAAATGGCGCGCCAGGGAGGATTCGAACCCCCGACCCACGGCTTAGAAGGCCGTTGCTCTGTCCAACTGAGCTACTGGCGCAATTCTGGTCGGGGTGAGAGGATTCGAACCTCCGGCCCCCTGCGCCCAAGGCAGGTGCGCTACCAGACTGCGCTACACCCCGACAAGAGCGGAATAACTAGCACAGCCACAGTTGAAAAGCAACACGAAATATCAGGGTCAGCGCTTCGCGTCCTGGCCGGATTCCCGCTGGTAACGCCGCAAGAAATCCCAGACCGCCGCACTGGCATCGAATCCACGCAGTCGATCCTCCGCCGGTAATGTCCCGGTCGAGTGAGGGGCCGGCCACCGGTGTTTCCAGTCGGCGAATAAATCGAGCTCGACCACGCTTCCCTGCGCGCAGTCCTGCCACTGCTGACGCCGTAACGCCCCTTGGCGTTCCATCGTTTCCCTGGGGTTCCCGATGCAGCCGTTGGCGGATTTCCAGAACTCCACCGCCTCGGTGACCGGAGCATAGGAGCGCACGCCCCCCTTGCGCGGGCTCTTGCCGCCAGCCGCCGGGACGTGCTCATCGGCGAGACCGTGCATAATGACGATAGGCAGCGGCAGGGCCGGAGGCGGCACCTGCCACGGTTCCCCGCCCCCCTCCAGACGACTGCCGATGGCCCCGCCGACGACCGCGGCGGCCGCCAGAACGGAAGTACGCTCGGCGGCGTAGCGGTAGGTGAACATGCCGCCGTTGGACATTCCCACCATGTAAATGCGCCGCGGATCGACGGCCAGCCGCTGACGCACTGCGGCGATCACCGCATCGACAAAGGCAATATCGTCGATGTCGTCCGCCGCCGCCTTGCCGCAGCAATGCCCGGCGTTCCAGTGCTGGAGCCAGCCGAACAGGCCGATCCCCTCGGGGTAGGCGACGAGAAAACCCTCGCGATCGGCCAGGATACTGAAACCTGTCTCCACTTCGGTCTCGGCGCCGGTACTGAAAGCCCCATGCATGACCAGGAGCAACGGCAGTGGCCGATCGCCACGGTAGCCCGCAGGAACATGCAGGAGAAAATCACGGCGCAGCAGGTTGAAGCGCACCCCTGTCGGCACCCGGTAATTTCCACTGGGCAGGGTCGGAGAATCAGGCAGCCCCGGGAGGCAGGAGGCGAGAAAAAGGGCCAGGAGGAAAAACGGCTTCCGGAGATGCCCGGCGGCGACGCGTGCCAAGCACCCCATTTCAGACGAACTGGGGTTTGATGCTGAGAACGGGACAGGAGGCATGCTGAACAACGCGTTCGGCGGTGCTGCCGATGAGGAGATGGGAGAGACCGGTGCGACCATGGGTGCCGATGATGACGAGCTGAACATGCTCGCGTTCGGCGACATGACAGATTTCCCGGAAAGGGATGCCGACACAGACCTCCGTCGCCAGCGAATGACCCGGATGGTCGCGCAGAAAATTCTCGCGGATCTTGGCAAGCTCGGCTTCGGCCTCGGCCATGCGCCGGGCAAGAAACTCGCCAGGTTCGCCGCCAAAGAGGGAGAGTTCATCGACTTCGCCGCTCGCCACGACGTGCAGGGCCAACAGGGTTACCGCAAAGGGGCCGTGCAGGGAGGCGGCACAGCGCAGGGCGGCGATGCTGTGGCGGGAGAAATCGAGGGGGAGGAGAATTTTCAGCGGGTTCGGCATGGTGACCTCGGCAAGCGGATGAGAACGCGGACTCAACTATAGCGCCAACGTTGGAGAATGCAATCCGACCGAGGGGAGAGAAACTCAGTAATAGACCTCCATGAGACAGAGCCCTTGCGGCGGCGCGTTCGGCCCGGCGGCGAGCCCGGGCTCGCCGGCCAGGAGCCGGCGAACATCGTCGGCGGGGCGTTTGCCGAGGCCGATGGCGACCAGGGTGCCGGCCATGATGCGCACCATATGGCGCAAGAAACCGGCGCCGCGGACGTCGATGGTGATCAGCTCGCCCCGCTGCACCACCTCGACGGCGAAAACCTCGCGACGCGTCGTCTTGGCGTCGCAATCGGTGGTGCGAAAGCGGGCAAAGTCATGGAAACCGACAAAATGGTCGGCGCCACCCTGCATCGCCGCCAGATCGAGGGGGGCACGGATATGCCAGGCTGTGCGACTGGCCAGGGGCGAGCGCACCGGATGTTGCAGAATGGTATAGCGATACCACTTCCCCGTCGCGCAGCGGAGGGCGTTGAAATCCGCCGGGGCGAGGGCGACGGACTTGACGGCGATATCTTCGGGGAGATGGACATTGACCCCCTCGCGGTAGGCGCCGAGGGGCAGGATTTTCTCGACCTGAAAATGCACGACCAGGCCGCGGGCGTGGACCCCGGCATCGGTGCGCCCCGATGCCGTCACCCGCACCGGCACACCCTGGACCTTGGCCAGGGCTTCTTCCAGCACTTGCTGCACCGCCAGACCGTTGCTCTGCATCTGCCAGCCGCAGTAGTCGGTGCCGTCGTATTCGATGGTCAGGCGCACAATCATAAGCCACTTTCCCGCGCGGGGTTCCCCCGCCTGAAACAGCACCGCCCGCGGCCCTTCATCGGGCCACGGGCGGCGGTATGGCTATGCGGAAGCTGGAAGGACGAATAGCGCCTACTTCTCCATGAGGAGGCGCAGCATGCGGCGCAGCGGCTCGGCCGCCCCCCAGAGGAGCTGGTCGCCGCAGGTGAAGGCGGAGACATACTGCGGCCCCATCTTCATCTTGCGCACGCGGCCGATGGGGACGGTCAGAGTGCCGGAGACCGCCGCCGGGGTGAGCTGGCTGACCGAGTCGGCCTTGGTGTTGGGGATCAGCTTGACCCACTGGTTGTCGTTGGCGATGAGGCGCTCGATCTCGGCGATGGGGAGATCTTTTTTGAGCTTGATGGTCAGCGCCTGGCTGTGGCAACGCATGGCGCCGACGCGGACACAGAGACCGTCGACCGGAATCGGAGTGGTGGTGCCGAGGATCTTGTTGGTCTCGACCAGCCCCTTCCACTCCTCGCGGCTCTGGCCGTCCTCGACCTCGCGGTCGATCCAGGGGATGAGGTTGCCGGCCAGCGGCGCGCCGAACTCCTTCTTCGGCAAGGTGTCGCTGCGCAGGGCGGCGGTGACCCTGGTGTCGATATCGAGGATCGCTGAGGAGGGGTTCTTGAGGAGCTCGCCGACCGAGCCGTGCAGCACCCCCATCTGATCGAGGAGCTCGCGCATGTTCGGGGCGCCGGCACCGCTGGCGGCCTGGTAGGTCATGGTCGAGAGCCACTCGATGAGGTCGGCGCGGAAGAGCCCGCCCAGGGCCATGAGCATCAGGCTGACGGTGCAGTTGCCGCCGATGAAGTCCTTCTGCCCGTTCTTCAGCGCCTTGTCGATGACGTTGCGGTTGACCGGGTCGAGGATGATGACGGCATCCTTCTCCATGCGCAGGGTCGAGGCGGCATCGATCCAGTAGCCGGTCCACCCCTGTTTACGCAGTTCGGGATGGATCGCCTTGGTGTAGTCCCCCCCCTGGCAGGTGATGATGACGTCGAGTTTTTTCAGTTCGGCGATATCTTCGGCCTTCTGCAGGGTTCCCGCCCCCAGCGGCGCCGGCTGCCCGGCCTGCGAGGTGGAAAAAAAGACCGGCTCGACCCCCTGAAAATCGTTCTCCTCCTGCATGCGCTGGAGGAGAACCGAACCGACCATGCCACGCCAACCAACGAGTCCGACTTTCATGGCAAATATCCTTTTCTGACTAGAAGTTTGAATTTACTACAATGCGGCAATAATCGCGTCGCCCATCTCTTTGGTATTGACCAGTTTCTCCCCCGCTTTGTTCGAAAAAATGTCGCGGGTGCGGAAGCCCTGGGCAAGGACCTTGGCCACGGCATTGTCGATGGCATCGGCCGCCTCCAGCATAGCACAGGAGAACTTGAGCATC
>Ga0154505_1168_pt4 | contig 16264 bp, 16 predicted proteins | sample RifGroD2_FD_115984 | JGI IMG/M metagenome (GOLD analysis project Ga0154505, IMG submission 115984) | Desulfuromonadales bacterium GWD2_61_12
TTTGTCGATGCCCGCATCGGCAGTGTCCGCGACATCGCCAGCGCCCTCGATGCTCTCGCCGGAAGGAGTTTCTGACAGTGTCTCCCCTGCTTCTCGGTGTCCATGTCTCCATCGCCGGCTCCATCGACAAGGCGGTGGCGCGGGCGGCTGCTCTCGGCTGCACCGCCATGCAGATCTTTACCAAGAATGCCAGCCAGTGGCGGGCCAAGGCCATCGCCGCCGACGAGGCGCAGGCGTTTCACCGCGCCCTGGCGGCCAGCGACATCCGCGCCGTCATCGCCCACGACAGTTACCTCATCAATCTCGCCGCCGCGCCGGGGGAGAACCGCGACAAGTCCCTCGCCGCCTTTCGTGACGAGATGGAGCGTTGCGCCCTCCTCGGCATTCCCGATCTGGTCATGCACCCTGGCGCCCATCTCGGCGACGGCGCCGCCACCGGCATCGGTCGGGTGGCGGAAGCCTTCCGTTCCCTCTTCGCCGACGCTCCGGAGGGAGTGCGGGTGCTGCTGGAGAACACCGCCGGCCAGGGGAGCTACCTCGGCAGCTCCTTCGCCGAACTCGCCGCCATCATGGAACAGGTCCCCAACGGAAACTTCGGCGTCTGCTTCGACACCTGTCACGCCTACGCTGCCGGCTACGACATCGCCGATGCCGCCGGCTGTCAGCGGGTCCTCGAAGAGTTCGACCGCACCATCGGCCTGCAGCACCTGCGCGCCTTCCACTTCAACGACAGCAAGAAGGGGCTGGCCAGTCACGTCGACCGCCACGAAGGGATCGGCAGCGGCACCCTCGGCCCCGAGGTCTTCCGCACCCTCCTGCGTGACGAGCGTTTTGCCAAGGTCCCGAAGATTCTCGAGACACCGAAAGGGGAGGACGACGCCCTCGACCGGGCCAATCTCGCCCTTCTGCGCCAGCTTGCCGGCGAGGCGGCATGAAGGCGGTGCTGCAGCGGGTGCGCGAGGCGCAAGTTCGGGTTGATGGCGCCGTCGTCGGCGCCATCGGCCCCGGAATTCTCCTCCTCCTCGGGGTCGAAAAGGGGGACGCGGAGGCCGACGCCGACTGGCTGCTGCGCAAGACGGCGGAACTACGGATTTTCTCCGATGAGGCCGGCAAGATGAACCTCTCGTTGCAGGATGTCGCCGGGGGTCTGCTGGTCGTTTCCCAGTTCACCCTCGCCGGCAATTGTGCCAAGGGCCGCCGCCCCTCCTTCGATTCCGCCGCCCCCCCCGACGAGGGGCGCCGCCTTTATGAATTTTTCGTCGCCCGAGCGCGGGCGCAGGGACTGCCGGTCGCCACCGGCATCTTTCAGGCCGACATGCAGGTGGCCCTGGTCAACGACGGGCCGGTCACCTTTCTTCTCGATAGTCGCAAGGGGGCATGATGAAGTTTGAAGAGTACGAACAGGAAGGGCGGGGGCGCTCGGCGAAAAAACGTGCCGCCAAGGGGATTGAAGAACTGGCCGAGGCGCTGGCCGAGCTCCCCGACGCGGCCTGGAAGAAGGCCCCCCTCGACGAAGATGTGCGCGAAGCCCTCGCCGTCGCCCGGCGCATTCCCGCCTCCGGCGCCCGCAAGCGCCAGATCAGTCATGCCGCCAGCCTGATGCGGCGGCTGCCGGAAGAGACCGCCACCGTCGCCGCCTACCTCGATGGCCTCGGTCGCGAACGCCGGGACGAGCGGGCGCAGCTCCATCGCCTCGAAACGCTGCGCGAGCGCCTTTGCACCCCGGCCACCGCCGCCACCACCTTGGCCGAAGTCGAGCGCGACTTCCCCGGCCTCGATCGCGCCGCCCTGCAACGGGCCATCCATGCCTGTCGCAACAGCACCGACAAGAAGGCTTACCGCACGGTCTTCAAATTGTTACAGGCTGCCCTGCCCCCCGAGGCCGAGCGATAGCCGAGATTTTCTACAAGAAGCAATGGCCCTTCCCATGGATCCATCGATGACCAAGCCCGCCGCACCGTCCGCCAAGCCCGAACTTCTCGCCCCTGCCGGCAGCCTCGAAGCCTTTTTTGCCGCCATGGAGAACGGTGCCGACGCCGTCTACTGCGGCCTGCGCGATTTTTCGGCGCGGGCCAAGGCGAAGAATTTCACCGTCGGCGATGTCGGGCGCATGGCCGCCTACGCCCGCAGCCGTGGGCGCCGCGTCTATGTCACCCTCAATACCCTGGTCAAGGAAGGGGAGCTGCCGCACCTCGCCGAGACTTTGGGCGAACTCGAGGGGAGCGGCATCGGCGGCATCATCCTGCAAGACCTCGCCGTCTGGCGCCTGGCCCGGCAGCACTTCCCCGGCCTCGAACTCCATGCCTCGACGCAGATGACGGTACACAACATCGCCGGGGTCAAGATGCTCGAACGCATGGGCTTCACCCGCGGCGTCCTCGCCCGCGAACTGTCGCTGGCCGAGATCACGGCCATCCGCCGGGCGACGACGTTGGAGCTGGAGCACTTCATCCACGGCGCCCTCTGCTTCTGCTTCTCCGGCCAGTGCTTCTTCTCCTCCTGGCTCGGCGGCAAGAGCGGCAATCGCGGCCGCTGCGCCCAGCCCTGCCGGCGCCGCTACAGCTACCGCCAGCAGGACGGCTACTTCTTCTCCCCCAACGACCTTTCCGCCGTCGATCTCCTCCCCGAACTCGCCGCCGCCGGGGTCTGCAGCTTCAAGATCGAGGGGCGAATGAAGAGCGCCGAATATGTCGCCAACGTCGTCGGCGCCTACCGCGCTGTCCTCGACGCACCGCCGGGGCAGCGCCCGGCGGTGATCAAGGAGGCCAAGGAGAAGCTCAAGCTCTCCTTCGGCCGCGCCCCGACCAAGGGCTTTCTCCCCGGCGGCATCCCCACCGACATCGTCATCCCCTCGCAGACCGGGGCCACCGGCCGCTTCCTCGGCGAGGTCAGCGCCGCCCGCGACAGCACCATTACCTTCAAGACCCGCGACCGTCTCCATCTCGGCGACCGCCTGCGGGTGCAGCCGAAGACCGATCAGGCCGGCACTGCCTTTACCCTCAAGGAGCTGCGCGCGGGACGCCAGGGTGTCAAGCTCGCCGCCGCCGGGACCGTCGTCACCGTCCCCCATACCTTCGGCAACGCCTTCAAGGTCGGCGATAGCGTCTTCAAGGTTTCCTCCGAGCAGGCCTTCACCCTGAGCGAAGCCGCCTGCCGCCGGCGCCTGGAAGGGGTACGGGCGACGCCGACCGGAGTCAAGCTGCACCTGCGCCTCGCCGCCGGTGAACTGCACATCCGCGCCAGCGTAAGCGGCGCCGAGGTGGAGCGGGCCTACCCGGTGGCGACGATTCCCGCCGACAGCCACGGCCTCGACCGCGCCACCCTGGAGAAGGTCTTCGCCGCCAGTGGCGATACCCCCTTTGTCCTCGAAAGTCTCGGCAGCGAGCCGTTGCCGGCGGTGGTGGTGGCGCCGAGCCGGCTCAAGGAGATCCGCCGCGAGTTCTATCGCGATCTCGCCGCCGTCGCCGAGGGAGCCGGGCGTGAGAGCCGCCGCGAGCGCCTGCGTCAGGCCGTCGCCGGCCTCCTCCCGGCTGGCCCCATTACCCCCGCCCGCGAACGTCAGCTCACCGTCGTCGTTGGCGACGGCCGTGACGCCCACATCCTCGGCGACCGCGAGGTCGATCGCGTCATCATTCCCCTCACCCCCGCCAATGCCCAGGGGATGGCGCAGGGGGCGCGACGTCCCGGAGGGAAGCAGGGGCGGGTGATCTGGGAGCTGCCCTTCATCCTCCTCGACAGCGACTGGGAGGCGGCGCGCAGCGCGGTCAAATTCCTGGTCGAGCGCGGCTTCACCCACTTCCGCCTCAACAACCTCGGCCACTTCCCCCTCTTCGACGGCGTCGCCGGGGTCGAGCTGAGCAGCGGCTACCGCCTCTTCTCCCTCAACAGTCAGGCCCGCCTCGCCTGGAAGGAGCTCGGCATCGCCGAGACCACCCTCTACCTCGAAGACGATCGCGACAACCTGCGCCAGCTTCTCGCCCGCGACTGCGGCATGGCGGCGGCCCTGACCGTTTACGGACCGGTGCCGCTGTTGACTTCGCGCATCCCCCTGCGCAACCTCAAGGGCGATACTCCGGTCGTCTCCGATCGCGGCGACGCCTACCGTGTCACCAACCGCGACGGCCTCTCGGTGGTGCGGGCGGAGACCGACTTCTCCCTCCTCGGCCATCTCGCCGAGGTCGGCGCCCTCGGGGTCAGCCGCCTCATCGTCGACCTCTCCCACCTCGGCCCCTTCTCCCCTCGCGGCAAGAAGGTCCTCGCCGCTCTGCACGACGGAGTCGAGCTCCCCGCCACCTCCCCCTTCAACTTCTCCCGCGGCATGGAATGAGGCTGGTTGGGCGTTTTACGGTCATGCGTGCCTGAAATAGCAAACGACCCGTCGGAGCACTCCGGCGGGTCGTTTGTCTCATGGGTCTGGGAAAGAGAGAGGTTACATGAGCTTCTTGATGTGGCAGCGCTCGCAGTTGGCCTTGGCCTCGAAGGCTTTGACGCCGTTGTGACAGACTCCGCAATACTTGCCGGCGACGATATCGCTCATGGTGATCTTCACCGTCCCCTGCTTCATTTTGGGAAAGCTGCCGTCATTGTGACACTCCTTGCAGCTGGCGGCGGCCTTATTGTGGGTATCGCCGTTGAAGGTGACGGTCCCCAGGGGGCTCTCCTTGAACTCGATGGATTTACCGGGAGAAACGGCCAGGGCAATGCCGATGGAGAGGAAGGGAATGATCAGGGCCAAGATAATGATTCTGCGCATGGGGAAGCCTCCTGACAGGGATAAAAACAAAAAGGTGTCGGGAGTATAGCAAAGAGCTTTCAACCTGCAAAGGCTGTTTTAGTCGCCAACATGAAAGGACACACTCACCCTGCCCCCCTGGCCTTGTCCATGCATTCATGAACGGCTATGTTATAGTTCTAATTAGCTATCCCCTTGGCTCAAGTGACGCTAAAACCTTCTCTTATCCGCGGATACACGCAGATTGCTTTTGTCAACTTGAGTGAACTGCATAAGCAGATAGTTCTCTTGTCCCCACCCCTTCCCGCGGAGTTCCCATGCAAGATTTTTCCTCTCCCGCTCCCGGCCCGCCGCACGATCACCTTTCCCCGCGCAAGGTGGCCCTCTATTACGGCCTCGCCGCCGCCACCTGGATTTTCCTCTCCGACACGGTGCTCTCCTGGTTCGTCCGCGACCCCGACCAGCTCAACCGCCTGCAGACCGTCAAGGGCGGAGCCTTCGTCGTCGTCTCGGCACTGTTGCTCTACGCCCTGGCGCGCCACTATCTGCAAACGTTGCAGCGCCGCGAAGCCCAGCTGCGCGCCAGCGAGGAGAGCTTCCGCTCGGTCTTTCTCACCGCCGCCGCCGGCATGGTGGTGACGCGCCTCGACGGCACGATGGTCCAGGCCAATCCCGCCTTCTGCCGCTTCATCGGCTACAGCGAGGCGGAACTGGCGGGGCTGACGATCACCGCCGTGACCCATCCGGACGACCGGGAGTTCACGATTCAATATTTCAAGAAACTCGCGACCGGACGCGAGGAGAGCGTCCATTACGAAAAGCGCTACCTGACCCGCGACGGCCGCACCGTCTGGGGGCATGCCTCCGTCGCCTGCCTCCTTGGCGAAGGGGAAGTGGCCCCCTATTGCATCGGCTTGGTCCAGGACATCAGCGAGCACAAGGAGGCCGAGGCCGCCCTGCGGCAGAGCAACCGCGAACTCGAGGCCTTTGCCTATACCGTCAGTCACGACCTGCGCACCCCCTTGACCCCCATCATCGGCTACGCCGACTTCCTGTACGAGAGCTGCCGCGAGCGCCTGAGCGCGGAGGAATTGGCGTACCTGGCCGAAATCAGCAGCGCCGGGGTGCGCATGAGCACCGTCATGGAAGATCTGCTCATGCTGGCCAAGGTCGGCAAGCTCGAGCGCCCGCCCGCACCGTTCGACCCCGGGGCGGTGGTCGCCGCGGTCCTTCGCGCCCGCTCCGCCCAGATTGCGGCGGACGGCGTGAGCGTGACGGTCGGCGCCCTGCCGGACGTGCGAATCCCGCCAACCCTCCTCTCGCAGATTTTCGACAATCTCCTCGGCAATGCCCTGCGCTACGGCTGCCGCAGCGGTGGTCAGCTCGAGGTGAGCGGAGAGCGGAACGGAGAAAAGGTGCGCTTCTCCGTGCGCGACCACGGTCCGGGCATCCCGCTGGCGGAGCGGGGCCGCATCTTCGAACTCTTCTACCGCTGCGCCGGCGACGAGGCGCAGCAAGGGACGGGGATCGGCCTGGCCACGGTGCAGAAGATCGCGCGCCTCTATGCCGGCCGGGCCTGGGTCGAAGAGACCCCCGGCGGGGGGAGCACCTTCCGGGTCGAACTCGTCGATCCCCCCCCCGGCGCCGTATAGTTCCTGCCCTCTCCATCGACAAACCCGCCACCACAACAAAAGGGGGGCCGGTTCGTGCTGAACCGGCCCCTTGGTTTCGTTATGGCGAGGGGAACTATCCCTTGGCCAGTTGCGCGACCAGCTCATCGGACAGGGTTGTCATGATGTCTTCGGCCAGATCCCGCACCTCGACTTCGATGACCGTCACGGCGCCGGTGCGCAGGTTGTAAAACTCCAGGCGATAGGCCTCGGTCATGATAACCCCGCGGGTCGGCGCAACGGTCATCTCCCGCCGCAGCAGGGTGCCGAGGAGGAGGCGCTCGGGGGCCTTGGCGAGTTTGAATGCCTGCTGCAAGGCTTCGGGAGTCTGGCTCTTCATGGCGGTGCGCGCGGCGGCCGCCGTGGCCGGATCGTGCTCAAGGTAGCTCTCCGCCGTGAAGAGCCCGGCCTTGGTCAGGGCCACGGCCATCTGCTCCTCGAGTTCACCCGGGCAGATGAAGAAGGCCTGCTCGGTTTTGCAAAAGGGGGCGTACACCAGCAGGGCCCCGCCCCCCTTGAGATCGCCCGACTTGCCGCTTTTGACCTCGAAGTGCTTGACCCCTTCCGCGACCCGCATCAACTGCCCATAGATCGGTCCGCATGCCGCCAGCGCCAGGGCGATAATCACGGCTCCGCCGACCACCATCGAGTTGCGTAGTTCTCGCATCGTCAGCACCCCTTGCAAAGTTTGTGGCAGGAGAAACAGTCATCATCCCGGTCGTGATGGGGGAATTTGCCGACATCATGGCAGCCGAGACAGGCGGCCGTCGTCTTGGCCGCCTGATGCTCGGCGCTGGGAGTGCGCCGCGGCGCATAGATGTTCGGCCGGTGGACGCAGCCGAGGATGATGGAGACTGCCACGGCTAATACCATGATCAATTTCATGCTCGTCTCCCGCGTTGGGCGAATAGCGCCCCTTGAGTCCAACTGCCATCACCCGACCGGCAACTACCCTCGCGCCCTTTGCCGCAAGGCAAGGTCGGCCAGGACCAGGGCCGCCATCGTCTCGACGATCGGGACCGCCCGCGGCACCACGCAGGGATCGTGGCGCCCCTTGGCCGCCAGCTCCACCGGCTGCCCGGCGAAATCGACCGTCGCCTGGGAGCGGCCGATGGTCGCCACCGGTTTGAAAGCGACGCGGAAAGTGACCGGTTCGCCATTGGAAATACCCCCCTGGACTCCGCCGCTGTGGTTGGTCAGCGTTCCGAGACGGCCGTGGCGCAGGATAAAGGGGTCATTGTGCTGCGATCCGCTCATGCCCGCGCCGGCGAAACCGGATCCGAGGTCGAAGCCTTTGGTCGCCGGGAGGGAGAGCATCGCCTGGGCCAGGAGGGCATCGAGCTTGTCGAAGACCGGCTCCCCCCAGCCGGCGGGGAGGTTGCGGCAGACGCAGCTGACGATGCCGCCGAGGCTGTCCTTGGCCTCCTGCGCCGCCAGCACCGCCTGCTCCATGCGCGCGGCGCTCTTCGCGTCGGGGCAGCGCACGGCATTGCCGTCGACGTCGGCCCGCGACAGGGTCAGCACATCGACTTCCGGCCCCGTTTCCCGACCGACGGCGCTGACCCAGGCGACGATTTCGACGCCGTAACTTGCCAGGAGAAATTTTTCCGCCACCGCTCCGGCCGCCACCCGGCCGATGGTTTCCCGCGCACTGGAGCGGCCGCCGCCGCTGCCGGCGCGAATGCCGTACTTGGCCTGATAGGTATAGTCGGCGTGGGACGGCCGCGGGGTCTGGCTCATCTCGCCGTAATCGCCGGGGCGCTGGTCGCGGTTATGCACCAGCAGGGCGAGGGGGGTGCCGAGGGTCAGGCCCCCCTCGACCCCGGAGAGGATGGTCACCCGGTCCTCTTCCTGGCGCGGGGTCGCGAGATGACTCTGGCCGGGACGGCGGCGGTCGAGCTGCTGCTGGATATCCGCTTCCGTCAGCGACAACCGCGACGGAACCCCGTCGAGGACGGCGCCGACCCCCTTGCCGTGGGATTCGCCAAAGGTGGTGACCTTGAACAGGGTTCCGAAACTACTCGACATCGTCATTCTCCGAAACTGTGATTATTGGTTCGCCGGGCCGGCGGATTAAACGCCGCCGGCCTCTGTTATCCTCCGCCGGACGCTTAAGGTCAAGAGCAAACCGGGACTGTCCCAGAACGGGACTATCCCAGGCTTTTTGATAGGTGTTCCCCCCCTTTGCAAAGGGGGACAAGATAACCGTAAGCATCTGGGACAACCCCCGATGGGGCTGGGGACAGTCCCGAGTTTACTTTAGCGCCGCGCCCCGCCATTGCGCTCCCGTTCCCGCGCCTCGACCAGCTGCCGCAACTCGGCGATCATGCCGCCGATGAGGTCGTAGCCGCTTTGCCAGAAGTCGGGGGCGCGCAGATCGATGGCGAAGGGGCGCAGCAACGCTGCCGGGTCCATGCTGCCGCCGCGGCACAGCAGTTCGTGAAATTTCGCCACGAAGCTCGCGCCTTCGGCGCGGTAGCGTTGGTAGAGGGCCAGGGTCAGCAGCTCGCCGAAGACATAGGAGTAGCAGTAGAAACGGCTGTGGATGAAGTGGCTGATATAGCTCCAGCCCCAGCGATAGGCGGGAATCATCGCGACGCTGTCGCCGAAGAGTTTGTGGTTTTCCTGCCACCACAGCTCGCAATAGTCCTCCGGCGCCAGCAACCTCTCGCCGCGCCGCTGGTGGGCGGCGAGTTCGAAGCGGGTCAGCAGACTCTGGCGAAAGGTGGTGGCGACGATCTCTTCGAGGCGGGCACAGAGGAGGCCGATGCGCACCTCGGGGTCCTGCTCAAGCGCCAAAAGATGGCGGGCCAGCAACATCTCGGCGAAGACACTGGCGGTTTCGGCAAAGGGGAGGGTCGCATGGTAGTGGAAGAGGTGGTTGCGCTGCGCCAGGAGGTAATGGACACCATGGCCGACCTCGTGGGCCAGGGTCGAGACATCGCGGCTCGTCCCGCTGAAGTTGAGGAGGATATAGGGATCACAGCCCGGATACATGCCGTGGCAGAACGCCCCCGGACTCTTGCCCGGGCGCGGATGGGAATCGATGCGCCGCGCGGCGAAAAGGGTGGCCGCCCCCTCCGCCAGCTCCGGCGAGAAACCGGCAAATGCCGCCAGCACCTGCTCCTGCGCCTGGGCAAAGGAGACGCTCCGCGTCTGCAGGTTCAGCGGCGCGTAGAGATCGGTATTTTTCAGGCGCTCCAGGCCGAGGAGCTGGCGCTTAAGCTCGAAGAACTGGCGCGCTAGGGGGTAATTGGCCTCGGTCACCGCCAGCATCTGCTCGACCATGAGCGCATCGGTTTCGCTGGCGAGGTGACTCGGCGTCATCAGCTCGGGGTAGCGGCGCAATTCCGCTTCGCGGCCGTGGTCGAGGAGGATGTTGTTGAAGCAGGCGGTCAGGACCAGGGCATTCTCCCCATGGCGTTCGAGAAAGAGGGTAAACGCCTGTTCCCTAATCTGCGCTTGCGGATGATGCAGGAGCGCCAGCAACTCCTCGCCGGTGACCTCGCGCGGAGCGGCCTCGCCGGGGAAGGGGAAGCGGTAACGCCACGACGCCGTCAACTCGTCGAAGAGCTGGGCAAAGCCCTCGCGTCCGCTCAAATCCTTGCGCCGCATGACCTGCTCGACCTCTTCGGCCAGGGTGTAGGGGGCATGCGCGCGCAGTTGGCGCAGATAATGGGCGAAATCGGCGAGGCAAGGGTCGGCGAGGAGCTCTTCCACCTGCGGGGCGGGCAGCTGCGCGACTGCCAGCTCGAAAAAGAGAGTCTCCTCGCCGGCGGCGGAGAAGGCTTCGCGCACCTGCGCCAGCAGGGCCTTGTGCGCTTCCACCGTGCCATCGGCGGCAAAGAGGAGCTGGGCATAGGCGTACGGCCGCAACCCCCGTAACTGCAGGCGCTCGTAGGCCTGCAGGGCCTCGCAAAGCAGAGCGGCGCTGAGTTCCGCGGCCAGCCGACCGCGAAACTGCCGGCGAAAGGCCACCGCTTCCAGGCGCAACTGCGCAAGATCGGCGGCGACGGCCGCATCGGCGGGGCCGGCGTAGAGCGCGACCAGTTCCCATCTGCGTGCGTCGTTGTCCTGTCCCTCGTTCATGCCGCCTCGGTATGGTCTGCTGTCAGTGCGCTGCAGGATAGCAGGAAATATCCACCCCCGCCAGCCCTTCCAACAGCCCTTCCGCACAGCCCTTCCGCACCGATTCGCCCGTCGCCATTGACAGTCGCGAGGGTCCCGGCTAACCTCAAGGCCGCGACTTTTTTCGCGATAACCCTCACCGTGGAGCTTGGCATTGAGGAAGCTGCTGCAAAAACCGATGTTCCCCCGCTATCTGGTCCAAGGTGGTTTTTTTCTCTTTTTCTGTTGGCTCGGCTGGCGCTTTCACCACTGGGTCGCGGCTGTGGCGACCACCGGCAGTGCCCCCTTTCCCCGGCCGGCGGCGGTCGACGGCTTTCTCCCCATCAGCGGCCTCGGCGGCCTGCGCTACTGGTTCGCCACCGGCTCCCTCCATCCGGTCCATCCGGCGGCGGCCCTCATCCTCCTCGCCGCCCTCCTCACCGGTCTCTTCCTCAAACGCGGCTTCTGTTCCTGGGTCTGTCCGGTCTTTCCCCTCTCGGAGATTCTCTGGCGCACGGGATTGCGCCTGACCGGCCGTAACTTTGCCCCCCCCTTCTGGTTCGACCTGCTGCTGCGCAGTCTCAAATATCTGCTCCTCGCCTTCTTCCTCTGGCAGATCCTGGTGGCCATGCCCCTCCCCGGCCTGCAGGCCTTCCTCGCTTCCCCCTACCACCAGATCGCCGACGTGCGCATGCTGCAGTTTTTTCTCGCCCCCGGCCCGATCCTCATCGGTTTTATATTGGTTTTCATGGTCCTGGCTCTTTTCGTCCAGAACCCCTGGTGCCGCTACCTCTGTCCCTACGGCGCCCTCCTCGGCCTCGTCTCCCTGGCGTCCCTGACCCGTATCCATCGCAACCCGCACCTCTGCGTGCGCTGCAACGCCTGTTCCTCGCGTTGCCCGGCCTGGCTGCCGGTGATGCTCAAGTCGACCATCCGCTCCCCCGAATGTTATGCCTGCTACCGCTGCGTGCAGGGCTGTCCCGCTCCCGGGGCGCTGGAGATGAAGGTTCTCGCCCGTTTCCGTCTCCCCTCCCTGGTTTTTGCCCTCTTCCTTCTCCTCCTCTTTCTCGGGGCCGATCTCTACGGCCGCAGTCAAAAGCGCTGGCACAATGCCGTCGCCGACCGCGATATTGCTGTTTTGCTAAGGGAAAGTCGGCGCTGAACCGTCAATTCCTTTGACCGCTTCCGGAGCCTGTGCTACAAAAATCAAGTCATACTTTTATTCTGTAACTGGGCGGATCTCGTTATTTTTGCGGAGGTTGCTGTGAAGATCGCTGAATTCTGCGCCAAACTGGACGCCTTGCTGACCACGCGCGCCACCCAGCCGGAAAAACTCGATGCCATCGTCAGCGCCCTGCGTCAGGCTTTGAAGCTGCAACCGGACGAAGTCGCTCTGCTGACAGTCGATGTCGCAGCCGAAACACTGGTATTCCTGTGGCCGGCCAAGCTGGCCAAGAGCGGCTTCATCCCCCTGTCCTCGCGGGATTCCCTCGCCGCCCGCACCCTGCGCGAGAACAAGGTCTTCGTCAACAATCGCTTCTCCGCCACCTTTCACGCCTCGGTCTTCGAGCAGGTCAAGCTCGACCCGGCCGCCGAGGGGCGCCCCCTCCCCATCCAGAAGATCATCAGCGTCCCCATTCCCGGCGAGACGGCGCCCAAAGGGGTGCTGCAGCTCTCGCGCAAGGCGACGGAACCGGGTCAGGCCGGTGACGATTTCAGTAAAGAGGATATGGCCGCCCTGACCGAGGTTGCCCAGATTATCGCTAAACATATTTAGGCTTCCCCTGACAAACGCAAAAAAGGCTCCGACACTGGTCGGAGCCTTTTTTGCGACCCATCCACTCACTTTACAGCGAATGTCCCATCGGGATTGACGTCGAGATTGCGGTTGAGAAAGCGTGTCCCTTTGCACCCGGCGTCCTCGGCGGCGTAAAAAGCCCCGGCGCTGCGGCTGCCGGTGTTGCAGTAGAAGACGACATTGTTCGACCCTTTGAAGAGGGCGATGTTTTTGCCGATTTCCTCATCGGGGATGCTGATGGCCCCGGGGATATGGCCCTTCTGGAAATCGCCGTCCGGACGGACATCGACCAGCAGGAAACCGGCCGGCTTTTCCGCGACCAGTTTGAGGAATTCATCCTTGCCGATTTCTCCGGTGACCGGGGCGGCTTCGGCCGTGACCACGGCATTTCCTTCCTGCTGCGGATTGATCAGGGCAAAGGCCCGGGTCGAGCCTTCCTTCCAGGCCGGCCACCCTTCGGCGTAGATACGGACATCGCTGTAGCCGAGCTCCCGTGCCTTGATGGCAGACTTGAAGGAAAGATCGCATTTGAGGCCGCCACAGAAGAAAATCAGCTGGGTCTTCTTGTCGGCGGGAAGAAGTCCCACGCGCTTGTCCCACTCCTGAAAAGGGAGATTGATCGCCCCGGGGACTGTCCCTTCCAGATACTTGATCTGTGGCCGCGCATCGACAATGAGCGCCACGCGCTCGCGATCGTTGAGGAGCATCTTGATATAATTGGTCGAGACCCAGACGCTCTCGCCCCCCTCGCGCCAGCCGGGTTCTCCGGCAGGGAAGACGCTGACGTTTTTATAGCCCTTCTCGATGGCCAAATCTGCCGCCTTGGCCGACAGGTCGCACTTCGGGCCGCCACAATAAAAAATCAGTTGTGTCGATTTGTCCGTCGGCAGTGCGTCCAGCTGTTCCTTCATCTCCGCCCACGGCAGGGAGACAGCGCCGGGGAGATGCCCTTCAAAATATTTGATGTCGGGGCGCGCATCGATCAATTGGTAACCACCCTCGGCCGGTGTTTTTGCCAGCAGGCTCTTGACCTCGGCCGACGTCACCTGGCGAGGCGCTCCTCCTGCGAACGCGCACCCGGTCATAACCAGCAAACACAATAAACCACCCCATAGCCTTTTCATTCCGTCCTCCCAATTTGTGGTTGTTGCCCCGCCCATTCTCTACCATTTGCGCAGGGGTAGAGATTTAAAACATGTGCAATATAACATAAGCCGCATATAGCGCACGATGGATTAATAAGCGATTTTTGTTAACGCTTGTGCGTCTCCCCCGCAGGACAAAACGGACAATTCATTTGTTGCCGGCACTCGTACAATGTTCACCCCGTGTTATGCTCTGGGAAACTCGATTTTTGGAGGATGCCATGTTAAAAATTTCCATTCTCATTCTGTCGATTTTCTCCTGCGCTGCCTGCTCCCTCCCTGCCGCCACCCCCCAATGGCGCCATGCCGACAAACTCGACTCGGTTCAAATGCAGCGTGCCTCGAGCGACTGCCACATGTACCTCGATGCCGCCCAGGAATCGGGAGCGAGCCCGCCTCATCGGCTGGTCCGGGAATGGGACGACGAGTTTATCCGGTGCATGGCTGAGCGCGGCTGGACCCCGGCCCAAGGACCGCGCTGACCCAAATCGCTAACCCCAAACCGGCCTAAACGCAAAAAGACCCCGCGTCAGCGGGGCCAGATCATTGATTCCATCGCATAAAACGCAACGAGGCGAGCCATAATAAGGCTCGCCTCGTTGCGTGCGAACAACTAGTTCTTACCCATAGCTTCGAGAAAATCGTTGGCTTCTTTCAGCTTCTGCTCCAAGGTTTGTAACTCTTCTTCCGTATAGACCATACTGCCTTTCGCCATCTCGGCCTTGGCCTTGGAGATTTTGTCCTGCAGCGTCTCGGACTGCAAAACGCACTTTTCCATGAATTTGGTGGGCTTGACGGTCATGGGCTCATGACTGGCCGCCAGGACCGGCGTCGCTCCGAACAAGCCAGCCACCATCAACAACACGATCAGCTTTTTCATAATCATATCCTCCGTTCAAGGTTTCCGGTTATTTCGTCCCAACTCAAAACCGCCGATCCAACCATAACCGGACTGAATGTGTGTCAGCGACCCTCATGATAGCTGACGACTGCATATTATAATCTGTAGCTCCTACACTATCTGCTGTCAAGTCGATGAGTTAAATATTCTCCAAAATACTTATTCGCCGAATTCCAGGATTGAAAAAATCGAGAGCTACATGATTTTTAACGGATTTTAATCAATCGATAGCCTCTTCATGTGTAGCCAGTAGCTGTGCAGGCTCTCGTTTTACGGTTCCAGCACCAGCAGGGCATAGCGCCCCTTGTCCATCAGCCCTTCGTGGCTATAGACGACCAGCTGGAGGTATTCGACCGTACCGTCATTGTCGATGTCGGCATGATCGAAATCGGCGAGAAAGCCATTTTCCGGCTGCGTCTGCCATTCCTGGATGAGACTCTGTCCATCCCAGCGGTACGCGGTCAGATGACTTTTCTTGAATTCGATTTGCCGGCGGAAGGCCCGCGACCCTTCGTTGGTCGGGACGACCAGGGCGCCATCGTCGAGGAGGAGCAGGCGCGGCTGCAGATAGAGGTTGCGGCTATTATGGTCCCGTGGGTCGACCCTGGGATCGGTACGCTCGATATAGGTTTCATTACCCCCGGCGTCATCGTTCCCTTCCCATAACTTCTCACCCGTGGCGCCGATGATGCGCAACCGGTCCAGAGCGGTCAATTGCACCAGAACCTGTCCTTCGCCCTCGCCCAAACGGGCCAGACCGAAGATGGCGGCCTCGCTGGGGACGGCCCAGACCTCGCCGGGAGCGACTTGTCCCCGGTCCAGGCGTGCCACACGGATCGGCGCGACAAAATCGATCCCATCCCCGCCCATCTGCTGCATCAGCAGTTGGCGCTTGCCGGGTGCTGACATAACACTGCGGAAATAGTGGGGAATGCCTTTTTGCGTAACGATCAGTTGGTGCTCGCTCCAGATCAAGACCAGGGAATGGAGACTTTCTCCCCGAGCGGCGGTCACGTAAAGCTCGGCGCGGCCATCGCCGTCGAGATCGGCGGCGTCGAGAGCGACGAGCTTGAGATCGAATCCGGATTCCCAGCTCCCCAGAGGCTGGAACTTGCCGGCAACGACGCGGCCAAGTTCGAGCTGGCGGGCCGATAACAGGGCCACTTCCTGCGTGCCGTCACCATCGACATCGGCGACCTGCACCCCGACCGGAGTCCCTTTACGCTCCGCCGCGTACCAGCGCTTGTCCTTGGTCGCTCCCGGCACCGGCGTGGCAGCGATGACCGGTGCCACTGCGGGGACGCTCGCCAGCGGTGCCGGTGGCGCATAACTGCGCAGCAATTCAAAGCGCCCGTCACGGACTTCGACTGTGGTGGCTGTGAGAAGGACGACCAGCTCGACCTCTCCCGCAGTTTTTGCCGACACGTCATTGCAGGAATCGAGAGATTTATAGCTTTGCCAGTTCAGCTCGGGAAGCGCCCGCCGCAGTTCGGCGGCCAACGCTTCGCCGCCGGGAGCGCAGGCGACGAGGCGGGCGTTCAGATCGGCAAAACGGCGCACCGCATCGCCGGCGGCAACCGGTGCCGCGGTCCGCAAAACCCGCGCCGAGGCATAACCTTCCTTGACCTGGGTCGCCTGCAGTACCCCCTTGACCGTCGGTAGCGAAGCGATGACCTTACCGCTGGTCGGGTCGGTGAGCTCGGTGGCCGGTCCGTAAACGACAAAGAGGTCGAGGGGGGCAACCCCGGCGGTGGCCCCGGCATCGACAAGGATCTCCTCGCCGCGGGCGAGGACGACCTTGCCGGAGAGCGGCTTGAGGTCTTGCGCCAGGGTTCCCGGCAGAGCCGCCGCGGCCGAAGTGGAGAAAAGTCCGACCAAAAACAACGCCAAAATCGTCAATCTGTCCACCCG
>Ga0154505_1064_pt5 | contig 16073 bp, 13 predicted proteins | sample RifGroD2_FD_115984 | JGI IMG/M metagenome (GOLD analysis project Ga0154505, IMG submission 115984) | Desulfuromonadales bacterium GWD2_61_12
GAGATTGCGCAGGGCGGAGCGGTCGCCGCGCGGCAGGACCAGGGTATTGGCTGCGGAAGGATCGTTCCCGGCATAAACGAAGGGGTCGCCGGGACGCGTGGCGAGAAACGCTTCGAATTCGGGGAGGGCCCCATTCGGCGCGAGGAGCACGATGCCGAAGGAACGGCGGAGAAAAACCGGCCACAGGGGGGCCATGGGCGGTGCCGCCGGCAGACAGAAGAGGCGCAAGGCAAAGGTTTCCGAAAGGGTCAACAGACCGAGGTCGCCAAGGGCCAGCTCCTGTACGCCGGAGAGGAAGGCAGCGTCCGGCGCAAACTCGTGAACCCCCTGCAGGGCCTGGACAAAGCGGCGTAACTGTTCGGGGTTCGAAGCAAGCAGGAGGAGCTTGGCCGTCCCCTGCTCCATCAAGGTGTCGTGGTCACCCAGACGCTCGCGCGCCGCGATGATCTGGGTCGTGGTTAAAAGAACCTGGCGCTGCTGCGCTTTGACGTCCTCGGTCCGGCGCTCTTCGACAACCCCTTTGTCGATCAGGGTCTTGAGAATCTGCAGAAGTTCATAATCGGGAGCCGAACATTGGTCAAGCAGTTCGGCGACGCCGGGGAAATACTCCAGCTTCTGCAGCACCTCCTGCGTTATCGGACGCAATCCCTGGGGGAGTCGCTCACGGGGGATTTTAAGGGTCAGCTGCACATCGAGGGGGGGAAACGTTGCCGCCAGGGCCGCCATTTCGTCGTTCTGCCGCAATCCTTCCATGATGAGGTGGTCGGTCTGTACGGCGATGCGATTTTCCACTTCCGGCTGTCCGGGGAAGAACCAGAACTTGCCCTCCTGCCAGAGGAGCAGACGGTAGACCGCTTTTTCCCCCTCGACCCGACCCAGGCGGGCATTGACCACCATCCCGTCATTGAGATACAGCGCCCCCTGCTCCGAGCGGCGGGCCAGACTGAGCATGCCGCTCTTGCGATTGAGGGCGAAGATCTGCAACAGATCGGTCAGGGCAATCTGACTGAGGTTTCCTTCGATCTGCTTCTCCTGCAAACCGACCTGCCGGGCGCGCTCGCGCCGGGCGAAACTGGTGGAGATTTCGTGGATCAACTGTTCGGGATTGAAGGGCCGGGCCAGAAAGAGATCGCGATGCCGCTGAAAACCATCGACACGATCCCCATCCTTGCCGATAAAGAGAAAAGGGAGATCCTTCAGGCGCGGTGTCGAGCGGAGAATATGACTGAGGCGGTCGGGAGAGACCCCGACCAGGCCGGTATCGACAAGCATGAGCCCGGGAGCGTAGCGAAGGGCGCTCTCCAGGGCCTGGGGGCCGTCGCTGCAAAGCTGGACGGAGAACCCCTGCCCCTGCAAGGGCGTAGCCAGGGCGACGACATCGGCCGCGTTGCCGACGACGAGGATGCGCCGCTGGGTTGCCTTGGTCGGAGTCGTGTTCATATGCGCGTCTGCAACTGGTAATGTTCCTGAAGCTTGGCGATCATATTCTCCACCAGATAGGGATCGGAGCTGTGATAGCCGACGAGGTCGTCCCCGACGGGGCGGGAGAGCAGAAGGTAGGCCTGATCGTCATTGAGATAGAGGAGAAAAGGAACCTGGGTAAACCGCTCATCGTCGATATAGATCGGGACAAGTTGCTGGGATTCCCAGTCGATGCGATCTTTCCCGCCGAGGAGGAATAAATAGGTCGAGCCGTTGTCGAAACCGGGAACTTGCTGCAACGTTCGCCGCAACGGCTCAAACATGCCGGCCCCGCGGTAGAAAATTCCCCGGCTCTTGCGTTCTTCCTCGGCCTCGCGACACAAGGCAATCGTCAATTCTTCCAGGCGACCGCGAGGCATGCGGAAATAGCTGCCGCGCCCCCCCCGCTCGAAGAGACTCAGCCGCGACGAAACATTGAACCCGTGCCCCGTCTGATGATAATCGGCCGAGGTGCCGAGAAGGTGATCGACCGCGGTCCAGAATGGCTGTTCGGCAAAAGGTGCGGCAAAGTAGAGGCTACTGCGCACAGCCTCGATGCGGGTCGCGACCGTAGCTTCCAACTCGCTGAAGATGATACCGTCGCCAGGGCAGGAGGCACTGCGCATGAGGACCCGGATCGGCAGGTTCTTGCGCAGATCGGACAAAACCAGCTGGCCGGCAATCGCTTTGCGAATGCGGCGTTGGGTCGCCATCGCCCCCCAGGAGTCGGTTTCGGGGAGAACGACAAAATAGGTGTCGGGACCGGCCTCGGCAAGGATGTCGGCATCGCGCAGGACACTGTTGATCCCGGCAAGGACCGCGTTGATGGCTTCGTCAACCTCGCGATCGAGAAAACGCCCAAGCAGTTCGGAATAATTGTCAATCACCAGCTTGAGGAGTGAGACCTTGCGGCCATAACGCCGGGACTTATGCAGTTCCTTTTCCAGATGATCGCGGAAAAAGGCCATGTTGTAGGCGCCACCGCGACGGGCACGCAGGACACTGCGCTCGACTTCGCGGCAGAAGAGCAGGCCCTGCAGCGACGAAGAGGCAAAGGCGGCAACGGTTTCCACGACTTTGAGGTCACGCCGAGTGAAGGATTTGCGCCCGCTCGGGGCCTCGATGCGGATCAGCCCGAAGAGCTCGCCATCGGTCAGCAGCGGCGTCAGAATGGCCCCGCCCTGCGCCGCCAGGGCCGGGCGACCGGCCTGCAACTGCCAGCGCTCGGCATCGTCAGGCAGATAGATGTCATCTTCGCCGGCAACGGCGGCCAAACCCCGCCGGCAGCGACGCTTCAACTGGCGATCGCCATTTTCGACCAGCCAGAGAATTCCCCCTTCGGCCTGTAACAACGCCATGAGGGTATCGAGAATCAGATCGCCGAGCCGGTCGAGATCGCGCAAGGTCAGAAAATCGAGACATTGGCGGTAGGCAGAAAGCATGGAACTGAATTCGATATTCTCGGTCAGCAGCTTGGCATGCTCAACTTGCTGACTCTGCCGGTAGAGGATGCGATTGATGACCAGAAGCAGTTCTTCGGGATTGATCGGCTTGCGCAGATAGCCGGCGACTCCGCGTTTGAGGGCTTCGATGGCCAGCGCCAACTCCCCCTGCCCGGTGACGACGATGACTTCCTGATCCGGGTTGAAGCGTTTGATCGCTTCGGTTGTGGCAATGCCGTTCATCCCCGGCATTTCCATATCGGTAATGACCAGGTCGAACTCGCCCTGCAGGAGCAGGTCGAGCCCGGACTGCCCGTCCGCCGCCGTGCTCACCAGATAGCCCTCCTTCCCCAGAAGGTCTTCATAGACCTTGCGGATGAGAGCGTCGTCATCGATAGCGAGGATTTGACCCTTGGCCATGGCAGCTCCCGGGATGACCCGGTTGGAGGGATAAGTCGGTCAGGCCGCGGAAACGAGATGCTCGACAGTGGTGCCGGTCTGGGAATTGCGATTGCTGCGGACGATACGCACCGGAATGGTCTGTCCGACGAGACCGATGTCGCCGGCAAAATTGACGACCCGATTCCAGACCGTACGCCCGAAGATCTGTCCCGCCCCCTGACGGCTCTGCCCCTCGACCAGCACCGGCAATATCCGGCCGACGTCCGCGGCCCAGAGACGCCGGGAGATCCCTCCCTGCACTGTCAGCAACCGGTCGAAACGTTCCTGGCGAAGGACGGCCGGGGTGGTGTCGACCAGCTCTGCTGCTGCCGTTCCCGGTCGCGGCGAATAGAGAAAGGAGTAGAGATCGGCGAAGCCGACCTTCTCAATCAGGGACATGGTCGCGGCAAAGTCGGCGTCGCTCTCGCCGGGGAATCCGACGATGATGTCGGTCGTCAGACGGATGTCGGGAGCGACCGTCTTGAGACGCGCGACCCGGTCGAGATAATGGGCGGAGTCGTAGCCCCGGTTCATCGCCGCCAGAATGCGATCGGAGCCACTCTGCACCGGCAGGTGAAGATGGCGGCAGAGCTTGTCGAGGCGGCCGAAGGCGGCGATGACGTCATCGGAGAGATCGCGCGGATGTGAGGTAACGAAGCGGATCCGTTCGATGCCGGCAATGGCATGGACCGCGGTAAGGAGTTCGCCGAAGGACGGTTCCCCCGAGCCCTTGAGGCCGTAGGAATTGACATTCTGCCCGATGAGGGTGACTTCGCGCACCCCGGCCGTCGCCAGTACGGTGATTTCCCCCAGAATCTCGGTTGCCGGACGGCTGATTTCCCTCCCCCGCACATGCGGCACGATGCAATAGGAACAGAAATTATCACACCCCTGCATGATGGTGACGAAGCGTGCCACCCCTGCCGCCGCGGGCCGCCGGGGAAAGAGGCGCAGACGCGTCTCGCGATCGAGAAAGTCGGTTTCGCGGCAACGCTCGCGCTTTTGTGCAACCTTCAGCACCATCTCCGGCAGCTTGTGCACATTGTGGGTACCGAATACGAGGTCGAGATAGGGGAGCTTGCGCAACAGCGCCTCTCCTTCCTGCTGGGCGACACAGCCGCCGACCCCGAGGATCAAAGACGGATTCGCGGTTTTCAGCCCCTTGTAGCGCCCCAGATGGCCGTAGACCTTGCGTTCGGCCTTGTCGCGAATGGAACAGGTATTGAGGAGGATGAGGTCGGCACCCTCCGCATCCTCGACCTGACGGTAGCCCAGTTCCTGCAACAACTCGACGATCCGCTCGGAATCGACGACATTCATCTGGCAGCCGAAAGTTTCGAGGAAGAAGTTTTTTTGTTCAGACATCGGCAACCTGCAGCTTGAGGGTGAATTGATAGCCGGGATGGTAATCATTCGCCGGAGGTAATGTCAAACGATTTCGCCGCTGTCAGCGCCATCCGGCCAGCTGGCAACAGCCGTGGCGAGAGCCGCGTCGAGCAGAGTCGTGGCGCCCTGCGGATACTCGATGCAGGAAAGGGTCAGCCGCCCATCGCTGCCAGCGGGAAAAATATGCACGGTGCCGAGGCTTTCCCCCTGCGCCAGGAGCCTGTATGAGCCCATCTGCTCCAGAGGCAGGGCAATGAGGGCCTGGCCGCGGAGTCCTTTTCGCACCAGGATGCGCTGGTCGGTGATGGCATAAAAAACCTCTTCCCACTCCAGGCGGGCGAGGAGGAGATGCCCCAAGGCCAGATAGAGGGCGGCAAGAAAGACCGGCAGGGGGAGAAGGATCAGCCAGGGCGCCGAGTTCTCCAGTCCGAGGGAGATGCCGATCCCCAGCCACCAGATAGTGAAAGGGAGGAGGAGCAGGCCAAAGAGGGAGTGGCGCCAGTTGCGAAAGGTCCAGCAACGCGGCGCCGGCCGCCCCTGCCAGCGCAGCGATTCCCCCGGCAGCAGCAGCGGTTGCCAGTTCATTGCCGTCCCCCCAGCGCTTGCAGCTTGCCCGCCGCGGCGCGTCCGAGCTTGCTCTCGGGGGCGGCCTTGGCCACGGTCCGATAGTTCTGCAGCGCCTCGTCGCGGCGCCCGCTCAGCTCGTAACCTTCCGCCAGAAGGTAGGTTCCCTGCAACGTCGGCAACAATTTAATGCTCGCTTCAAGTTCAGCCACCGCCCGGGCCGCCTCCTTCTGCTGCAGCAGGGCGTAGCCGAGCCCCATGCGCGACTGATAGTAAGAGCCGTCGAGGCGCACCGCCTTGGCCAGATGGAGGCGGGCCGAGGGGATATCCTCGGCCTTGAGATAGGCCATGCCGAGACCGGTGAGGATCAGCGCCTCGTCGGGAGCCGCCGTCGCCGCCTGCAGATAGGTGACAATGGCCTGGCGCAGATCGCCCTTCGCTTCCAAGGCTAACGCCTGGTCGTAGAGCTGGTAGCCGGCGACCGTGCCGCGCAGTTTTGCCGTCGCCGCGAGAAAGCCCTTGGCCTCCAGGCGATAACGCGCATCAGAGACGGCGCCGGGATATTTCTCCTGGAGATAGAGCCGGTTCTGCCGCAAGCGCTCCGCCGAAAAGGGATGGGTGCGGAACATCCCGGCCAGCCAGCTGTTTTGATTCCCCGCCTCCAGCTTGGCGGAGAAAAACTCCTGCAGCTGTACCGCCCCTTGCGGGCTGTAGCGGGCCTTGACCATGTAATCGATGCCGAGTCGGTCCGATTCCCGTTCCTGCTCGCGACTGTACGATTTGTCGAGGAGATCGGCGGCCAGGGCCCCGGCCTGCTGCGCTACCGGCCCGTAGCCGGTTTCGCCGGTCGCCCCGGAGAGGAGGGTCAGGCCGAGATCGAAGAGGACGCCGCGCTGCATTCCGGAAACGGCGTGACGGGCGGTGACGTGCCCGATCTCATGGCCGAGGACCGCGGCCAGCGCCGCTTCGCTCTCGAGGTTGACGAGGAGACCGCGGGTGATGGCGATGAAGCCGCCGGGGAGGGCGAAGGCATTGGGGCTGGAGTCGTTAACCACGCGGAATTCCCAGGGGAGTTCGGGGCGTTCGCTGAGCCGGGCCAGGCTCCCGCCGACCTCCTGGACATAGCGGTTGAGCTCGGCATCGGGGTAGACCCCGCCCATCTGTTGCACCGCCTGGGGAAAGGTCTTGCGCCCGATGCCGACCTCTTCGTCGGAGGAGACGGCAAAGAGGGCGAGTTCGTCCTTGCCGGTGACGGGATTGATGGTGCAGGAAGCGACGAGCAGAAGTCCCGGCAGCAGAATACGGGCAAATTTCCCTAAGCGCATTTTTCAAACCTCCGTCCCGCCGGACACCGTAAGAGCTGGCAGGTGCTGCTTATGGTATATGAATTAATCATACCCTCCCGACCGGGCAGCGGCAACAACCATTCCCGTCCTGCGGAAAAAGTCGCCGAATGCGACCGGCAAGAAATATCTCTGGTATATTTTCTCGAACCGGTGTATAGATAGCGGCTATTTTTCATCGCATCGCACAGCGAATCAACCACATAAACCCTTGCAGGAGCCGCAGTTACCGCCATGGCCGAGAATATCCGCAATATCGCCATCATCGCCCACGTCGACCACGGGAAAACCACCCTGGTCGACGCCATGCTGCGCCAGTCCGGCGTCTATCGCGAAAACCAGACCATCACCGAGCGGGTCATGGACAGCAATGACCTGGAAAAAGAGCGCGGCATCACCATCCTCTCCAAGAACCTGTCGATCCACGTCGGCGGGATCAAGATCAACATCGTCGATACCCCCGGCCACGCCGACTTCGGTGGCGAAGTCGAGCGCGTATTGAAGATGGTCGACTCGGTCCTCCTCCTCGTCGATGCCTTCGACGGGCCGATGCCGCAGACCCGCTTCGTCCTCAAGAAGTCCCTCGATCTCGGCATCCGTCCCATCGTCGTCATCAACAAGATCGACCGCCCCGGCGCCCGCCCCGAGTGGTCGGTTGACCAGGTCTTTGACCTTTTCTGCGAACTCAACGCCAACGAGGACCAGCTCGACTTCCCCGTCGTCTTCACCAGCGCCAAGCAGGGCTATGCCAAGCGCACCCTCGAAGATCCGGCCGTCGGCATGCAGCCCCTCTTCGAGATGATCGCCGAACGCGTGGCGCCGCCGGTGGTCGATCCCAACGGCCCCTTTCAGCTGCTGGTGGCCAACATCGACTACAACGAATACATCGGCCGCATCGCCACCGGCAAGATCTTCTCCGGCAAGGTCAAATCCGGCGAGACCGTGGCCCTGGTCCAGCGCGACGGAAAGATCAGCAAGGGGCGCATCAGCAAGCTCCTCGGCTACGAAGGGCTCAAGCAGGTCGAGATCGCCGAAGCCATCGCCGGCGATATCGTCAGTGTCGCCGGTTTCGAGGATGTCGGCATCGGCGAAACCCTGGCCGACGCCGCCAACCCCGTCGGCATCCCTTACGTCTCCATCGACGAGCCGACTCTGGCCATGTACTTCATGGTCAACTCCTCGCCTTTCGCCGGTCGCGAAGGCAAACTGGTGACTTCGCGCAACATCCGCGAGCGCTTGCAGCGGGAGTTGCGCACCAACGTCTCGCTGCGCGTCGAGGATACCGACAACACCGACACCTTCATGGTCTCCGGCCGCGGCGAGCTGCATCTGTCGATCCTCATCGAGACCATGCGCCGCGAGGGCTACGAACTGGCCGTCTCCAAGCCGGAGGTCATCTACCGCGAGATCGATGGCGTCAAGTGCGAACCGATGGAGTATCTCGTCGTCGACGTCCCCGAGGAGCACCAGGGGACGGTCATCGAAAAGCTCGGGCCGCGCAAGGCGGAGATGGTCTCGTTGCAGCCGATGGACGGCATCAACCGTCTCGAATTCGTCATCCCGGCCCGCGGCCTCATCGGTTTCCGCACCGAATTCCTCACCGACACCCGCGGCACCGGCGTCATGACCCACACCTTTCATGAATATGCTCCCTACAAGGGCCCGATCACCGGGCGCAAGAACGGTGTCCTCATCGCCATCGAAACCGGCATCACCGTGGCCTATTCCCTCTGGAGCCTGCAGGAGCGCGGCATCCTCTTCGTCAACCCCGGCACCGAAGTCTACGAGGGGATGATCATCGGCCAGCACGCCAAGGACAACGATCTGGTCGTCAACCCGAGTCGCGAGAAGAAGCTCACCAACGTGCGCGCCTCCGGTTCGGACGAACAGATCCGCCTGACCCCGCCGCGTATCCTCACCCTGGAGCAGGCCCTGGAATATATCGCCGAGGATGAGTTGGTCGAGGTGACACCGAAATCGATCCGGCTGCGCAAAAAATTTCTCGACGAGAACGAGCGTAAGCGTTCCGAAAAAAAATCGAAATAATCTTCAATTGCGCTAACAACGAGAAAAAAGGGCACTGGAAACAGGGCCCTTTTTTTCGTTCGACGAGCAGATACCGTTTTATGCTTGTGATTATAAACAATTCTTTGGGGCCTCTATAAAACAGTTTGTTTCACCCTTTGTCCTTATTTTTCAGACCATTGGCTACTTTTCAAAGATAGACCGCAGTTTTAAACAGTGAAAGCAGAATTGCGTTATGGCAGGAAAATCGGATCACGTCGTAACTGCCTGTTTTTAAAAGCTTTTTCTCTTGCATTTACCCCTGCACACAGCCTACGATGAACAAGTAATATAGAAAAATAGATATCTCACCCACAAGGAGACAACCGATGAAATGCCCAGTCTGCCAGTCTAAAACCCACATCGATATTGACACCCATGCCGACGGTTTTGCCCCCAACCTGCTCGAATGCGGTGACTGTGGCGCTCTCTGGACCGACAAGGCGAATAGGTCCGTGCTGATTCATGGCTCCGACCCGGTCATTAAGCAATAACCAAGGGACACCAAACCGACCAGGAGAGGTGTCCCCTTGCTTGTGCCAGACGCTTATGGCAGCGTTCAACGTCCCGACGGTCTTGGATCGCTGCCCGCCGCGCCGATCCGCTCGATGAGGCGTTCGGCCAGCCGCCTGCCAAGAAGTTCCCGCGCCAGGCGATCAGCCCGTTCCTGACTCTGTGACCCCTCTCTGACCGAAACATCCAGGTGGTCAAGCTGTTGGCCGGTGGCGTCTTTCAGATCGATCCGCGCTGTCGCCAATGACCAGATCACGGCACCCGTCGCTGGCGATATCTCGCTGAGAACGGTGCCGTTGACGCGCAGATCGGCGACCGCCGACGGGCCGAACTGCATCCCCGTCGCGGCCAGAGCCGAGAGCAGCCCGCCAGCCACAATCCCTTCGCGATCCCCTGCCAGTTGCACTTCGACATGCAATGCCGCGGCAATACGGTCAGCCCGCGCCACCACCTCACCCGAGGCCAGCGGCGGAGGCGGGATGCGCCCGTCTGAGGCAATCACAGCCAAATCCCCGGCGAGCGGGAGTCGCTCCTGGAGCAGGCGATAGGCCCGCAGATAATAGCCAAGCTGACGCAACCCGGTAGTTTGCCCCTCGGCCAGCTCGATTTGGGCGGCAATTTTGCTGTCGAGATCGGCGATAACGCTCCGCAGGGAAGCGGCTAGCGGCATCCGTTCAAGGAGGGCCAGAGCATAAAATTCCCCACTGGCGGGATCTTGCCAGACTTCGGCGATCCTTACCCCCTGCAACACCCTTCCGCTGGCGGCGGTCAGGTCACTACTGGCGCTCTGGCGATAATCGCTACTCTCACCCTCGCGCCCCCGCACCAGCCAGTGCGACTCCTCCAGCGTTTCCCGACTGCGCACATCGACCTGAAAGACCTTGGCAATTTCGCTGCGGGCACGGTCTTCGGCCAGAGTCCGGTCCCGGCCGTTGCCGACCCCGGTGAGATAGGCTTGGTCGGGGTATCTGTCCGTCTTGCCCGTGACCCACGGCGGTGCCGTCGCGGCACAACCGCAGAGCAAAAGAAGCCCGAGGATGCTGAGGAGTTTACACTTCATGGCAGAACCTCCGCGTAGAGGGTCAATAAATCCTGGCTACAACAAAACCGATGCTACCCCGACCGACCGTCACCGCCCGACTCAAGGCCTCCTGTCCGCTGGCATGGACGGCAACCTGGTGCCCCCCCGGTTCCACCGGCAACAGGGCCAGCCAGATCGCGCCAGGGAGGGTGGTCCAGCCGCGGAGATCGGCGTTTTCCGTCAGCAGCGCGGCAATTTGTGCCGTCAGACCGGCCAGAGGGCCGAGTTCGCGCTCGGCTTGATAGGCGGCTACTTGTTTACTCACGGCCCGGGTCATCAGCTTTACGATGGTACGGCCCTTCCTGTCCTCCAGACTCTGGCGGGCGATGGCGTCGAGGCTCTCGACCTGCTGGGTCGGAACGGGATACTGACCGTTCAGGGCGACCGCAGGTGGCTGGGCGCTGCAGCTGCGCGAAATAAACCGGGGCCAGGCAATCTTCACCGGATAGCCCTGCGGCGAGGGAACGAAGACTGCCCCTTCGACCTTGACCGGGATCAGCCCGGCATTGACGACAACTGCGACATAGGCCTGAGCCGGCAGCAGTGGGATGCCGAGGTCCCGGGCCTGCGCCTCATAATCTCGGGCTTCCACGAGGAGGCCACTGCGGCGGGCCGACACAACCAGACGTTCCCACAAAAGATCAGGAACATCGACCCGATAGCGCTGACGCAACTCCTGATAGGCGACCAGACTCTTGCGATAGGCGATGAAGGCGTCGTTGAATTCCCCTTGCGCTTCATAAATCAGCCCGGTGAGAAGGCGCAACCATGGGCTTTCTTTGAAGACGTTGCGGCCGCCATAACTGTCGAAAAAATAGTTGAGCTTTTCGTCAACCTTGCGGCATTCGACCCGGGCAGCGTCGAGATCGACCAGAGCCAGATAGTTGAGGGCCTTGTAGTAATTGATGGCCGCCGCTTCGAAATCCTCGCCGACAAAGGGGAGAAGGAGGTCGTTGGTGATAAAACTAAGTCCCTCCCGGCTCAGACTGCGGGTAAAGAGCTCTTCGCTCAGGCGCTCCGCCTCCTCGAGAACGGCGTTGCTTTCGCCCCAGCTGCCGGCCTCGTGCAAGAGTGCCCCTTTCTCCATGAGGTAGAGAAGACGATCCCGCTCCCGCTCGGCCAAGGGCGACCTCTCAAGCTCGCCGAGCATGCTTACATAGTCCGGAGCGATCCCGGCAGGGGGGCAACGTTCCAGCCCCCGGTATGGCCTGGCGCAGCCGACCAGGACGAAAACCAAAGCGACAAGCCAGGGGCTGCGAAAGTTGGCAAAAAGACGCATCAGATCGTGCGCCTACGGCCGGTAGCGGGCGCGCTCGACAAACTTCTTGATCTTCTTGTCGCCGATCCAGACCTTGCGGTTGTTGCTCAGATCGACCAGTTCGAGGTTGACCTGATAAAAGACCACGGCGTCCTTCCCTTCGCGATCGGTAATGGAGTTGAGAGTGCCGATGAGCATGAAGTTGGCGCCGGCCTCCATCCCCATGGTCTGGCGCGTCTCCGGCGCAGCATTGACGTCCATGTCGAGGCGTTCCTCGCGCACCCCCTGCCGCTCCTCGGCGGAGGCGACAAAACTGGCGCGACCGGAATTGAGCAGGGCCCGCTCGAGATCCTTGGTAAAGGTTTCAGCGCTGATATGTTCCGACGAACGATTGCGAATCTGACCGACGATGATGTCGGGTTTTTTCCCGCTTTTGGCGGAAAACTCGCTCAGCCACGGCCGGTTGAGGCAATCCTGAATCATCGCTTCGGCCACCATCTGGCTGTCGCTGTCGTTCCAGCGCCCCGACAGATCGCGGACCTCGCCGGCTTCGATGCGAGTGACCTTGGGGGCGCAGCCGCCGAGAAGCAGCAGGGACAAAAACACAATGCCACAAGTCCGGAACATCCTCATTTCTTCACGTCCCCTTTCAGCTGGTCAAAGGTTTTTTCGGCATTGTCCGCCATGAAACCGCGCTTCGCCGGGTCGACCGCATCGAGCTGGGAGATGGCAGCCTTGAAGCTGTCGAGGTCGAGTTCGACCAGGGAATAGACCGTGTTGGTTTCGGCATCCTTCCAGTGATCGACGACCCGGCTCCCCCGCACCGAAACCTCGGTGACGGTTTTCAGCGACTGCTCGAGCTGCTGCTCCTCCACCCCCGGTTTGGCCCCCTGTGCCGACATCGCCGACTGGTAATCGCGAGAGAGCCCCGAAACCAGTGTTTCGAGCTGGCGAGCGATATCGGCCCGGGCCCGCTGGTCGGCAGCCTGCACCGCCAGGGTCTGGCTGCTGATGCCGGCGACGGCGCCGACCCCGTAAAAGACCCGGCTGCCGGCATCGTCAAAAGCCCCGCTCCCCTGATTGACCCAGTCGGGAGCACCGGCGACAAGCTTGTGTTTGCTCGAACACCCCATGCTCCCCAGCAGCACCACAATCAGCATGACACCAAGGATTTGCCATTTCCTGCCCATGAGTTTTGCTCCTTTCCAGCTAAAGATGGTCCCTGACCAGCCACAGCGCCAGCGACATATAATTGTTCATGTCCGGGCGAGCTTGAAAATCATCCACTCCGAGTTTACCATAGGTCGACAAACGCACAGGAGGCTCTATTGACAAAGCAGGGATTGAGCGACAACGACAAGCGCATCCTCCTCGACATCGCCCGCACAACCATCGCCAAGCTCTTGCGTCGCGAAGCGACGACGCCAGCAGCGCAGGGTGAACCGATCCTCAATTGCACCCGCGGCTGTTTCGTCACCATCCACCAGCACGGCCAGCTCCGCGGCTGCATCGGCAACTTTGAGCCACGCCAACCATTGTTCAAGAGCATTGCCGAGATGGCTGTTGCCGCGGCGTCGAAAGATCCGCGCTTCCCCCCCCTGCAAGGTGCCGACCTCTCCAGCATCAGCCTCGAAATCTCCGTCCTCACCCCCCTCGAAAAGATCGCCGAGGTCGAGGAGATCGAGGTCGGTCGCGACGGTATCTACCTTGAACGCGGTTATCATCGGGGGGTGCTGCTGCCGCAGGTGGCCACCGCGTACGGCTGGGACCGTACCACCTTTCTTGAGCAAACCTGCCACAAGGCCGGCCTCCCCGCCGACGCCTGGAAGAGCCCGGAGACGACCATCTACCGTTTCAGCGCCGAAATCTTCAACGAAGAGGAGTTCCCTCCAAGCTAGCGGCCCAAGAGCCCCTTGAGAGCATCTTTCAACTCCTCGCTGCTCTTTTTCTTCCCCTCCCCTGCCGCCCCCTCCCCCGCCGACTTGCGCAAGCGCTTGTCCAGAGAGCGTTCGAGTTGCTCCTGCAATTTCACCCCGACAGCGGCCCGCGCTCCCCGGCTGTCAAGAGTCAACTCCGGCGCGCTCATACTTCCCTTTACCCGCAACGGCACCACCGTCCAGCCCTCACTGTCACGCAGCACGCCGATGCGGTCGCTCTTCCCGCCGAGCTTGCGCCCGAGCTCCGGGGAGAGGCGCGTCGGCAGGAGAAGTTTCAGCTCCCCATTGAGACCGATAGTCCCGGAGGGTTTGAGGGCGATCCGCGACCCGGAAAAGTCGCCGTCAACCAGGATCTGGCCGTCACCGATACGGAAATCGGCTGCGAATGCCCTGAATTTCAGCACGCGCAGTTCATCTTCCTGAAAAAATCCGGCCAGTCCCTGCGCCAGTCCCGCCCCGCTCAGCTCGGCATTGGCGATTGCGAGATGTCCAGCTCCGGAGAGGTTACGCTGCAGCGCCGCGGTGGTCGTCCCCGCCCCTTTCAGGGTGAGATCGAGATCGAGGCGTCCGCCAATGGTGCCGGCGACAGGCGGATATAGTGCGGAGACAAGCGGATTGGCCTCAACCTGCCGCGCCTTCATCGCGGCTTCATAGGCAAACCCCTTGCGCCCCAGATCGAGCCGCTTGCTCCCGCTGAAGCTCCCTTGCGCCACCCGGCCGGAGAAGGTGCTGACGGTCAGGATATTGCGCGCGAGGGTGAAGCGCACATCGAGCTCGCTGATGGTCAAACCGTGATAGATCAGTTCCTTGATCTTGCCGCTCCCTTGCGCCGTCACCGGCAAGTCGAGAGGACCCGGTTCGTTTGTCGCTGCGGGGACGGGCGCGGTCACCGGACGACTTTCGCTCTTGGACGTTCCGGCGAGGAAGGGATCGAGGAGAATTTTGTCGGCGCTGAAAGCGAGGGTGACATCGACCGCCGGATCCCTGGCGTAATTGCTGACTGATCCCCCGAATTCTAGGGCCGCGTCGCCCAGACGCAGGCGGTTGCGCCCCAGGACCAGCTTTTCCTGCTCGAGATCGACACTGGCATCGCAATCGAGGGTGATGACAGCATTCCTCAGCGGCATCTGCGGCAGGGCATCGAGGGTCAGATCGATGGATTCGAAGCCGATCCGCCCGCTCGCCTTGACTGCAGCCGGGCTTCCGGCCACGGTCAGGTCACTGCTGATTTTGAGCGCGGACAGTTTGCCCGGAAGACTCTTCTGGAAATAGGGGGCAAAAGCGGTGGCATCGAGCCCCTGCAAGCGGATCGTGACCGTTGCCGCCTTGGTGGCGAGATCGAGGCTGCCGTTCATGGTCGTCGGCGCGCCGTTGAGACGCAATCCCATTTCAAAGGGGAACGAGTGGGCCGGAGATAGATCGGATGCGGTCAGCACGAGCTGATCGGCGGTCAGGCGCAAGGGGGTGACGGGATTGACAAGCTCATCGATAAAGAGAATATCGCCGTCGCCGATGGCAACATGGGCGATGTGCAGAGCGAGCCCCTCTCCCTTCGCCTCCGCAACGCTCGGCGGCGGGGTTGTTTCCGCTTTCGGCTTCAGCAGATCGCTGAAATTGAAGCGGCCATCGGTTTGGCGGACGATGCGCAGATGCGGACGGTCGAGGCGGATCTCGTCGATGACCACCTGCAAGCGCAGCAGCGGCCAGAACTGATAGCGCAGAACCAGGGCATCGACGGCGGCGAAGGTCTCTCGGCCGTCCGTCTCCAGCACCGCCACGTCACGCACCGTCACCCCGGAGAAGAGACTGATGTCGATGTCGCCGAGACGCACCTCGCGCTGCAGCGTCTGCTGGGCCAGGGACAAGACTGTCGCCCGCACCCGCTCCGGCGTCAGCAGCAGCTTGACCAGGAGCACCAGGCCGATGCAAACGAGTGCCAGGGCTCCGGCGCCGCAGAGGAAAATCTTCCCTGCCTTTTTCATTCCTGCCTCCCTCTAAATCACCTGTAACTCTCCATTCAGTCGAATCTTACCAGCTCACTTCGGCGCAGCCGCCGAGTTCCAGCACGATCCGCCACTGCGCCGCCGTCACCGGCTGCACCGACAAACGGCTGCCGCGGCGCAGCACCTCCATGCCGGCCAGCAGGGGGTGGCGCGACAGCAGCGCCCGGGTCAACGGCGTGGCGAAATGGGCGACATAGGCGACATCGACCATGTACCAGATGGGATTACCGGCACTTGCCCTGGGGTCGAAATGCTCGGCGCCGGGATCGAGGGCCGTGTCGTCGGGATAGCCGCCGCGCACCACCCGGGCCAGACCGACGATCGCCGGTTCGGGGATATTACTGTGATAGAAGAGGACCCCGTCCCCCACCGCGATCTCGTCGCGCAAGAGGTTGCGCGCCTGATAGTTGCGCACCCCGTCCCAATGCTCGGTACCACCGGGGCGGGCCTTGAGGTCGTCGAGGGAAAAACAGCCCGGCTCCGACTTCATCAGCCAGTAGCGGCGCACCGTGCCCTCGTCGCAGGCGTTATTGTTTTTCATAAATCTGGTTATCCACTCCGCTCAAGTTGACACCGGGGA
>Ga0154505_1087_pt1 | contig 15685 bp, 14 predicted proteins | sample RifGroD2_FD_115984 | JGI IMG/M metagenome (GOLD analysis project Ga0154505, IMG submission 115984) | Desulfuromonadales bacterium GWD2_61_12
GTAGAAGATGATGGCCCACGAAACGACGGAAAAATAAACCAGTATCGCCAGCACCAGCTTGACCACCGGTCCCGCCCCGAGTATCAGATCCACTGTTGAAGTCTCCTTGAGCCAAAGATGAATGGACTATTATCGACCAGCCAGTTCTTTTCGCAGATCATCAACCCCTTCCTGCAGAGACCCGCAACCGACATCGTTTCGATCAATACTGGTGTTCATGAAAATATTGTTGTCGCCAAAGCCCCGCTCAAGTCGCGAAAGATACATGCGTGACTGTTCGGACGCCTCTGTCTGTAGATAAAAACGGGATGTCAGCAGATAAAGTTTGGCGACTTCGAGACGGGTGTCAATTTCCGCCATGGCTTCCTTGTCGCCAAGAATCGGGACGACGTAGGCGCGGACAAATTTGTCTCCTTCGACGCGAAGTTGGGTCAGCGATTGCGGCTTTTTCCGCCGGGCAACATCTTCCGCCGACCGCAGCAAACTCTTGAGGGACTCCTTGACGTTGGCGATGTAGAGCTTTTTCTGAGCCACATCCATGTGAGCGACGATAGCCGGACGAACTTCCAGCCGTCCCGAAACCGGCTCTTCACTCGGGACACAGCCGAAAAAGGCCAGCAGTAACGGGGCTATCAGGACCGTTGTCTTTTTCACGCATTAACTCCTTGTAGTTGCAACCTACCCTACGAGCAACGTCGGGCGGCGACAAGGATAACTGAATAGTTGCTGATTATAAACTGAAAAATACCCACATGGCAAATCAGTCCAAGGTTCGTCGATAACGCAGCAAACCGAGTCCGAGGGCAACCATAAGGAAGACCAGAATCGGCCAGAGATGGGGGAGAATATCGCACAGAGTATTTCCTTTGAGAAGAATGCCGCGAACAATGCGCAGATAATGAGTCAAGGGGAGAATTTCACCAATTCTCTGCGCCCAATATGGCATACCGCGGAAAGGAAACATGAAGCCGGACAAGATCATCGACGGCAGAAAGAAGAAAAATGACATCTGCATCGCCTGCAGCTGGTTGCGGGCCAGGGTCGAAAAGGTTAGTCCGACACCGAGATTGGCGGCGATGAAAGGGAGGGAAGCTAACAGAAGAAGTACGGGACTTCCCACCAGCGGAATGCGAAAAAGCAAAGCCGCCACCAGCAGGATGAAGAACATCTGGACATAGCCGACCAGTACATACGGCACCAGTTTACCCAGCATGACCTCGAGGGGGCGGACCGGGGTGGCGAGAAGATTTTCCATGGTTCCCCGCTCCCGCTCCCGAGTCACCGCAAGGGCCGTGACGATGACCATGGTCATGGTCAGTACCACCCCCATCAAACCGGGAACGATATTGTATCGGGTCACTGCTTCGGGATTGAAGCGCTGCTGTACCCTGATTTCAAAAGGCGACACCCCTGAAGCAAGAGGAGAGAGCCCACCGCGCAGCTCGCGATCCACGGCGGCGGCGGCGAGGATGCGAAAGGCATTGGCCGCCGGACCGACGGCAGCCGGGTCGGCGGCATCCGCTTCGAGGAGAAGGGCCGGTCGTTCGCCACGCAGAAGCTGGCGCTCGAAATCACTGGGGATGTTGAGGACGAACTGGACTCGTCCGTGGTCGACGAGCTGTTGCGTTTCCGCCTCGTCCTGCGTTGCTCCGACGATGTCGAAATATTCACTGCTGCGCATGGCGGCTATGATGGCGCGGACGAAAGGTCCGTCATCGGCCAGGCGCAGGGCGGTGGGGAGATGCCGCGGGTCGGAGTTGATGGCAAAACCGAAAAGGACGAGCTGGATGATGGGGATGCCGACCATCATGGCAAAGGTGAGGCGATCCCGGCGCATCTGGACAAACTCTTTGCTTACCATGGCGAAAAAGCGGTGGAGGGAAAACCATTCAAACTTCGCCATGTCACCGCCCTCCGGACTGTCGCATGAGGAAAATAAAGACCTCTTCCAGGGTCGGTGAATGTTCCTCCCAATGGTGGGGGCCGTTGCGGAAGGGGCTGAGACTTTGCGCCAGAAGTTGGCCGTCCCGGCCGCTGACATGCAAAGTACTGCCCAGGGGGACCACCTGTTCGACCCCGGGGAGGGTGTGCAACTCGGCGGCGAGTTGGGACAGGTCCGAACCAGACGCCGCCCAGCTGGAAAGACCTGTAGACTGCACCATCTCGGCGGCCGTGCCGGAAGCGAGAAGATATCCGGCGGAGAGGTAAGCCAGGCGATGGCAACGTTCGGCTTCATCCATGTAGTGGGTACTGACCAATGTGGTCACGCCCTGGGTCGAAAGGTCGTAAAGATCTGCCCAGAATTCCAGGCGGGCCTGGGGGTCGACCCCGGCCGTCGGTTCGTCCAGCAGGAGGAGGCGAGGTTCGTGCAGCAGACAGCAGGCCAGGGCCAGCCTCTGCTTCCAGCCACCAGAGAGGGTTCCGGCGAGCTGTTCGGCATAGGGGGTGAGTCGGAGACGATTGAGGGTGGCGGCAACGCGGTTTTGGCGGTCGGCGACCCCGTAAAGGCGCCCCATGAATTGCAGGTTTTCGCGTACGCTTAAATCTTCATACAAGCTGAAACGCTGGGCCATGTAACCGATGCGGGGGCGAATCTGTGCCGATTCGCTGCTGATATCGAATCCGAGACAGCGACCGCTACCGCTATCCGGGCGCAACAGACCACAGAGCATGCGGATGAAAGTGGTTTTGCCGCTGCCGTTGGGGCCAAGGAATCCAAAGATCTCGCCGGGCTGCACTTCGAGGGAAAGAGCGTTGACCACCACCTTGCCGACGAAGGCTTTCGTCAGGCGATCGACGGAAATGACCGCGGAAGCATTCATGTCCCGTTCACCGGGGTCACGTTGAGGGGCTGGCCCGGTCTCAGCGCCGGTTGCTGCGCCGGGTCCGGCGCAGCTTCGACGCGATAGACGAGCTTGTTGCGGCTCTCCCGGCTATAGATGACGGGGGGATTATACTCGGCCTGCGGTGAAAGATACGTAACGGTTGCGGTCAGCTCGGTGGCGCCGTCGCGGATCAGGCGGACACGGGTGCCTGGACGCAGCCGGGCGATATCCGACTCGGGGACGAAGAAACGGGCGCGGATTCGATCAGGGGGAAGGAGGATGACGACGGGGCTGCCAGCGCTGACGAATTCACCGGGGCGGTAAAGGGTATCGAAGATCTGCCCCGTTTGCGGAGCCGGCACCCGCTTCTGCGCCAGTGTCCACTCGGCCTGGGCCAGGAGCTTCTCGGCCGCCACGACTTCGGCCGCCAAGGCCCGGGACGCTTCGCTCCGGCCGCCGAGGCGGGCTGTGATGCGTTGTGCTTCCAGTTCGGCCACGGCCGCTGTCGCTCCCTTCAGCGCCGTCCGGACCCGATCAACCTCTTCCCGCGACACATAGGCATCGACCAACAGTTTTTCCGCCCGGGCCAGTTCCTCCATTGCCAGTTGCCGTTCCGCCCGGGCTCGCGTCAGACGTGCATCGATAGCGGCCAGTTCCGAAGGACGCAGACCCAGACCGAGGTCGGCGAGGCGGTGTTCGGCTTGCGCCAGACGCGCCCGGGCCTCGGCCACACTTTCGGCTTCCGGCTCGGGATCGAGGGCGAAGAGCAAGGTCCCGGTTGTCACCTCGTCCCCACGCTGCACCGGTAGCACCTGTAACCGCCCACTGCGGGACGCTGCCAGATAAAGGTATTCCCCCTCGGCATATCCCGACCACATCGGCGGTGCCTTCTCATCGCAGGCCGTCAGCAAAACCAAAACCGCACCCCCCATCACGATGAGGGACAGCGCCTGGCGATTAAACAGCAAAATCCAATTCATTCCGATTCTCCCGACGCTTTGCTGGTGAAACTATAACTCAAACAATAGCAAAACGAAAAGGGATCGACGCTTCTGCGTCGATCCCTGTCTTCATCTGATGGTGCCCAAGGGGAGACTCGAACTCCCACGGCCCTACGGCCACTAGACCCTGAACCTAGCGTGTCTACCAATTCCACCACTTGGGCGTGAAGCGAAGTGTTTATAGCAAAAGCCTCCCGGCAATGCAACAGAAAAAACCTGCATCCGATTCGCAATTACGCCGCGTCAGTGTCCCGCAAAAACCTTAGGCTGATCGAATTCGGTCGCCACTAGCAGAAGTGAAGAGAATTTAAGTCGGGAATTCTCTTTCCACTGCCATACCGGGGGGCGGAATGTTCTCCGTCGAAGCATCATCGATCCAGGCGTTGACCAGGGTATAGGTGACCGCCAGCAATACCGGACCGACAAAGAGTCCGATCATGCCGAAAGCCACCAGCCCGCCGATAACGCCGGACAAAATGAGGAGCATGGGGAGGTCGACGCCGCGACGGATCATGATGGGCCGGATGACATTGTCGATACTGCCTATGAACGCGGTACAGACGAGGAGAACGCTGGCCGGCACGTGTGCCCCGCTCCAGTAAAGCCAGACCGTGGCCCCGAGGAGGACCGGGAACGGTCCGATCTGGACGATGGTCAAGAGCAGCGCCAGTGCGGCGAGCAACGCCGCGAAGGGGACCCCCGTAACCCAGAGGGCGAAACCGCTCAAGGCCGCCTGAACCAATGCCGTCACGACAATGCCGAGGAAAACGGCGCGGACCGATTGCCCGGCCAGGCGCACCAGGAAGACGCCCCGCTCAGGCGAGGTGAGCCGCGAGGCGAAGCGCTGCAGCCAGAAAGCGGCAAACTCGCCCTTACTGAAAAGAATGGCCGCAATGACAACGGTCAGCAACAATTGGACAAAGATCAGGCCAATCCCGCCGGCCTTGGTCAAGGCCCAATTCGTCGCATCGCCGGCATACGGGGTGAAACGCTGGACAATGGCGTCAAAGCCGCCACCGGCGAATTGCCGCCAGGCCTCGGACATGGGCGCACCGACAAGCGGCAAGGACTGCAGCCACTCGGGTGGCGTCGGAAAACCAGCTCCTCCCAGACGTTTTACCCACTCGGAAAGACGGGCACTGTTGGTCATGACTGTGTACACTGCGGCGAATACCGGGACGATCAACAACAACAGCATGAAAATTGTCATCGCAAAGACCGCCCAACTTCTCTTGCCCCAGAACCACTTTTCCAGGCGCAGCATGAGGGACCAAGTGGCGACAACGATCATGGTTGCCCAAATCAGGGAGGGCAGAAAGGGGCGCAGGACCCAGAGAGTGGCGACCAGAAGCAGCACGATACAGAGGACACTGAGGGTACTGCGGGCAATATCGTGTTTTTCAGCCACGGCGCTCTCCCTGGAGATTTGCTGTTCGTTTTCGTTATTGATGACGGTGACTTGACGATCACGCAGTAAAGTAATTTCGACGGACGGTTCGAACCTTACCCCGACCTGTCTTGCCTTGTGGGAGCGCCGGTCGTGGCCACTGTTCTTTAGCGCTTCGACGTTTTTGCCGCAGCGAACGGCAACAGGCGACGAGAGACAACTCGACTTCATCGCGAGATATCCTGGCAAAGAAAGCAGCCAGATCGTGTGGTCGCAGCCACTGATCGACAAAGGTCACCGTGGGCGCATCGACGGTCATGTCGATGTGGACTTCGCCTTCGTAGGTGCCGTCACCAAGGAGGGCCGCGACCCCTTCGACCCATTCACCACCCTGCCGCCACCGCTCCCGCCGCAGCGCATCGAGATAAAGACCGTTGCCACCTGCATCCACCGCATCCAGCCAGACCATCATCCACCTCCCGCGTCAAAATATGGTGCTTCTTGCTACGAAGCTTACGCGAGGTGACTGACAGAATATGTCACACGATAAATCTAGGGGACTTAAGACTCTTTGTAAAGTGCTGACGCACTTGCCAGAGCCCCGGCGCAAGCGCGGCGCAGGGAGGGCGGAGCGAGAATTTCCACGTGCGGGAGAAAGGAGAAGAGCCAGCCAAGGATCTCGCGTTCCCCCGCCGCACTGAATTCCAACAACAGGCAGCCGTCACTTTCTTCAGTCAGACACTGGGTCGGATGCCAGTGGCGCCCGCGCACCAGATGCGCGACTTCGCTGCCAAAACGGACCCGCACCGGCAACAGGGGACCGTCGACCAGACCGAAGGCACTGCCGGTGAGGTCGGCGGCAGTATATTCAGCTGGGATCTCGAAGCGTTCGGCTAGAACCTGGACCGAGGCGATACGGTCGACGAGAAAAAGGCGCAGGCTACCGCGATTATGGGCGAAACCGCCGAGGTAGAGGGAGTTGCCGTAAAAAAGCAAGGTATAGGGGTCGACCAGGTAATCTTCTGTCTGCCGCCGGGCCGGGGTGTAACGCAATGCACAACGACTCTGGAAAAGGAGGGCCCGACGCAATTCGACCAGCATCCCCTTTTGCTCCGAGTAGTCGCGTACCCCTTGGAATTTGGGCGCCACCGTTTCGCCAATGCGCTCAAGATGCGCGACACTGCGCGGGGGGAGACTGAAGCGGATACGCCCGAAAAGGGCATCGAGATCATCGGCGAAGGGGGTCCCGTGCAGGAAGGCAAGTTGCCCCCGACAAAGATAAAGGGTCATCAACTCTTCGAGAGAAAAGGTGATGGGCCGCAACCGGCTGAATCCGGCCATGAAGCGGTATAACACGGTGCCATCCTCGGCGCGCTCCGCCACCAGGGGATAGCCGGCGCTGCGCAGGGCATCGAGATCGCGATAGACCGTACGACGGTCGATCTGGCACTCCTCGGCCAATTCGGTCACGGTCATGCCGTAACGCGCTTCAAGAAGCCGGATGACGTCGTGCAGACGGGCGGCCTGACTGTATTTCTTCGCCGGCTTTCCCGGAGATTTTTTCATGGCGCCGGGTCTCCCGAAGGCGCCCCCCCTTCCCCGCCCCCCTGATAATAGGTGTATTTATGGGCTTTTCCCCGCACCTTGTCCGAGGGGTATTTACGAATGTTCTTCTCCATCTTGGCCCGCATTGCCGTAGAAAGATCGATGTCCATGGCATTGGCCAGGGAGAGGGCATAAATGACGATGTCGGAGAGTTCCTCGCAAATCCCCTGCAACGCTTCCCCATCGGGTTTCCTGGACTGCTCGACGGTCAGCCATTGAAAATGCTCCATGAGTTCGGCCGCCTCGATGGCGATGGACATGGACAGGTTCTTCGGCGTATGAAACTGCTCCCATTCGCGCTCACGGACGAAAGTTGCGACGGCTTCCCGCAGCTGTCCCAGAGTCGTCGCTTGATCACTCATGGCAAACCTCCTGTCCCGGCAGCGCCGGCGGTTGGTGGGGCGAAAGGGGGAATCCTCTGCGCAGCGATAATCGCCTGTCCGAGGGCGAGTCCGCCATCGTTGGGAGGAACCAGGGAATGGGTCAGAACCGTGAAATCATCGTCGCGCAGCAAGGCGAGAACCGTTTCGGTGAGGAAGACATTCTGAAAGACCCCCCCGGAAAGGGCGACCAGCGAAAGACCACTCTCCGCCCGCAGGATCCGACACACCTGAAAGACCATGTGCGCCACGCCGCGATGGAATCGGGCACTGATGGCCGCCACCGGCACGGCCGCATGGAGATCGTCAACAACGGCGCGGATCAGGAGAGCCGGGTCAATCTCGAGGAGATTGCCGATGCGTTCCACGGCCGAGGGATAAGCCCCTTGTTCGGCCGGAGCGGCAACCATTTCCAGTTCCATGGCGGCCTGTCCTTCGAAACTGACCCGCGGGCGCAGCCCGATCAGGGCGGCGACGCCATCGAAGAGACGACCACAGCTCGAAGTCAGCGGGGCATTGATGCGTCGGTCGATCATCTGGGCAACGATGCGCTGCTCCATCGCGGGAATGGACTGCAACGCTGGAATCGCGGGGATCCCCTCGCCATAACTGTGCCGCAGGTAGCTGACGGCCATGCGCCACGGTTCGCGGACAGCGGCATCGCCGCCGGGCATGGGGAGATAGGTCAGATGCGCGGCACGACGGTAGCCGGCGGCATCGCCAATGAGAAACTCTCCTCCCCAGACACGCCCATCCTCGCCGTAGCCGCTGCCGTCGAAAATAACCCCGATAGCCGGACCGGCCACCCGATTCTCGCCGAGGCAGGAGACGAGATGGGCATGGTGGTGCTGGACGGCGACGGGCGTCACCCCGGCCAGGGACAACGCGTGCCGGGTGGAAAGGTAATCGGGATGGAGATCGTGCGCGACAATGCGCGGGGTCACTTCAAGCAGCTGTTGCAGATGGCCTATCGCCCCTTGAAAGGCCGCGAGGGATTCGAGATTTTTCAAGTCGCCGATATGTTCGCTCAGGTAGGCATCCTCGCCTCGGGTCAGGCAGATGGCGTTCTTGAGTTCGGCACCGAGGGCCAGGACCGGTGGCTGCGCGGCAAGCAGATGCAGACTGCGTGGCACAAAGCCGCGGGAGCGGCGCAGCAGCAAGGCTTTCCCGGCCATGAGCCGGGCAACGGAATCGTCACTGCGGATATGGATACGTCGATTGTGCAGGAGAAAGGCATCGGCGATGCCGGCAAGTCTCTGTAATGCCGATGCGTCGGTAAAGGCGATCGGTTCGTCGGCGCGATTGCCGCTGGTCATGACCAGGATGTCGGGACCCGAGCGCAGAAGCAGATGGTGCAACGGGGCATAGGGTAACATCACCCCGAAGTAACGGTTACGCGGGGCAACGCCAGCTGCGATGGGGTTGCCGGGGCGTTGCCGCAAGAGCACGATGGGCCGCTCGACCCCGCTCAGAAGTCGGGACTCGCTGGCATCGATCTCGGCAAAGGAGCGCACCACATCGAGATCGGCGGCCATCAGGGCGAAGGGTTTTTCATCCCGCAACTTGCGCTGACGTAGCGTTGCGACCGCCACCGGGTTGCAGGCGTCGACCGTCAGATGGTAACCGCCAATTCCCTTGACCGCGAGGACCTTGCCGGAGCGCAGCAGTTCGGCCGCGGCAGCAAGGCAGTCGCCGGCCTCCATGGCTGTCCCCGCAGCATCGCAAAGAACGAGAGACGGACCACACTCAGGACAGGCGTTGGGCTGGGCGTGAAAGCGGCGGGACGCGGGATCGCGATATTCAGTCAGACAGGCTGGGCACATGGCAAAGTCGGCCATGGTGGTCCGGGGGCGGTCGTAAGGGATCGCTTCGATGAGGGAGTAACGCGGGCCGCAATTGGTGCAGTTGATGAACGGGTATCGGTATCGTCGATCGGCCGGATTGAAGAGCTCGTTCAGGCAATCGCCGCAGACGAAAGCGTCGGGGGCGATCTGGGCGCCCGCCGTGGCGTTACCGACGCTGGCGCCGATGGAAAATGACGTCTCGTTCCGTGGCGGGATCGTCTCGACGGTCAAGCCGGTGATGGTGGCAAGGGGGGGAGCTTCCTCGTACAAGGCCGCAAGGAAGCTGGCGAGGGCGGGCTCATACCCTTGCGCTTCGACAACGACACCACGGCAGTCGTTATGCACCGATCCGGCAAGTCCGAAGCGCCGGGCCGTCTGGCAGACGAAGGGACGAAAACCGACCCCCTGGACCACCCCTTCAATGACAATGCGTCGACGTTGCACGCGGCCGCCCTCTTCCTGCAAAGATGGCTACTAATACCACTTCCCCCGCAGTGTGGCAATTGCTCCCTCGTCCGAGTCCGGACAAAAAAACGCCCCGGTCCGGAGGAGGGCGTTGGACCGGGGCAAAGTCTGTTAGTTGAGGTGGTAAGAGGCGATCGAACTTGCCTGCTCTAATGAGCAAGCAGCGTGCCACCTTTGCATTTTGTGTCGGTAACGCAATCATGGCCGTTCTGCCCTGCCGGAAAAAACAGGATGTAATGACGGGAGCTCGCCACACCGCAGAATAACCGGCCGATTTTGGCCACCCTGGCCAAACCTCGCCACATGATACGAATCTATTCATCGCCGGCGAGGGCATATTTTTGCAGCTTGTAACGCAAAGTTCCGCGCGGCACGTTGAGCAGACGCGAAGTTCTGGCGACATTCCCGCCGGTCATGCGCAGGGCATTTTCCAGCAGACCTTTCTCGATCCCTGCCAGCAGTTCCTCGAGATCGACCCCGCCTGGGGGGATTTCCCGGTTCGGCGAACTCTCCCCGCTCAGGCGCTCCCCGAGAATCTCCCGGGGCAGACAATCGAGAGTGATGACTTCGACATCATGCATGATGCAGATACGTTCGACGACGTTGCGCACTTCCCGGACATTGCCGGGCCAGCGATAGCGCAGCAGCAACTCCAGCGCTTCCCGGTCGACACCCCGGACACGCTTGTGAAATTCGTGACTGAAACGCTGCAGAAAATGATCGAGAAGGGCCGGGATATCATCGCGGCGCTCGCGCAATGGCTTGAGGTGTATGGGAAAGACATTGAGTCGGTAGTAAAGGTCCTCGCGAAAAGCCCGTTGGGCCATGGCGGCAGCGAGGTCCCGATTGGTCGCCGCGACGACGCGCACGTCGATGTCGATATTACGCGTGCCACCGAGACGACGGATGCGCCGATCCTCGAGGACCCGTAAGAGCTTGACCTGAAGATTGAGATCCATCTCGCCGATTTCGTCGAGGAAAATCGTCCCCCCCTGCGCCTCTTCGAAGAGCCCGAGTTTGCGCACCTTGGCATCGGTAAAGGCCCCGCGTTCATGGCCGAAGAGTTCGGATTCGAGGAGATTGTAGGGGAGCGAAGCGCAATTGATCTCGACAAACGGGCGCTCGTGGCGGGGGGAAAGGCGGTGTACGGCCCGGGCGACCAACTCCTTGCCGGTGCCGCTCTCGCCGGAAATCAGCACCGTCGACGACTCGTGTTTGGCCACTTCCCGAATCTGCTTGTGCACATGCTGCATGTCGGCACTGACACCGACCATCTCTCCGGCTGACGTCGTCCCGGCGCCACGTCGCAGCTGTCGTAACTCCCGGCGCAGACTCTGGGTTTCGAGGGCAAGCTTGACGATGAGACGAATGGCGTCGGCCTTGAAGGGTTTTTTGATGTAATCGTAGGCCCCCATCTTCAGGGCTTCAACGGCGCTTTCGACCGTTCCGTAGCCGGTAATGATGATCACCAGCAGGCCGGGATCAAGCTCCCGTAACGAACGCAAGACATCGAGCCCGCTCTGCTTGCCGAGGTTGAGATCGAGGAGAACCAGGTCGATATCCTCCTCGGCAACGCGCTCGATGGCGTCCCTGGGGCTCGCCGTCGAGATCGGACGATAGCCGTCCTCAGTCAGAATCCGTTCGAGATTCTCACGGATGAAGGCTTCATCGTCGACGATGAGTATTTTTTCCATGGAATACTCCGGAAAAGGAATAAGGTCAGAAAAACGTTGGCGGCAAAGGCAACGGAATGTGTCTGCTATGGACCACCCGTTGGCGCGTTTTGCGCTGTGCCGGCGACGGGGAACCAGAGGGTGAAAATGGTTCCGGAGCCGAGGACGCTCTCCACCTCGATGCGTCCGCCATGATCCGAGATGATGTTGTGGGTGATCGAAAGTCCGAGGCCGGTCCCCTCCCCTTTGGTCGTAAAAAACGGCTCGAAGATGAGGGAGAGCCGCTCGGCCGGGATGCCTTCTCCCGTATCGCGAACAGTCATGACAATTCCCCCTTCCGTCGCGGCCACGGTCACGGTCAGGGTTCCCCCCTGGGGCATGGCGTCAAGGGCATTGGTCAGCAGATTGAGCAGCGCCTGCTTCAACTTTCCCGCATTCATGGCGACGGGGGACGATAAGGCCGCCACCGCGGCAACCAACTCGACCCCGGCCAGCTGGCACTGTTTGCGGAAAAGGAAGAGGGTTTCCTCAACGACCTCGGCGAGATGGCCGGGGACAAGGGGTTCCTGGGGAATCGAGGCAAAATGCAGGAGTTCGTTGACCAGGGCTTCGAGCCGCTCGATTTCCTTGAGAGCGCGACGAATCAGCTCCTGGTCGCCCGGTTGGCTGAGCAGGCGGTCGTGCAACTCGTCGAGCAGGAGACTGATCCCGGTCAGGGGATTGCGGACCTCGTGGGCGATGCCGGCGGAGAGTCGTCCGAGGGAGACCATGCGCTCCATCCGCGCCATGCGCTCACGCATGTTGACCCGTTCGGTCAGATCCTCAATGGTCAGAATCCACCCCTCCTCCCCCCCGGTGGTGAGAGGGAGCAGTGCCAATCGATACGTCGTCACCCTGGAGTCGCGATGGACCGGCACATAGCGGCTCCAAGCACTCTTGCCTCGGTCGGCGCGTCCTTCGTGCACCGCTTCCAGCAATTCCGGCCAGAGGCCCAGATAGCCGGTCAGATCGCTCCCCTCATCGGGAAACAGGGTGCCGAGCAGACGCACCGCCGGGCCGTTGATCGAGGTAATGTGCTCGGCGGCATCAAAAGTCAGGATCCCGGTTTCAATATGCTCGAAAACGGTTTCTTTGAAGTTCCGTTCACGCAGAATCTCCTGCCGTGAACGCTGCAGGTCGTCCAGGGTGCGCATGAGCCGGTCACTGCGATCATTGAGCTCCCGCACCATGCGATTGAACGAACCGGCCAGCTCCCCAACCTCGTCGTGGGAGTGAATCGGCACCTCGTCGGAGAGACTGCCGCGGGCCATGGCCTTGGTCCCCTCGATGAGGCTCAGCAGGGGTTTGCTCATGCTGCGGGCCAGCGCCCAGGCTCCAGCCATAACCAAAAGACCGGTGGCCAGAATCATCAACAGTGCCTGCACGGCAAAGCGTCGCAGATCCTGCCGGATGACTTCAGCCGCCTGCTGCGCCGGCTTGTGGAACTGAGCCACCTGGGCGCCGATGGTAACCCCGCCAAAGATGCCGCTTTCGGCGTAATCACCGTTGCGGTAAAGGATCGGCGCATAGGCCATGATCTTGTCGGAGCCGCCGACATTGGTAACATCGACCACCCCGGACCGCCCGGCCCGGACCGCGGCCGCCACCACCGGATAGTTGGGATGGATGAACCCGGCGGCATCGAGATTGAAGGGGATCCGTCCGCGCTCGATGTCTGCCGGCGACGAATCGGCACGATACGGTGCTACCAGCACGCCATTGCGGTCGAGTCCGCGAATATCCCAGTACTTCGGGTGCGCGATCATCCACCCCTGATCGTCGAACATGAAGGCATAATTGCCGCTGGCGTAGGAGGGGAAAACCGTCCAGCGCTCCTCGGTGGTGAGAATATGCTGGGTGAACTCCATGAGATGGCGGTGATCGAGGGAGAGGACGGCGATTCCGAGCAAGCGTGACGGGGTTTCATAAACCGGCATGGCAAAGCGCACGACCCCGATATAGGTCCCCCCCTCGATGGCGCTCTCGGGACTTTCGGCCCCCTGCAATTGCTGGTGGCGATCGACATGCCAGCCGGTGACATGGGTGACATGGATGCCTCCGGGCGGCAGTGCACGCGCCTTGGAGAAATAATCCTCACGCAGGTAGGTCGTCTCCTCCGGCCTGCCGACATCACGCAACGGCGCTGCCTTCACGCCGTCAACCAGACGCAGACGCTCACGCCCATCGGCCCCGATAAAGGTCAGTTCCAGATAGAGGGGAAAGAGCTCACGCCGTTCGAGCGGGTGTTGATTACTGCCGGTGCGATACCAGATTTCCCGCTGATGATTATTACTGAAAGTGTGATAGCTCTTGTAGTCCCGCGAGAGCATGGAAAAATCCCGCAAATCACCTTCGACTTGACAGAGAAAATCCGCGACCTGCCTGGCGACCTGCTCCGCCCGGGTTTCCAAGGCTGCGGCAGCTTGCCGGTCAAGGGCGACTGTGGCATTGATCCGCAGATAGTCGGCCAGGGAGGTCAAGGTGGTGGCGGCGTAGAAAGCCAGAAGCCCCAAGGGGACGAGGGAAAGCCCGAGAAAGGCGGCAAGAAATTTTCGGCGCAGGGTCAAACGGGGCATGCCGGGAAGTATAAACGAATGACCTGGTCGAGCGGGAGAAAAATCACGGGGCGGGGCGGGAGAGGGTTATCGTCAATTCAAGGAATTGCGTCGATAATCGCGAAGCATCCGGCGCGAATCGAGAGCGAGGGGGAGGAGTTGGGTATGGCGGGCCAGGGCATCTGCCAGGGAGGGACCATCGTTGATGATAACATCGGAGGGAGACAAATAAGTCTTGGCGATATGAATGCCGTCAAGGCGGGAATAAACGAGCACTTCATATTCGGATCCGGCAACATCGATCCGACACGTATGCACAAGCATTTCAGTATTCATTGCCGATCTCCCTTTACTTGAGGACATGGCCTTCAGGGCATTGATTCGCAAAGATTAACTTGAGCAAAGAGTGCGCCAGCCCCGGTCAATTTTTCACTGTAGTGATTTCAGCTGGTTAGCAGCAAAAAACGCCCCGGCCTAATGGCCGTGGGCGTTTTCACTGAAAAAGTAGCCGCGAAAAAACAGCTCTTAGTGTCGTCGCTCAACAACGAAAGCTGCCAGTTCATACAAGGCTTGACGGGCCGGACCGTCAGGAAAGACCGCAAGGTGACGCTGTGCGCTCGCAACCAACTCGGCAGCTCGCCGAGAGGTATAGCCAAAACCGTCGCAACGCTCGATCAGGGCAACTACGAAATCGAAATCTGCTGCGGACAACTCCTCGGTCTCGATAATGCTGGCGACACGTCGACGCTCTTCTGCGGAACATTGGCGCAGAGCGGCAATCAACGGCAAGGTCACCTTGCCTTCAGCCAGATCGTGGCCACGGGCTTTGCCAAACTCGGCCTGCTCGGCGACGTAGTCGAGAGCATCGTCCATCAATTGAAAGGCAAGACCGAGATCCATGCCGAAATTATCCAGGGCCCGATCCTGTTCTTCGGTGACACCACCCAGCATCCCCCCACAACGGCAGGCTGCGGAAATCAACACGGCGGTCTTGGTGCGCACAACCGTCATGTAGCGTTCCTCATCGAGATCGAGATCGCTGGTATTGATGAGCTGCATCACCTCCCCTTCCGCCATCATCGTCGTGGCGTCCGAGAGGACCTGCAAAACCCCGAGATTGCCACCCCGGACCATAATGGAAAAGGATTTGGCAAAAAGAAAATCCCCAACCAGGACCGAAGCCTCGTTGCCCCAGACGGAATTGGCCGAAGCATTGCCGCGCCGCAGCACGGCGCTGTCGACGACATCGTCGTGGAGAAGGGTTGCGGTATGAATGAATTCGACAACACTGGCGAGGGCGATATGTTGCACTCCCCGGTAACCGGCAAGGCGAGCACACAGGAGCAACAACATCGGGCGGATGCGCTTGCCGCCGCTGGCGAGAACATATTCGCCGACCTTGCGAATGAGTTGCACGTCCGATTCGAGATCCTCTCGAAAACGACGCTCGACCAGGACGAGATCGTCCTGCAGTAATGCCATGGCTTTGAGCATCAGTTCACACATTCTAAAAGGGGGGGAAAATGTGGTTATCCTAAAGAATTCTGTCGCGCAATGTCAAAGACTTTTTCCGCGCGGCGCCAGGGGAGTTCAAGGACAAAGGTGGCCCCTCCCCCCGGCTTGGTCTCGACGGTCAGACGACCACCGTGATCCTCGACCAGACGGCGGCAGATGGATAATCCGAGACCGGTCCCGGCGCCACGATCCTTGGTGGAGAAAAAAGGCTCAAAGATCTTGCCCTGCAGTTCGCCCGGAACCCCTGGCCCACTATCGGCGACAAGCAGTCGGCAACCGGCCGCGGTCGTGTCGAGGGCAATCCGCAGCGAGCCCGTCCCCTGCATGGCTTGAGCGGCATTCAGCAGCAAATTGACCAGCACCTGACGAATCTGATCGGCATCCCCTTCAATAACC
>Ga0154505_1070_pt2 | contig 15440 bp, 16 predicted proteins | sample RifGroD2_FD_115984 | JGI IMG/M metagenome (GOLD analysis project Ga0154505, IMG submission 115984) | Desulfuromonadales bacterium GWD2_61_12
GCGCCACGGTCCCTCTGGCCGAGATGTTCGGCTACATGACCGATCTGCGCAGCGCCACCAAAGGACGCGGCACCTTTTCCATGGAGTTTTCCCACTTCGACCGTGCGCCGGACGAAACGTTGCGGCGGCTGGGGGGTGGGATAGAACGGTGAGAGTGCAGAGGTGCCCGACCTTTTCCAGCGTTAATTCCTCCACAAATGAAGACGCAAAAAAGGGGCGATCCGCAGACCGCCCCGAAAAACTCTTCTCCCTCGCCCCCTCCCCTTAACTCCCCGCCGCCAACACCAGCCACGCGACGGCGGCGTAACGCGCCAACTTCCCGGCCACCATCAGTATCAAAAAGCGCGTAAGTCCGGTGCGCAGAGCTCCCGCCACCAGGCATAAGGGATCACCGACCACCGGGACCCAGGTCAGCAGCAGCGACCAGCTGCCATAGCGTTGGAAAAGGGCCGCGGCCCGCCGACGTTCGGCCCCGGACATGCGCAGGATTCTAGTGGTCAACCACTCGCCCCCCCAGAATCCGAGCAGATAGGTGGTGAGGGCGCCGAGGCTGTTGCCGATGGTGGCGACGGCAACCGCCGGCCACGGCTCGTGCGACTGCAGGATCACCGCGACCAGGAGCCATTCGGAGCCGAGGGGAAGGACCGTCGAGGCGAGAAAGCTGACCAGAAATAGCGCAAGCAGACCGCCATCGGCGGAGAGGGCACCGAGAAGTTGGCTGCCACCTGGGTCAATCACCTGCCAGCCACGAGTTGATGCGCCCTTCAAGCTGGGACCACTCACCCCCCAAACGACTCTGGAGGAAGGCCGCAAAGAGAGAGTCGAAGAGTTGCAGCCCCTCTTCGATGACGTGCATGCGTTCGAAGAAAAGGGCTTGCCGTTCGCGCAGGGGGTCGGTCAGATCGTCCTTTTCCAGGCGCACCGCCGGCGCCTTGTAAGAGGCCAGGGCAAAGGTCTCCCCCTTGAGATTGAGCCGCCAGGCATGTTCCTGCTTTTCGAAGCAGATGACCGCTTCGCGCAGCTTCTTCCCCCCGCGCAGGGCCGCCCTGACTTCCTCAAAACTGTCCTGCGGGCCGGAGACAGTCATCTTCTGCCCCCCCGCCCCCCCTTCACCCTGGAGGACCATGCGATCGTTGAGATAGGCGGCAAAGACCTCCCCCGCGGCCGCCGGTCCGGGACAACTGACCGCGTATTCCCCGGAAGCATGGAGGGTGCGAAAGAGGAGCCAGAGGAGAAAATCTTCCCCGATCCAGCGGTTATCGCGGAGGAGTTCCAGGATCCCGTCGCCAGTCGCCTGATTTGCCTGTTGCAGCGCCCCTTGCAGGGGCGGGGTGAGGATCCCCTCGGCGCGGCGATAAGGAGCCAGCGGCACCAGATGGAGACCGTCGAAGGTCTGCTTGAAGAGGGTTTCAAAGAGCTCGGTCGCCTTGGGGCTTAGCGCGGCAAAAGAGACGATGCCGAGTCGCGTGTCCCACAGCGCGTCATAGACACTGGGGACCGGCAGGGTACGGGCGAGGAGGGCACCGTGGACCGCCTCCTTGAGCTCGTCGCGTTTTCCCTTGGGCACGCGCTGCAAGCCGGGGTTGCGGCCGAGGAACTCGCGCACGGCCAGTTCCATATGGGCCCGCAGCAGGCCGGCCGGAACCCGCCGCTGATCACGACGCAACGAGAAGGTCAGCCAGTGGTCGCGCTGATAAGAGTCGGGATTGCCGAAGTCACTTTGCTGCGGATCGTCAAGCTCGACCCAGCCGACGGAAAGCTCTTCGGCGCCATGGTCGATGGAACGAAAGCCTTTGGCGGCAAGGCGTTTGCCGACCCAGGTCATCTGGTCGCCGGCGGGAAGCTGGCCGACAATCCGGTAGTGGCAGAGGCTGACGCTATTGGCTAGAATGCCCATCGTTTTTCTCCTGAGAATGGAAGGGTAAAGGGAATGATGGGATACCGTCTTTACCCTGTAGCGGTCAAGGGAAATATCGCGAGACGAACAAGCTCTCGCCGGCGGCCTCGAACTTACATTTTGACATTCGGCTGAATGTCGCTAGAATCGCAGGCGTAATCCAACTTCGACGGACAGGAGGTCCTCATGCCCGGAAAAACTTCACCCCTGTTGCTGCTGGCAGCCTTGTTGTTGGCTCTATGCGTCAGTGCCTGTCTCAAGTCCGGGGAGCCGGTCGATTGCCCTGTCGTGCCCGGGGAGCAGGTCGCGGCCGTCTATATCGAGGGACAGGGGGTGACCGGGATCAGCGGTCAGGTCATGATCAAAAGCAGTAAAGAACCGCTGGCCGGGGCCTTCGTCAATATCTATCCCGACACCATCTCCAACCTCCTCGGGCCGTCGCAGTTCATTTCCAGCCCGACCGATGCCGCGGGACGCTACAACATCCCCCTGCCGCCGGGGACCTATTATGTTGTCGCCCGCAAACGCATGACCGGGCAGTCGACCGGCCCCCTGGCTCCGGGCGACTTCTATTCCGAACACCAGCGGATCGTCACCCGCGTCGTCGCCGGAAAACTGGCCGTCGTCGATCTGGCCGTGGTCGCCATGAAAGCGCCGATGTTCTTCAAAAAAGAGGTCGTCGAGCGCGAGACCGCGACCGGCATTCGCGGACGTCTGGTTGACGGCAGCGGCAAAGCTGTCCCCGGCGGCTTTGCCATGGCTTATACCGACCCGACCATGAAGCGCCTCCCCGATTTCGCCTCGACCCTCTCCGATGCCGACGGCCGCTTCACCATCTATCTCCCCGATGCCGGCACCTTCTATCTCGCCGCCCGCATTCATGCCTGGGACATGCCCCAGCACGGCGAGCCCTACGGCAAACTCGGCGGTGACCAGCCAACCCCCCTCTCCGTCGTCGCCGGGCAATTCATCGAGGGGGTCGTCATCAAACTGGAACCCTTCGCCGGCGAATATCTCGAAGGCAAGAGCCGGCGTCCATTCTGAACGGTTTAGATATCTGCAAAAGCAAACGGCCGGAGGTTTATCCTCCGGCCGTTTGCTTTTGTTTCACGACACTACTATTAGCGAAGACCGAGTCGGTTGAAAAAATAACCGAAGAAACGGTTCAGAACATGGGTGCGGGACAAAGAGGAGAAGACCGGTTCCTTGCGCACGCCGAGGTCATTCAATTCCACCATGATCTGCCGGTTCCGGCTGATTTTCATCCCCTGGCGAAAGGACTTGATGGCCATGACCTTCTGTCCGGCCTCAAGGTAGACCCGGCCGAGGTTGAGAAAATGCAGGACCTCTCCCGGTTCCCGTTCGATGGCCTCGCGACAGAGGGCAACCGCCCTCTTGAACTGGTGCTGCTCCTTGGCCAGACAGTAACCGAGATACGAGGCGACCAAGGGCGCGCCACTTTCGCGATAGGCATCCTCCAACTGCACCATCGCCGTCAGGGTATGCCCCTGTTCGGCGGTTTTGATGGCCTTGGCCAACTCGGGATGAAGAGCATTAATAGTCATAACCATCCGCCTTTTCGCGTGCGTGTGTGAGCTTTCCCGGCAGAAGATGCCAGCAAAAGCGAGCATACCACAAAATGGTGAGAAGCGATTCACGACTAAAGCAAAACCTGTTCCCAATATAACCATCTCCGGCCGGATGCCCCCGTATCCCGGAGCATTATCGTTGGCCAAATCCCTGGCTCCGCCCGCCTGAAGCCCTTGCCCCAGCCGCGGCGCCACGCCCTTTTCCCTTGACTATCCCTTCGATTTTGCTACCTTATGCACTTCGATTTTTTGGGCCGCTGCGGGAGACAAAACCGATGGACTACAAAGAGACGCTCAACCTGCCAGTCACCGACTTTCCCATGCGCGCCAATCTGCCCCAGCGCGAGCCCGAACTGCTGAAAAAATGGGACGAGATGGCCCTCTATCAGCAGCTGGAAAAGGCCGGCCATCAGCGTCCGACCTTTACCCTGCATGACGGCCCCCCCTACGCCAACGGCCACACCCACATCGGCCATGCCCTCAACAAGATCCTCAAGGACATTGTCATCAAGAGCCGGCGCATGTCGGGCTTCTACGCCCCCTATGTGCCGGGGTGGGACTGCCACGGTCTCCCCATCGAGTTGATGGTCGACAAAAAGCTCGGCGAGAAGAAACGCGAGATGTCCAAGGCCCAGATCCGCAAGGCCTGCCGCACTTACGCCGGCGAGTGGATCGACATCCAGCGCGCCGAGTTCCAGCGCCTCGGCGTTCTCGGCGACTGGAGCAACCCCTACCTGACCATGAGCAGCGACTACGAGGCGGCGACGGCCCGGGAACTGGCGCGCTTTGCCGAGCGGGGGGGGCTTTACAAGGGGAAGAAACCGGTGCACTGGTGCTCTTCCTGCGTCACCGCCCTGGCCGAAGCCGAAGTCGAATACGCCGACCACACCTCCACCTCGATCTTCGTCAAGTTCCCCTTTGCCGACACCCTCCCCGCCGAATTGACGGTGCTGCAGGGGAAACCCCTCTTCTTCGTCATCTGGACGACGACCCCCTGGACCATCCCCGCCAATCTTGGGATCTGCCTCAACCCCGAGCTCCCCTACGTCGCCGTCGAAGTGGCGGGAGAGGTCCTGATTGTCGCCGAGGGGCTCCTCGCCAGCGTCGCCCAGACCCTGAAGTGGCCGGAGGTGCAGACCCTCGCCACCTTCAGTGCACCGCTCTTTGAAGGCAAGCGCTGCCGCCACCCCTTCTATGACCGCGACTCCCTCCTCGTCCTCGGCGACCATGTCACCCTCGAAGCCGGTACCGGCTGCGTTCACACCGCTCCCGGCCACGGTCATGACGACTACATCACCGGGCTGCGCTACGGTCTCGAGGTCTACAATCCCGTCGACGATTACGGCCGCTACCGCCCCGAGGTCGCCTTCTTCGGCGGCATGAAGATCACCGACGCCAACGCCCTCGTCGTCGACAAGCTCAGCGAGGTCGGCGCCCTCCTCCTCGCCGGCAAGGTCAGCCACAGCTACCCCCATTGCTGGCGCTGCAAGAAACCGGTCATCTTCCGCGCCACCGAGCAGTGGTTCATCTCCATGGAGGCCAACGACCTGCGCCAGCTCTCCCTCCAGGCGATCAACGACGTCGCCTGGGTGCCACGCTGGGGCCGCGAACGCATCTTCGGCATGATCGAAAAACGCCCCGACTGGTGTGTCAGCCGCCAGCGCAGCTGGGGGGTTCCCATCCCCGTTTTCTACTGCGAAGCCTGTGGCGAAGCGTTGGCCGACGGCAAGACCATGCACCATGTCGCCAATCTCTTCGAAGACGGCGGCAGCGACCTCTGGTTCGAAAAGAGCGTCGAAGAACTCCTGCCGCCCGGAACGGTCTGCGGCAAGTGCGGCCACGGCGGCTTCACCCGCGAAAGCGACATCCTCGATGTCTGGTTCGATTCGGGAGTCTCCCACGCCGCCGTCCTCGAACGCCGCAGCAACCTCAGCGCTCCCGCCGACATGTACCTGGAAGGGTCGGACCAGCACCGCGGCTGGTTTCATTCGAGCCTCCTCGCCTCCGTCGGCACCCGCGGCATCGCCCCGTACCGGACGGTCCTGACCCATGGCTTCGTCGTCGACGGTCAGGGGAAGAAGATGTCCAAATCCCAGGGGAACGTCGTCGCCCCGGACGAGGTGATCAAGAAATACGGCGCCGAAATCCTCCGCCTCTGGGTCGCGGCCCAGGACTACAGCGACGACATCCGCATCAGTCCGGAGATCCTCGAACGCCTCGCCGACGCCTACCGCCGCATCCGCAATACCGCGCGCTACATTCTCGGCAATCTCCATGGCTTCGACCCCACCCGCGACTGGGTCGCCGACGGCGATCTGGTCGAAATCGACCGCTGGGCACTGTCCAAGCTCGAAGGGTTGGTCGGACGGGTGGAACGCTCTTACCAGGAATACGAGTTCCACGTCCTCTACCACGCCGTCCACAATTTCTGCAGCGTCGAACTCTCGGCCTTCTACCTCGACGTCCTCAAGGATCGTCTCTATACCGAAGGCCCGCAGAGCCTGGCCCGGCGTAGCGCGCAGACAGCCATGTTCCGCATCGTCGACGCCCTGACCCGGCTCATCGCCCCGGTCCTCTCCTTCACCGCCGACGAGATCTGGTGGTGCCTCCCCGGCGAGCGTGAGACCAGCGTCCACCTCGCCGGCTTCCCGCGCTTCGAGACCAGCCTCCTCGACCCCGAACTGGAGTCGCGCTACGACCAGTTGCTGGCGGTGCGCAGCGATGTCTCCAAGGCCCTCGAGGTCGCCCGGGTGGAGAAGAGGATCGGGCACTCCCTCGAAGCCCGGGTTTCCCTCTATGCCCCGGCCGGGCCGACGCGCCAGCTGCTGGAGCGCCACAAGAAGGAACTGGCCACCCTCTTTATCGTTTCGCAGGCGGATCTGGTCGATACGGCCGAAGGCGGAGTTGCCGGGGATGGGGTGAAGGAGTTGCGTCTGCAGATTACCGCGGCGGCCGGCGCGAAGTGCGAACGCTGCTGGAACTACTCGGAGAACCTCGGCAGCAACAGTGCCCATCCGACCCTCTGTCCACGCTGCGAAGCGGTCATGGCCACACTGTGAGCACGGGAGCGAACGTAACGAGGGAGTCCTTGTGCTGAAGCACTATCGTTTATTGTTGCTGGTAACCCCGGCCGTCCTGATCCTTGATCAGCTCAGCAAGCTCCATATCGACCGCACCTTTGCCCTCTACGAATCGGTAACGGTGGCGGAGAACTTCTTCCACATCACCTACCTGCGCAATCAGGGGGCGGCCTTCGGCCTCCTGGCCGGCAGCCCGTGGCGGGTTCCCTTGCTCGTCGGGGTGGCCCTGGTGGCCGCTGGCGGCATCCTCTGGTACATGAGCCGCCTCGCGCCGCGGCAGAAGCTTTTGCGCGCGGCCCTGGCCCTGATCTTTTCCGGCGCCGTCGGCAACCTCATCGATCGCATCCGCCTCGGTGAGGTCATCGATTTCATCGATGTCCACTGGTACCGCCACCATTGGCCGGCCTTCAATATCGCCGATTCCGCCATCACCATCGGCGTCGGCCTGATGCTCCTCGATCTCTGGCTCGAAGAGCGGCGGGCCAAGAAGAAAACCGTATAACCTTTCCCCTCTTCCAGGAGTGACGGCATGCAACGCCTGTGGCTGTTAGCCCTGACCCTCCCCCTTCTGCTCCTTTTGTCCGGCTGCGAAACCTTCCGCGGTTTCGGCAAGGACATGCAGCGCGCCGGCAAATCCATCGAACGCGCCGCCAACAAATAGCCCCGCCCGCTGTACTTTTCTTGCCTTATAACTCGACAATGCGGCAACGCCGCAGATGGGCGTTTTTCCTCAGCCGCTCGCCGGGGCTTCGGCGTCTGGCAATCCACGGTCTAGGCCTTGCCAAGCGCCCCCGACGATGGTAGATTCATTATGTTTATTTAATCTTGCGGTCGCTTTGCTCCCGTCCTCTCCAGTGAGAGTCGAGCCAGAATGGTCTTTCCTCCAAAAGCAATCCCGCTACGCCTGACCCCGTTTTCGATTGCCCTGACCTATACCCTCCTCGGGGGGGTCTGGATTTTCTTTTCCGACCACCTCCTCGCCAAGTATCTCCCTGATTCCGCCATCTTCATGCGCGCCAAGATCGTCAACGAGTGGATCTTCATTGTCCTCTCGACCCAGGTCCTCTATCTGATGATCCGCCGGCGCGAAACGGCCATCGAACGTTCGCAGGAATCCCTCCGCCGGGTCAACCGTGCCCTCAAGGTTTTCAGCGAATGCAGCAAGGTGATCGCCCTGAAACATACGGAAGCGGATCTGCTCTCGCGCATCTGCCGCATCTTCGTCGAAGTCGGCGGCTACCGCCTGGCCTGGGTCGCTTTCGTCCGCGACGACGTCGACAGGAGCGTCGGCGTGGCGGCGCAATGGGGGGATATGCACGGCTATCTGCAGCAGCTGCGCGTCACCAGCGACGACAGTATCTATGGCCAGGGTCCGGCCGGAACCGCCATTCGCACCGGCGCAACCGTGGTCGTGCAGGATATCGCCAGCCATCCCGGTTTTGCCCCATGGCGAGAGGCGGCGCTGCAGCAGGGCTATGCTTCGGCCATTGCCCTGCCGCTACGCGACGACTTTCAGTTTTTTGGCGCCCTGGTCATTCTCGCGGCGGACCCCACCGCCTTCAATCGTGAAGAAATCGCCCTTCTCGAAGAACTCGCCGGCGACCTCACCTACGGCATCAGCAGCTTGCGCATCCGCGCCGAGCAGGAGATGAACAAGCAGGAAAAGCGTCTCCTCGCCGCCGTCATCGACCAGGCCTTTGAAGGGATTATGATCTTTGACGCAGCCGGCACCGTCTATTATGTCAACGCCGCCTACGAGAACATCTGCGGGCTGCCCCCCGGCGCCACCATCGGGACGAGCATCCACCAACTCGCCTGCTGCGTCGGCAACGCCGATTTCTACCGGTCTTTGCAGGCGACCATCGCCAACGGCACCACCCGTCACGGCCGTTTCGTCAACCGCCATGCCGATGGCTCCATTTACGAGATTGACGCCAACATCTCCCTGGTGCGCCGCCGGGTCGATGCCGAGACCCGCTATGTTGCGGTATTGCGTGACATCACCCACGAAACCGCCCTGGAAAAACAGTTGCGCACCGCCCAGAAGATGGAAGCCATCGCCACCTTGGCCGGCGGCATTGCCCACGACTTCAACAACATTCTCGCCGCCATCGTTACCAACGCCGAGCTGACCCTCGACGAGGTGCCCCCCGAGAGTACGCTGCGCGAGCCGCTGGAGGTCGTTTTCAAGGCCGGCCAGCGCGGTCGCAGCCTGGTCCGGCAGATCATGACCATCGCCCGCCAGGGCGAGCAGGAGCGCCGTCCGGTGCAAGTCGAAAAAATTGCCGGCGAATGTCTTTCGCTGTTGCGCGCCTCCCTGCCGACCACCATCGAGATCCGCAAATCTTTTCCGAGCGAGACGCGAGCGGTCTCCGCCGATCCCTCACAGATTCACCAGGTCATCATGAACCTCTGCACCAATGCCGCCACCGCCATGGCCGAACACGGCGGACTGCTCGAACTCATCCTGGAGGAAGTTCACTGCCGCCCCGACGCCATGATCATCCCTTCCGCGCTCTGCGCGGAACGCTATCTCAAACTTTCGGTGCGCGATAACGGCCATGGCATCGAACAGAACATCCTCGAACGAATCTTCGATCCTTTCTTCACCACCCGGGCCCATGGCAAAGGGACCGGCCTCGGGCTGGCGGTCGTCCACGGCATCGTCCGCGACCATGCCGGGGTCATGCATGTCGAAAGCACCCCCGGTTGCGGTACAACCTTCGATATCTATCTACCGCAGGTCGCCGACGTCGAGGCCGCGCGCGACCCGGCCCACGCCCCGCCTCTGCGTGGCGGCAACGAGCGCATCCTGCTGGTCGACGACGAGGAGGATCTGGTCGTCGCCGGGCGCAAGGTTCTTGAACGTCTCGGCTACCAAGTCGTCGCCGGGACCGACAGCCGGGAAATCCTCAAGATTTTTGCCGCTGCGCCGGAGCGCTTCGATCTCCTCATCACCGACCAGACCATGCCGCATATGACGGGCGAAATGCTGGCGCAGGAGATCCTCGGCATCCGCGCCGATCTGCCCATCATCCTCTGCTCGGGGATGGGGACGACCGCCGCAACCGGCCTCACCCCGGAGCGCGCCCGCGCCCTCGGTATCCGCGAATTGCTGGCCAAACCGTACGAACGTCACGAAATGTGCAGCGCCATCCGGCGCCTCCTCGACTGACAGCCTTTGGGGCAGGACATGGCAAAAATTCTCATCATCGACGATGACGACATGATCTGCGCGACCCTCTCCCGCCTGATCCGCCACAAAGGACATGAAGCGACCAGCGTCCTCAGTCTGGCCGAGGGAGGAGTCGAAGCCACCGCCCACCCCTACGACGTCGTCTTTCTCGATGTGCGTCTGCCCGATGGCAACGGTCTCGACCTCCTACCGCGGATCGCCGCCATTCCCTCCTCTCCCGAGGTCATCATCATGACCGGCTTCGGCGACTCCAACGGCGCCGAACTGGCGATCAAGAGCGGAGCCTGGGATTACATCGAAAAAGAGTCCTCGGTCAAGGAGATCACCCTCTCCCTCGAGCGCGCTCTGCAATATCGCCAGGAGAAGCTGGCCGGGGCCCGCTCCCGCCAGCGCGAGACGCTGCAGCGCTCCGGCATCGTCGGCACCAGCCCGGCCCTCGGCGCCAGCCTCGACGCCGTCGCCGAAGCCGCCGGCAGTGAAGTCAATGTCTTCATTGTCGGCGAAACCGGCACCGGCAAGGAGCTCTTTGCCCGGGCCATCCATGACAACAGCCGCCGGGCGCGCGGCAACTTCATCGTCGTCGATTGCACGGCCCTGCCGGAAACCCTGGTCGAAAGCCTCCTCTTCGGCCATGAAAAGGGGGCCTTTACCGGCGCCGACAAGAATCGCGACGGCCTCGTCCGCCAGGCCCATTGCGGTACCCTCTTTCTCGACGAAGTCGGGGAACTGCCGGCGGTATTGCAGAAATCCTTTCTTCGCGTCCTGCAGGAACGTCGCTTCCGCCCCCTGGGGGGAGATAAGGAGATTGCCAGTGATTTTCGCCTGGTCGTCGCCACCAATCGCGACCTCGACGCCATGGTGGCGCAGGGGGCCTTTCGCGAAGACCTCCTCTTTCGCCTGCGCAGCTATATCATCGAACTGCCGCCGCTGCGCCAGCGCTCCGAGGATATCCCGGCCCTCGCCCGGCACTACGCCGATCGCTTTTGCGCCCGCTACTCCCTCGGCGAAAAACGTTTCTCCCCCGAATTTCTGCAAACCCTCACCGCCTATCCGTGGCCGGGCAATGTGCGCGAATTTGTCAGTACCATGGAGCAGGCCCTGGCGGCGGCCCACCAGGAGTCGACCCTCTTCCCCAAGCACCTGCCGACCGGCATCCGCGTCCAGGTCTCCCGCGCGGCCTTTGCCCATGAATCCCCCACCGTCCGCTACAAAGCCGGAGTTCCCGGCGGAGCGCTGCCCCGGCTGCAGGAATATCGGGAAGCGATCTACCGCAACGCCGAAAATCAATACCTGCACGACCTCCTTGAGCGGGCCGAACAGAACATCCCCACCGCCTGCCAGCTCTCCGGTCTCTCCCAATCGCGCCTCTACGCCCTTTTGAAAAAACACGACATCGTCCGTTAAGCACGCTGTCGTCCGCCGGGCACAATTCCACCCCGCACGACCAGCCCCCCCTTCCTCCCGCACGGGAAAATTCTTGCGGCGCAGGAAAATTCCTGTGGCGCAAGAGATCCTTTTCCTCCAGGTCAAATCCTGAGTTCATCTTATCTATTTGGAATTAAATAACTAATCCACATGGGGCCACTGTCGCCCCGGCTGGAATGACGCTTGCTCTAGTAATGAGCAGATGCCTAACTTTGCAGACGGAGGACACCATGAAAGTCAAAATCCCCAACAGCCTGATTCTCGTCGCCGTGGCATCGGTCACCGCCGTCGCCGCCTATCTTCTCACCGTCAGCGGGCAACACGAACCGGTCCAGACCCTCTTTCTCGCCTTCGTCGCCGCCATCCTCGCCATCCAGGTGATTCCCGCCCTGATCCTCTTCGTCGGCCTGATCAAGGGGCTCTTCACCCGGGCCGAGAAGAGTCTGGAGCGCTGAGGAGAGCGACCGTTTCCCTCGTACGGAGGCAACGTTCATGACCAGACCGAGATTACTCATCGCCGAAAAAAACGGAGAACTCCGCACGCGGATGATGCAGGCCTCCGTCGAAGCGGGGTATCAGGTCAAGACCGCCGGCACGGTGGCCCAGCTCCTCTGTCAGGTTCTGCGTAAACAGGCTCCGGTTCTCCTCCTCGGCGACAACTTCGAGGAGAATCTGGCTCTGACCGACCTTTTGCGGCTGATAAAAACCTGCAATGCGCGCCTAGCCATCATTCTCGTCTCGGACGAAGTCTCCCTGATGCAGGTCCGCAAAGCACGCCAGCTCGGTATCTTCTACCACGCCCTGCCGCCCGACAGCCCGGCCGAATGGCAAGAGCTGGAACTGGCGGTCGCCTGCGCCTTTCGCACCTCCCGCCTGCCGGGGCATGGCGAGGGCAGGGTATCAACGGAAATTCCGGATCTCGAAGTCGCCCGCGAGCTCCACTAACGAAAGGAGTCAAATCATGAAAACGACCCTGTGGACCATCCTGGCAACCATCGCGTTTCTTGGCGCTACCAATGTCGCCGGCGCCGCCACCGCATCGCCGGACGACGGCAGTCAACTGGTGGTCTGGGCCTTTCTCGGCATGTGCGCCCTCATCGTCATCCTTCAGGTCCTTCCCCTGGTGGTCATGAGCTTCGGCATGGTCAGGGCCCTCTTCAAGGGGAAAGAAGCAGAGCCGGTCGAAGTCGTGGTCGACAAGTAAACCCGGCAGGAATGAGCACACGAGTGCATGGAGGTGGTTATGAAACTCAGTCGGACATTGATCATCCTGTGGTTGGCCAGCCTGACTCTCTTCGCCGCCGCCGGCCTCGCCTCCCTGGCCAACATGGAGGTCCTGCACGGGGTAAGCGGCTGGTTCATCCGCTTTTTCCTCGGCTACTGCGCCATCATCGTGGTGTCGCACGTCCTCGCCGCGATGGAGGCCGTCCGCCCGTTCATCGCTGGCGGCCCACCCCACCGTTCCCCGACCTGGCAGCAGTTATGGCACTAAGGCGCGCTTCCTCTCTAACCTTTTCAGGAGAGACATTCATGAGATCCTTTCGACTTCTCTTATGCTGCGGGCTTCTTCTCGGTCTGACCGCCTTTGCCGCCTTCGCGGCGGCAAGTGACGACTGCCTCGCCTGCCACAGCGACAGCGCCACGGTTGGCAAGGCCTTTGCCATCAACCCGGCGATCTTCGACACCACCGTACACGCCCAGCTCGGCTGCCCCAGCTGTCACACCTCGGTGGGCGCCGGCCACCCCGATGACGGGCTGCCCCCGAGTAAGGCCAGTTGCCAGGAATGTCATGCCGAAGTCGCCAAGGAGTACGCAGCCAGCAGCCATCACCAGAACGCCGCCTGCAGCGACTGCCACAACCCCCACCAGGTGCGCGGCCCGACGGAGGTCTCCGGGGCCGACATGAACCGGACTTGCAGCGGTTGCCACGAGCTGGCAGCCATGGCAACCACTCATACCACCTGGCTTCCCCAGGCCGACCTGCACATCGGCATGCTGCCGTGTATCTCCTGCCATACCGCCTCGAAGGAGAACGTCATTACCCTCTACATCATCAAACGCCCCGCCGCTGCTCGCTTCGGTCGCTTCGAACTGGCCGGCTACAACGAGCTCAAGGCCTTGGCCTCGCACGGCAAGATCGAGGGCCTCATCGACGGCAATGAGGACAATTACATCTCCCTCGCCGAGCTGCGTCTCTTCAATAGCGATCAGGAGCGAACCGGCCTGCGTCTGCAAGGGATGATGACCCCGGAGACGGTCACCCACAACTTCCAGATTCTCGCCAACCGCCGCGACTGCTCCTTCTGTCACGCTTCGGGACCGGCAGCGCGGCAAACCAGTTACCTCTCCCTCGCCACCAGTGACGGCAGCTACCGGCGCCTGCCGGTGGAGCGCGGGGCTGTTCTCGACGCCCTCTATGGCACCCCCGATTTCTACATGGTCGGCTCGACCCGCAGCACTGCTCTCAACTACATCGGCGCCGTCATCATCGCCGGCGGGCTGGTCGTCCCCATCGGCCACGGCACCTTGCGCTTTCTCACCCGCCGCAACCGGGCGAACAAGGAGGATTGACCATGAACAGCCAACATCGCGTCTATCTGCAGCCGACCCCCGTGCGCATTTGGCACTGGCTCAACGCCTTCGGCATCGTCACCCTCATCGTCACCGGTGTCCAGATCCGCTTCCCCGAATACGTCGTCATCTTCGCCAGCTACAAATCGGCGATCATGCTGCACAACACCGCCGGGCTGGTGGTGGCGGCCTCCTTCTCCCTGTGGTTCTTCTACTACTCCTTCATCGCCCGCAACATGCTCAAAACTTATGTGCCGAACGAAGACGAGCTGCGCCACGGCATTCTGCGCCAGGCCAAATTCTACCTGCTGACCTATTTTCTCGGCTGGCCCAATCCCCATCATCCGACGCCGGAGAACAAGTTCAACCCGATGCAGAAGTCGGCCTATCTCGCCATCATGTTCGTCCTCGTCCCCCTGGTCAGCCTGACCGGCCTCTTGCTGACCAACGTCGAACCGTTGCGCAACCTGATTATCCTGATTGGCGGCTTGAAGATCCTGGTCGGCGTCCACTTTCTCCTCGCCTGCTGCCTCTGCGCCTTCCTCTTCACCCACGTCTATCTCGCTACCCTCGGCCATACCGCCTTTGCCTACATCAAGCCGATGTGGACCGGCTGGGAAGAAGAACCGGAGACCGAACAGAACGCCCATGACGAGCCGGTGAGCAATCATCGCTGATCCGGAAACGCCGCCCGACGGCGGGCGGCTGACCCCCAACAGAGGGAGGCGACGATGAAACGCATGCATAAATCCAAGGCCCTCGCCCTCACCCGCAAGCTCGTCATCGGCTCCTTCGCCCCGTCGGCAACGGCCCCATCCGTCGCCGCCGAGGAGCAATTGCTGGCGCGCCGCGGCCTCTGGCAACTCCTCGCCTTTCTCCTCTTGAGCATGGCCGCTTGGAGCGCCGGCGACCGGGGTCTTTTCACCGCCCTCCCCGAGGCCTTCGTCGCCTGGCTCGGAACTGCGCCCCCTCTCCCCCTCATCGATCTTGCCTTCGCCATCTATCTGGCCTCGGCCCTGATTCTCATGCCGGGGCGACTCTCCGCTCCCCGCGCGGGGAGTCAGGGCTGGAGCCAGCTCCTCTACCGCACCAGCTTTTATCTCCTCTATCTCGCCTCCGCCGTCCTGAGCGAGCGCTTCGCCGTGGTGCTGGCAGGCGGACTCTTCCTGTACGGGATGGAGCAGCTCTATTTCTGGGGGATAGCCCTGTGGGGTGGGGATGAAAACGGACGCGGGTCGGCGGAGGAATAGTTATTGGAGAATGATCACCTGCCATCGGCAACAACAACGGCCCGCGCGAAATCGCCGGGCCGTTGCTTTTTCTTTTCAACTGTTCTGTCTGACCCGGTGGCCGGGGCCGTTCCAGGTCTCTGTGTACCCTGTGGCGTTTTTCTTGACGCCACGATCACAGACCTTCGGCAGTTGGGCGATGGCCTCATGCGCCGTCTGGGTGCGTTGAACATCCAGCCGCTTCGGCTCGGCAGGTGCCCGTATCTCGCCCTTCGCCGACCGCCCTTTTTTCTTCGCAACCTTGGGAACCTTGACCTTCTTCGTTGGCTTCTCCCGTCCAACGATGGCCGTCGAGTTCCGGCTGATATGCCCGATCAGTTCCGCACTGAGATGCTCCTTGACCAAGACGTCATGAACCGTGGTCCCCACACCCGCCCTGGTATACGTTGCCTT